>SPKZ01023996.1_pt1 | contig 12643 bp, 13 predicted proteins | sample 2456571 | NCBI WGS metagenome assembly SPKZ01 (sample SAMN11192286, study PRJNA482655) | marine metagenome | biome: ENVO:00000447; feature: ENVO:00000244|ENVO:00000211|ENVO:00000569|ENVO:00002023; material: ENVO:00002151; isolation source: ocean water from marine abyssalpelagic zone ...
AAGATTTTTTGAAAAAGAGAATGATTTCTTATAAATCCATCTTCTCCATAATAAAAAACACTATCGAAATTTCCACCTAATTTTATTCCACCTACCAAAAAATATATACTAAATCCAATTAATAAAAGCAATATATTTATTGAATAAAAATAATTAACAATTGATAAAAATAATACTGGTAACATAAATTCACCTCTTTATTTGTTTTCTATTATTTCTAGTTTATATTAAAATCCATAAGCTTTTATTCGGTTTTTCTAAAAAAATTAAATTCTTTATAAAATCGATTTTAAGCTATGTCAAATTGTTGATATGAGTGTCTTTTGCTAAAATATGCTGAAATCGTTTTAAAGTATATTTTAGAGCTTTTAAATATAGTTTGTAATGTAATTTTAGAATTTGTAGATAATAATAAATGTTGTAAAAAGATTAAAAAAATTAAACTTTCTGAAATAAAAAATTTAGAAGAATTAGAAAAGTTAGAAATTTGATATCTTAAATAGTTATTGAAAAAAAAATAAAAAGATGTTATCATAAACAAATTAGTGATGATAGCTATAAGGATACACCCAGAAACATTTTGAACATGGAAGTTAAGTTTATACACGTTGAAAGTACTTAAGAGGTAGCTCCTTGTGAGGATAAATAATTGCCAAGTATTTGAAAGAGGATTCTCCTCTTTTTTTTACTTATAAAGGAGGAATATTACTATGTTTTTATTAAAAAAGGCATTAACAATTAATGATTTAATAGGTGAAGCTAATTTATTTTCAAAAGATTTTTCTTCAAAAAATCATTTAGAACTTTATGGAATTAATGATGGTAAAAAAATTGGAACAGTTGTAGAACATGCTTTTAAAAAATTTCTTGAAAGCAAGTATAGTTTTATATCTGGAAATAGTGCTAAAGGTATTGATATTCCTGATCCGTTAATTAATACAGATATAAAAGTAACCTCAAATCAGCAGCCGCAATCTTCATGTCCTTTTAAATCAGCTAGGCAAAAAATATTTGGATTAGGCTATAATTTAATCATATTTGTTTATGAAAAGCAGGATGATATTATAACTCAAACATCTAAATTACAAATAAAATATTGCACTTTTGTAGAGTCTAAATATACAGCTGATTATACTTTAACAAAAATGCTTAACTTATTAAAAGCTAGTGGAGCTAATAAAGAAGATATAATAGGACATTTTGAAAATATAAATTTACCTGGAGATGAAATAATATATTCAGAGTTAGCAGATGAGGTTCTAGGAAATACTGTTCATCAAGGATATTTAACCATTTCAAATGCTTTACAATGGAGATTACAGTATTCTAGAGTAATAAATTTAAATAATCAAGTTTCAGGAATAATAAATTATATATGGTAAATCTAGAAGTAATAAAACAAATATGTAAAGAACATCCAACTATCTATAAATTAAATAATTATATTCATTTAGAATTAAATGGCATTGAAAATTTTTTTTCTGAAAATGAATTTAAAGAAATTATTGAAATAAACGAAAATGAATTTTTAGAAAATTTAAATAATAAATTAAGAGAACATGGTGATTATCAAACACCTATTGAATTTACTCAAAAAATTGCTAACTTATTAAATTTAAAAAATTATGAAAATATTTTAGAACCAACATTTGGATTAGGTAATTTTATATTAACTTCTCTTCAAATTAATCAAAATTTAAATATTTATGGAGTTGAATTACAAGAAAAATATGTATTATATTTTAAATTAAAAATTTTAAGTTTAGTAATTGATAAAATGATAAAATTTCCAAATTTGAAAATATATTGTGATAATATTTTTTATCATAATTTTGAAATAGACTTAACTAAAAAAACATTAATAATAGGAAATCCACCATGGATAACTAATTCAGAACTAGGAAATTTAAATTTAAAAAATTTACCTGAAAAATTCAATTTAAAAAATTTAAAAGGAATGGATGCTTTAACAGGTAAGAGCAATTTCGATATAACAGAATATATAATTTTAAAAATGCTAGAAGATTTTAAAGATTATAATCTAACAGGGGCTCTTTTATGTAAAACAATAGTTGTAAGAAACATCTTGAAATTATTAAAATCAAAAGAAATCTCAATATCAAATATCAAAATTTATACAATAGATAGTAAAAAAATTTTTGATGTTTCATGCGATTCGTGTTTATTTGTATTTGACATAACACCTAAAAAGACTGAATATTTTGCAAAAGTATATTCAATAGATAATCCTGAATATGAAATAAAAAAAATAGGATGGTCTGATAATTCAAAATTTGTTTCAAATGTAGATAATTATGAATTTACAAAATATATAGATAATTTATGTGAATTTGAATGGAGACAAGGAATAAAGCATGATTGTTCTAAAATTATGGAATTAATAATTAATGAAAATAATTTAATTAATGGATTTAAAGAGATTATAAATATAGAAGAGACGTATGTTTATAATTTACTAAAAAGTTCTGATTTAAAAGGTGGCGAATTAAATTTTTCAAGAAAAAAGGTTATTATAACTCAATCTGAAATTGGAGAAGAAACTAATTCTATTGAGAATAAATCTCCTAAATTGTGGAGTTATTTAGAAAAAAATCAAATGTATTTAAATAATAGAAAATCTTCGATATATAAAGGAAAACCTAAATATTCAATTTTTGGAATAGGAGATTATTCTTTTGCACCTTATAAAGTAGCTTTATCAGGAATGTATAAAACACCAAAATTCACGTTGGTTCTTCCAACTTCGGAAGGAAAAACTATTATGCTTGATGATACTTGTTATTTTTTAGGATTCTCAACCTATAAAGAGGCTTTTATTGTTTGGATATTATTAAATAGTTCTTATACTCTTTCTTTTTTAGAATCTGTTGTTTTCGTAGATTCTAAACGTCCTTATACAAAAGATATTTTAATGAGAATATCTATTTTTAATTTGATGTCTTTAATATCATTTGAAATGTTTAGTTCCATTGTAAAATCAAAAAATATAATATCTTCTGAACTAATAACTGAAAATGATTATATGAATTTAAAAAATTATTTAGAAAATTTACAAAACTATAAATTAAAATTACTTTAAAACGAAAGGCTACCTTAAATTGAGTAGCCTTTTTTATTCACTCTATTTTTTATTTTCCTTTTGTAAATTTTTCTTATAATCTTTTAACCACGTTTCGTCTTTAAGAAAAATCTTTATCATACCAAAACTTTTAGTCTTCTGCTAATATCCAATAATACTATTAACTCTTTTAGCTAATAAATCATTTTTTTCTTGAATACATCTAATATTTGTAAAATAAAAATAACTAATAAAAATTAAATCCGATTTTTTCCCCACATAATCAAGAGCTGATTTAGCTTCGCCCTTTTTAGTACTTGGATTTGCTATCGCTTTAAAGACTGTCATAACTCTCTTTCTCAAAATTAGCCATATTATGTCCTCTTTTAGCTAATTGATTTATATTATTTGATAAAGCTCTTTTTAATATCAACAATTCTTTTAAATTAGCATTAAATTCCTCAATATGTTCTATGGTACTTAATCTAATTAATTTTCTTACAAATTCATTTTTATTGACTCCAAGAGTTTAGGCATTTGTATCTAAAATTTTATAATCTTTTTCATCTAATCGTAGAGATAAATTTTTCATTAGAATTATTTTCCTTTAATTTTTGATATTTTAAATTTAAGCCCCAAGACTGGGGCGGTTAAATAGCAGCAAAATAAATTTGCTGCTATTTAATAAATTGGGGTTGATAATTTATAGGGGTTTTAAGGGGGAAGGGCCCTCTTAACAAGATAGGATAATCGTAAATCAACGTAGTTGACTTCAATTTTCCCTATCTTGCCTCTCTAAAATTATGGTGGAGTGGTACGTGTCTATTCTACAAATAAAAAAAGCCACAATTGTGGCCTTAGATTTTGAAGCTTATTATTCTATCCTTGTGCGATATTGATATTTGCATTTCTTTAGATAACTTTTCAAGCCTAGCAACTAATGCACCGCCCACTAAAAGTTTACCGCTTTTTGATAATAATTTATCTTGAGGCAGTTCATCAAGAATATATATTTTTTCTTGTGATTCTGTTTCTATAAGTTCATACTTAAATCCAATTGAATTATCAAAGCTAAGTCTAGTTACTTTGTTATGTATAATTTTATTCTCTTTTAGATATTTTTTATATAATTTTTCGTATTCTTCTTTAGATATTTTTTGAACTTCTTTTTCTTTGGGTTTTAAATTAAAAGGTACTTCTCCAAAAGTTTTATCAAAAATATTAGGTTGTTTTTCCTCTGATTTTTTAACCACAATTTTTTTCTCTTTTTTCTCGGATCCCGTTTTTATTGTTTTTACTAAATAATTAAGGCTACTTACATCTTGCTTTATCTCTTTGTAAGCCCATATAAGACCTTTTACGAGGTCATTTTCTTGGAACATTTGCGTTAAAATTTCTATATTGTCTATTGTCAGTAATTTTTCTATAAATCTGTTCTTTTTTGCCTTTTCTATTGTCTTGTTTAGTTCTTCTGATATTTCAATTATATCTAATATATCATCATTTTGGGGGGAGCCTATTTTCTCAGCTTTTCTGCTCCAAATAAATTTTAAACTTGTTACCTTTTTACCAGTTTTTATTTTTTCTAGAGTTAAGTTAGGAAAATATTGAGGTAATTCTTCCATAATTGGCTTTAAAACTCTTTCATTAAATTTAGCTGTTGTATAAGTGGTTGGTACTCCCAATAAATCTTTAAAATTTTCAATATTATATTCAACTTGTTTCAAGGTTTCCCATTGTTTTAATAATTTAAAAACATTTTTACTATACGAACTTTTTAAACTTACAAAATCTATTAAATCAAATTTTGTATAATTACCAATTAAATTATTTAATAAATATTCAAATTTTTTACTAACTTGAATACTGATTTTTCTTTCAGTTCCAGAAATCTTGTACGAATCAAATAGATTAAATTTTTCAAAATCTATTTCAGAATATTTTATTTGAATATTCAATGCCAACATTTTATCATATGTGCTAGACAAATCTTTTATAAAACGATCTAAATTTCTATTAGAATAATTAGAAAGTTCTCTCAATTCTGAAAAACTAAGTTCAACTTCTTTTAGTCCTAACTCTTTAACCTTAAAGCATATCGAAAAAAATAAATCTAGTTCTTTTTCTTTAAATTTTCCAAAACTAACCGAGTTCATGTCATTGTTATATTTGACAACACCGTCATTCTTCATAAAATACCCTCCTAGATTAAGATTGTAAATACATTATACCTAACAAAATACCCCACAGTCAACAATTTGGGGTAAGTTATGTAACAATTTGGGGTAAGTTATGTAACAATTTGGGGTAAGTTATGCCTATTTATACCAATAAAATCAACGTAAATCGAAATCCTAAAGTATTTAAAGATTATTTAAAGAATAAAAGATTCTTTTAAAGAGGAAAAAATGAATCTTGATTTTTTTTCTAAAAAATATTAAAATATTAACAATAACACTTTAAGTGTTATCGTGATTTGTACGTTAACAAAAAGGAGTTGGTAGCCTTTCCTTTCTCTTGGGGACAATAAATAAACAAGAATAAAAGTTTGATTATCTTTTTGATAATTGACTACTACCATAAAATTAAATATAATTATTGTGAAAAAAGTCGTAGTATATAGTCTATGGCTTTTTTTCATACTTAACACTTGTTCAGAAAGGATATGCTAAATGTTAAGAAAAATTATATTGGAATATGAAAAAAACTTAAAAGGGAAAAAATTTAAGATAACGTTAGAAAATGATGAAATAATTGAATTCCAAATAGCTAAAAAAAGATTAAAACATTTATTAGGATTCCAATATACTAGTTATGCAAATTTTCCAGCAGAATTAATTTATTCAAAAATAAAATCTAGAAAACTAACTTTAGAAAAATTACAAAAAGACAAGAATTTTAAAATTGTTAAAACAAGAATAATAAATTTTACTAGGATCATAGATTTACTTTCTTTAACAGAAAAAGATTTTATTATAGAGTTCAATAAAAATTTAATTAAAAATTGTGAATTAAAATCAAAATATATAATATACAAAGACAATTTAAATCATATTTTACATTTGGGGTTAGCAGAAGATAAAACTTATTATCCTGAAACATGGTTTATTAGGGATGAAAGAACAAATAATATTGATTTATATATAAAAAATCAGAAAAAAATAAAAGTTTCAAAATTTGAAATAAAAATAATAAATTAAAAAAAGATAAACTAGTAATCTTAGTTTATCTTTTTTTATACTGTTAAAACTTTATAAAATTGATCGTGACGCATTCTTATGATTTTTATGTTAATTAGCATGACTAAAGTTTTATAAACGCTTAAAATCAATTTTACGCATTTTTTTTAATGTTTTAGTTTATATAAAAATAATAAAATTATTATAGGGGTAAAAATAGAACTAAAAACAATTGTCCAAGTAAAAAACTTATAATTTTTTATAAACTTTCTATTTTCTTCACAAGTTGTATTAATTTCATGTTTATAAACTTCAATAGATTCAGCAAATTCTTGTTTTTTTATATTTATTAAATCAATAGATTCTTGAAAATCTTTAGTTATAGATTCGATAATATTTTTTTGAATATTAACGCCCATGTCCAAGGTTATTTGATCTAGAGATTTTTCTAGCATTTCGTTGGAATTCTTTAGATTTTTCAAGTTCTCTAAGAATTCTTTCTTGTTGAATTCTAGTTCGTTCTTCAAATTCTCGTTTACCTTCTCTTGTAAGTCCATAAACTTTTGAAGTAATATTTCGCAATTTTCCACTGATTTCCCCAATGCTTCTTTCAGAAGAGTATTCTCCAGTTCCACTTGTTTTAAGATTGATAGATTCTTGAGTTCTTCTAGTGGCTGATTTTTCTTGTTGTCTAATAAATTCATTCTCTAGCCCCTCCCTAGTAAGTAGGTCATAATTAAAAGTTTTTTCTAAAGTACTTAATCTAAATTTATTTTTTTTCCCAACTAAAATATTATTTGAAACTGTAAATGTTATATTTTTTTTATGATCTTTCCAATCTACCAAATAACCTTTATTTTCCATTTGATTAATAAAATATTCTTTATTTTGACTATTTTTAGCTACAGTTATGATTGTATTTACAAGATTTAAACTATCACTTGGGACAGTTCCTTCAATACCATTTTTAAGACTAATATATTTTTCTTTTTTCCATGCAATAATTTTACCTTGTTCCATAGATTTTACAGGTATTTCAAGCCCATGTTCTTTATTAATTTCATTAGCTATTTCTTTCCATTTCTTAAGAGAATCTCTACCACATTGAAATTTATATCCATTAACATAAGAGACTGAATTTACAATAATATGACAATGAATATGTTTTTTATCTGTATGAACACCTAAAAAAACTTCATTATCAGGCATAATTTTTTCGCATAATTCTTTAGTTAATTCAAGAGCTTCATCGGCATTTTTTATTTCACCTTCTTTGAAAGATTGAACATAATGGAGATATTGTCTACCATTTTCTTTTTGATAAAATTCTTTGGTGTTTTGAAAATCGTTGTAAGCTTCTTGATAATCACTTGAACAACCTAATCCAAAAGTAAGAGTAGCTTTTTTTCCTACATAGTTAAGAGCTCCTTTAGCACTTCCACCAGCACAAGAACCTCCTATTCCTTTAAGGATTGCCATATTTTATTCAACTCCTTTTTAATGCTTTCTACATCGCTAGTATAATGAGTCTGTTTAGCTATTTGATTAAGATTATTGGAAGTTATTTTTAAAAGCCTTAAAATCTCTTTTAAAAGGTCTTTTTGTTCTTTAATATCAAAAGTTAAATTACTTCTTAGAAGTTCTCTAAAAAGTTGATTTTGAGAACATTTTAAAAGCTCACATTTTTTTACCAATATTTCATGGTCATAATCATCTAATCGTACAGTTAATTTTTTCATAAAAAATACCCCCTTAGATTAATAACGTTATATCATTTTTTAACAGTACAACAAGATTTTTTTTGGAGATCAGCTTAATATGTTGATAAAAACAAAGTTTTCAATTATTATTATAATAATATAAAGAACTATTATAAAAAACTAATTATAGTTAGAGTGTTGTAAAATTAAATCAAGAAAGCAATAGCTTTATCCACAACAATAATAAAATTCAAAAACTTACATTAAAAAATTTACGACTCAGGCATCTAATGATTATTAATATTATATTTTTTTTATCTCTAAATAGATGCTCAATTTTTTCAACATTTTCAAATTCATAATTTCTTAGTCCAAATTTAAGTTTTAAATTTTTTAGTATTACATATGTTCAATGAATATATAAAAAAAATCAGCATAACTTATTAAACTATCATTATAATAGATTTTATCTGAAAATACAGTTGAATAAGGAGAATCTATAACTACCTCTTCTAATAAATTATTACATTTAGAATCGTGGATATTAGCAATAGAAAAAGATATTGAAATTCCCAAGGACCTACAAATCATATGTAGCTTATACCTTTTATATTTATTATGACGCGTAGAAAAAATCATTAATGCTAAAATTCCACCAAGAGAGTATTCTCTTGGTTTTCTAATAGTGATAAATAGTTTGGGAAAATGACTTTTTAAAAGATCTAAGATTTCATATAGATAGTTGAGAATTTGTTTTATTAAGAATCATGAAAATCACTTATTTAAGTTAGTTTTTAATTTAGATGATTCCAAAAACTATTTAGTTTGAAAATACTTTTGTAACAGCCTAACAAATAGTTCAAATTTTGTATCAAAATATAAGTCAGTAGAGTTTTAGCATGGACTTTTAAATAATTTTACATTCAAAGGAGAGAATACTGTGAATCCATTTACTATTAGTGAAATATATATAAATAAAGAAAATTTAAGAGCAATTGATATTAATCCTTTACCTAGAAAATATTGTAGTTTTGATTGTGTTTTCTGTGGCTTAGGACGTACAGATGTCATTACAGAAGATACTTTTATTTTCCAAGAAACTCAAAATTTTATTGTTGAATTAAATAAATTTGTTACAGATAATAATATTAAATATGTTTTTATTAATCCAAATGGAGAAGCTCTTGCAAATAAAGAATTACTAGATATTATTAAAATGTTAAAAATGAAAAATATTAAAATTAAACTATTAGGAAATGGGTATATTTTTTCTCATTTAAAATATAGAGAAATTTTAATAAATTGTGATGAAGTTATTGGTGAACTTTGTGTGACAGAAAATGAAGATTTCAAAAAATTTCTAAGACCTTTACCTAACTATACAATTGAAGAATATATAGCAAATTTAAAAGAATTTAGAAATTTTTATAAAGGAAAATTTATTTTAGACATAACTTTAATTAATAAATGCTGTGAAAAAGAAGATTTTTTTGAAAAAATGGATAATTTTATTAAAGAACTAAATCCAGATGAAATATTTTTTGAAACAACAAGAGGTAAATATAAAATATTAGCTGTAGATAATTCTTTACTAAAAAAATTAAATAAACAATATAATTTATTAAACCTTCAGGAGAAAAAATGAAAATTAATAGTATTCAAGTCAAAAATATTATAACTAAAAGCAACCTTCCAGCAAGTGATTTTGTAATAAATCCATATATTGGTTGTACTCATAACTGTCTTTATTGTTATGCAGAATTTATGAAAAAATTTACTCATCATACAAATGAAAAATGGTGTTCTTTTTTAGATGTAAAAAATTTTAATGCTTTAAAATATAAAAAAAATTATAAAGGTAAATTGTTTTTAATAAGCTCTGTCACTGATCCATATAATAAATATGAAGTTATCTATAAAAAAACTCAAAGTATTTTAGAACAATTACTTGAATTTGATTCAAATTTTGAAATTTTAACAAAATCTCCTTTAATAACAAGAGACATTCAAATAATCAAAAAATTTAAAAATATTAAAGTGGGAATTTCAATTGCTTTTCATAATGATGAGGATAGAAAAATATTTGAACCTAATGCCCCATCAATACTCTCAAGGATAAATGCTTTAAAAAAATTAAAAGAAGCAGGAATTGAAACATATGTTTTTATAAGTCCAATTTTTCCTATGATTACAGATATTATAAGTATTATTAATTTAACAAAATCATATACTACTTCTTATATGTTTGAAAACTTAAATTTAAGAGGAGAGTATAAAAAAAATATTTTATATTTAATAAAAAAAAAATATCCTGACATTTTTTTTATCTATGAAGATATTTTTAATCAAAATAACACTTTATATTGGGATAACCTTTTAAAAGAAATAGAAAGTTTAAATATAAATAAAAAAATTTTTTTCTATCACAAATCAATTAAGAAAAAATAAAATTAATTTTTTTCTTTAATATTAGGTTTGAACATATTTTAAAAATTCACGTATTATTCATGGTCAAGATCATCTAATTGTACAATAAAAAATACCTTTCTTAGCTTAATAATAGATTGATAAGATTTTTTGTGAACTACCACCCCCCTAATAGAGGGCGGGACTTCGTGGGAAGTATTTGACTAATGCCAAATATATTAATTAATCACGCTCTACGGGTAATTCCTACCCTGATATATATTTTAATAGGCTAATAGAATTCTACAAACCTCACGAATATTTATACTTGCATTTAGGTCTCTATCTATTTTTGAACCACATTCATCACATTTATAGACTCTTTTAGATAGTACTAGTTCAGTTTTTACTAAACCACAAAAAGAACAAGTTTTTGATAAAAAAAGTAGGAAAAGATAAGAGAGATACCTCTTATCTTTTCCTACTTAAGAAAGGGGATTAAAGGGGGAAAGCTTTCCCACCTTTACAAGTTCTACTTTGCTGAAAAACGTAGTTTGACGGCAAAAGTAGTAAACTTGCCCTGTCCCTGGTAATTTTCACCCACAATTATATTAGGTACTAAGGACACTTGTAAAACATTAATACTATACTTAGATTGTAAAAGTAAAAAGGGGAAAATTACTAATGATTGAAAATAATTTAAATTAAGCAACAAAAACAGAAAGCTATTAGAGAAGCAAATAAGAAAATAAAAGCTCTTGAAAAAAAAAGAGAAAGAACAGAGATTAAAACCATATTTTAAATTGGTTGAAAAATGTATTGATAATATTTCAGAAATCATGATAAATTATATTAAAACTAGGTTTCAAAATAGAATGGATACTTAAATTGTGATATTTGTTATAGAATAAAGTCAAGATTATTAAACAGTTACATAACACATGTTATATAACTTAAAATTATAAATATAATTGAATATGTATAAATTTCAATTTTTATTTTAAACTTCCATTTTGTTTTTTTAAAAATTTTATTTTTCAAATGAAAAAAAACAAAAAATATTGCTAGTATAATTAATAGACACCTTATTTAACTTTTTTAATTTTTAATATTTTAAAGATGTTTCTGAAAATTCAACTTTATATTTAATCATAAATCAATTCCTAATTCTTCAATTACACTATCAAAAGAGCAAGTTTTTTTGTTTGATTCTATATGAGTTTTATAAGCATTTTCAGCAATTTTTAAATCATATTCTTCTTCTAATCTTTACAATTTTTTTTATATAACTAGAAAGTCCAACACCCTAAATCAGCAACTTTTTTTAATAATAGTTCTTCATAAATATTTAATCTAACAGAAATAATTGACATAAAAACCTCCTTTAATCTTCTATATTAAAATTGTAATACTTATTTTTGTTATTTGAAAGAATTTTTTATTAATTTTAAGATAAAAGCATTATCTACCCTAGTAAATACAAAGCAACTCTAAATTTTAGTAAAACCTCTGAAATTTCTTAATTTTTTTTAATAATTAAAAAAATAGTGAATTCTTTATAAAATCGATTTTAAACCATGTAAAATCATTGACACAAGTATTTTATGCTAAAATATGTTAAAATCATTTTTAAAGACATTTTAGAGCTTTTAAATGTGGTTTAGAATGTAGGTTTAGAATTTAAAATTGATTATTTTTTGATTTTAAGTTTTTTGTTGTTTTATAAAATTTAAAAAAATTCAAATTCTTTTTTTCTCGCGTATGCGTATCTTTAGAATCTTTTTTTCTTTTAATTCCTTTAAATACTTTCGGCATTAATTTAAGTTAGTAAAATCAATGGAAATTTAATGCTATAGGGGACAAAATCCAAAGGTTAAGGGTACGAGAAAAAAATGAAATGTACCCTAATTTTTGTTATACTGTTTTAGGGTACAAAATCCAATTGAAAAAAGGGGGAAAATATGGCTAAAAATGAAAAATTTGAATTGAAACATCATAAAGATTTTCATGGAATACAATTTCAAGATTTTAATGTCAAAGAAAGAAACTTAGTCTTTGCATTGTGTTATAAATTAATGAATCAAGAAAGTAATCTATTAGAGTTTGATGTAAAAGAAATTTCTAAAATTAGTAATTATACTCCAACTAAAGCAGGAGATAATATTTATAAATCCTTAGAAGAAACATATAAGAGAATAAAAAATGCGAGTATAGTTGTAAAAAAGGAAAATGGAGTAAAGCATTTTGTTTTATTTACTATTTTTGAAACTTTTGAAGAT
>SPKZ01005698.1_pt1 | contig 12642 bp, 12 predicted proteins | sample 2456571 | NCBI WGS metagenome assembly SPKZ01 (sample SAMN11192286, study PRJNA482655) | marine metagenome | biome: ENVO:00000447; feature: ENVO:00000244|ENVO:00000211|ENVO:00000569|ENVO:00002023; material: ENVO:00002151; isolation source: ocean water from marine abyssalpelagic zone ...
CATCTCTTGTTTTTGCTTTATCTACACAAACAAAATATTCAAAACCCAATTCTTTGCATAAATCTTTTAAAGCCTCTTGTGAGAATACTTCTTGAAAAGCAATAATATCACAGTCCATTTTTATAATTTGTTCTTTTATCCAAGTGGTTTTTTCTTCCCATTTAGCAGCAGTAAACCTATCTTTTTTTATATACCATGAATAAGGTGGTTCAACAAACTGAAATAAATTAAAAGTTGCTAGTCTTAGTTTCATTTAGGCCCTTTCTTTTAAAAAATCTTGTTTTGAATAAAACTTATAATGTGTATTTAAAAAAGTGAATTCTAAGTAAACAGCATGCAATAAAAGCCTAGGAGCTCCTGTTATTTCCAAGCGTTTTTCTTCTGACATTTTTCTGTTTAAAATATCATTACAATCATTTTCATTTATTCCATAAATAGGGTCTCCAATGATTCTGTGACCCATAGAGTCTAAATGTACTCTTATTTGATGTTGTCGTCCAGTTATTGGTATAGCTTGAACTAAAGTAGCATTGTTTTTATAGGCAAGAGGTTTAATTAAAGTAGTGGAATCTTTTCCCTCTTCTCCTGCTAACATTTTTAATTTTATAAAAGAAGAAGCATTTTTGATTTTTGCAGTGATTTCACACTCTTCTTTTATTTCTTTTTCCACCCAAGCATAATACTTTTTTTTGTATTTTTTATCTTCAAACATTTGTTTTAACATCATCTCAGAATAAGCATTTTTAGATACCAAAACCAAACCAGAAGTTTCAGCATCAATACGGTGTACTAAATTGGCTTGTGCACCAAAATGGTATTGTATTTCATCTAAGAGGGTATACTGCGAACTTATCGAAGAAGGGTGAACTTTTACTCCACTTGGTTTATCAAAAATGGCAAAATGAAAAGAATCAAAAAGTGGTTTAAGACCTTTTGTAATGGCTTTAAAAATATAGACTTTAATATAACCATCTTTTATCACTTGTTTTTTACGCAAACGATTATTATTTTGGTCGAGTATTTTACCTTTTGCTAATAAAGATGTAGCAAAAGAAGAAGAGAAATTAAGTTCTTTGATTAAATAGTCTTCAATTAAACATTTTTCTTTGATTTCATATTGTTCTTGTATATAAGGCAAAGTTACTCTTTTGTTTTTTGCAATTATACCCTATATAAATAAACGATTAACTTTTATTGAGTAAACTTAAGTACAAAAGGAATGTTATGAAAAAGATTGGAATGATAGGTGGAATGTCTTGGGAATCTACGGCTTTATATTATAAAGAAATCAATGAAGCTGTTAAAAAAGAATTGGGTTCTTTGCATTCAGCAAGGATTATTTTAAGCTCACTTGATTTTAAAGTTATTGAAGAACTGCAACATCAAAACAAATGGAGGGAAATGGCAGATATTTTAAGTGAAGAAGCCTTGTGTTTACAAAATGCAAAAGCAGATTTTATTATTATTTGTACCAATACTATGCATAAACTAGTTCCACAAATACAAAAAAACATAAATATTCCTATTTTACATATAGCAGATGCCACCGCACAAAACTTACAAAAAAACAATATAAAAAAAGTACTTCTTTTAGGCACTAAGTTTACTATGAGTGAAGACTTTTATAAAAACATACTTATTCATGATTATAATATAGAAGTAGTTGTACCAAAGGCAGAGGAACAAGATATTATTCACCGTATTATTTATGAAGAATTATGCCAAGGAATAATAAAAGAAGATTCAAGAAAACAATACTTAAGTATAATGAAGCAAATTAAAGATGAGCATGAAATAAATGATGTCATTTTAGGCTGTACAGAAATCACTATGTTAATTCAAGAAAATGACACTGAAATGGCATTATACGATACCACGAAAATTCATGCATTAAAAGCAGTGCAGGAGAGCTTAAAGTAAAATCTTTATGTTATAATTGCGCATATAAAGAAATGAAAGTTTAAAAAATAAAGACTTTCAAAAGGATAGACCATCATATTATTTAAACAATCAATACAAGAACAATTCAAAAACTTCTGTACAAGAAACAAAGCCAGTGATATGGAAAAAGCAATAGAGTATTTTGCTATTTTTGGAGGTTTGGATACAGATATTAATCTGGACAGACCTATTCTTGAATTGATACAAAAACACATCTTAAAAGAATATAGGTTTTTAAGAAATGATGTAAGTGTACTTACAAATGGGGATAATATATACCATACTATTCTAACGGGACTTGCTTTAGGGGACAGACGAACAAATTCAGCATTTAAGAGAGCTAAAATATCTTTTGATAATGGAATTGATGATATTGATGCTTTATGTGATTTAAATGTAGTAACCCTAGAGCGTTCACAAAAACATCTAACAAATCAATACAGTAGCGAAACAGTATCTGAAAAACTTCTTTTTAATGCACCTTTTTTACGTTTCTGGTTCGCATTTGTTTCTCCTATTTTTAAAGGAATTAAAGAAAGGAACTATGATGAGTTTTTCAAACGATATGAAAGCAGAAAAGATGAATATACCGCTTTAGTATTTGAACAACTTTCTCATGTGTTTTTACAAACCATGATTGAAGATGACCCTATTAAACAAATAGGGCGGTATTGGGATGATAACAATGATTTAGATATTATTGCCAAAACAAAATCAGGAAAAATCATTGCTGGTTCTTGTAAATTCTCATCTTCAAAAGTGAAAAAAACTCTGCTTACAAAACTAAAAGAAACATGTAAAAATATAGAAGTAGAAGCAGATATTTATGTATTGTTCTCAAACAAAGGATATACCACTGAGCTTAAAAATATGAAAGGCCCTGAGCTTAAGTTATATACATCAAAGAGTTTAAAAGCCCTTATTCTTTAATGGATTTAATCTCCACTTCATATGAAAATCTAAAAGATAAAGCTTTAGTGAAAAGTTTTATCGAAGATACAAATATCAAAAAATACATCTTAGGTATTAATAAACTGGGAAAATCAGTACAAAAGTTTGTAGAAGTAGATGGAATAATTGATGATTTTTCAAGAGTTCAAAAATCAAGAAAAAAAACCATCTTTCAAATTGAAGACATAGAAATAGGCTCATTAATATTATGTGCTGTTAATGGCTCACCCTTGGAAGTAATAAACAAACTAGATGAACTGGGACACACTCACTTTAATTATCTCTCTTTTGTAAAATACAGCGATTTTGACTTAGCAGAACCTCCTTTTATAATGGATTTTAAAGAAGATTATACAAACAATAAAAAAAAGTACGAAAACACTTATTCCCTTTTAGCAGATAAAAAATCAAAAGAAATATTTGAAAAAGTAATAAACTTTAAAATATCTTTTGATTATGATTTCATGAAAGGTTTTACTAACAATCATGAAGAACAATATTTTGACAAAGAACTTATTCCTAAAATTCCTAATATTAGCTTTGTAGATGGGGGTTCTTATGTAGGAGATACCCTTCCTCAAATTATAAAGAACTTTCCTACTTATAAAAAAATCTATTGTATTGAGCCTAATACTTTGCATATTAATATTGCTAAAAGAGATTTTGGAACTTTGAAGAATATAGAGTTCATCAATTGTGGTTTAGGAAAAGAAAAGAGTGAAAACCTTGATGATAATGCTGATCAGAATAACTGTGCTCATGATTATCAAGCTCTAAATATTAATTCTTTGGATAATTTATTAAGCGCTGAGGTAGATTTTATCAAACTTGATATTGAAGGTGCAGAACTTGATACTATAGAAGGTGCCAAAAATACTATAGTAAAAAATCATCCGATTTTAGCTATTTGTATTTATCATAAAGCCAGTGATTGGTATAAAATACCATCTTTAGTCTTGGAGATTGAACCTAAGTATGATGTGTATCTAAGACATTATATGGAAGGTATATACGAAACTGTCCTCTACTTCATCCCAAAAAAAGTCATCTTTTAGAAAATCTCTGCGTTAAAGATAAAAATTCAATCAATCACAGACTAGAGTCTGCTCAATCGTGAATTTGCATCTTCGCCTTGATCTTTCCTAAAATATGACTTTTTTAATCTCTGTGTTAAAGATAAAAAACATTTCTATCTTCCAATTATAAATTAATTGGTTCTTGTTGCGTGGCACAATGAATACTACCGCCACCAGAAGCAATTCCATCAATTCTAATTTGTTCAATTTTTTTATTGGGAAAAGCATTTTCTAGTGTTTTTTTTGCTTTTCTATCAGCATTTTCATCTCCAAAGCTTTGCATGATAACGGCACCATTACAAACATAATATCCAATATATACAGCAGCAAAATCTTTATAGCCAAATTCTTCATTAATTTTAATGGGAGCTTCTAAAATATTTAATTTAAACGCTTTATCATTTAAATCTCTTGCTTCTTTTAAAATATTTATATTCTCTTTTGTAACTTGATGGTCATAAGATGTTTCATCTGGATCAAAAGCAACTACGATTTCACCAGGACTAGTAAATCTAGCATAAAAATCTACATGTCCATCTGTTATGTCTTTTCCTTTGATGCCTTTTAACCAGATAATTTTTTCTAAACCTAACAAATACTTCAACTCTTCTTCCACTTCTGTTTTAGTCCAATTTGGATTTCTATTATCGTTTAAAACAGAACTCTCTGTTAATATTGCGATTCCTTCTCCATCTATTTCAAAACTACCACCTTCTAATATCAGTGCTGTATTTAAAATAGGTATGTTATTTTTTTTACATATAAAAGAAGTCACTTTGGAATCAAGTTCATGTTCTTGATCTTCTCCCCAGCCATTGAAATTAAAATCAATACCAAATTTTTTATGATCTTGATTATATACGAAAGTAGGGGCTGTATCTCTAAGCCACAAATCATCAATCTCTGTTTCAAACAGTGTAATAGGATATTTAGGTGTAGGCAGTTCAGCTAATAATTCAATAGCTTCATTTTTATCATTTTTACTTACAAGAATGGATACGGGTTCATATTTTGCAATTGTTTGTGCAATTAACGCTAAATTTCTTTTTACTTCAGGAATTTGTTTTTCTTCCCATATGTAATCATTGGCAACAAAAGACATCCACGTTCTTTCATGTTTTTCTGCTTCTTCAGGCATGAAAAATGTCAAAAAATCTGTATTTTTAGTTTTTATAAAGTTGCTATTCGCATTTAATGCCACTGAAATTGATAAGATTGATGTTGCGTAAATAAACTTTCTTCTATTAATCATGCTTTACTCTTTTTTTCTTTGATTAACATGATTATATCTAATAACCAGTAAATACAAAAAGATAGGATACTTTGAATTTGAGTGAGTATTATTTGAGTTTTTCAAAATTATCAACAGAATGAATTTAGCCTGCCTCTCTTGTGTTTGAAATTAATCTGCCTTTAGTATATTGTATTCAAAAGAAGTGTTTAATAAAAGAGTATGAAAATATCACTGATATTAATCAAGGTACTTAATTGTTGCAGTCCGCAAAATTCCTTTTATTTAAAAAATTATAATAAACTCTACACCTTCATTTTCTGTACTCGTACATGAAATACTTCCATTTAATTTTGATGTAATAAGAGTATAAATGATATTTAAACCCAAACCCGAACCTCCATTCTCTCTGTTTGTTGTAAAAAATGGGTCAAATATTTTATGTTGATTTTCTTCTTTTATACCTTTACCATTGTCTTTATACAAGAGTTTAATTTTATTTTCTTCTTTTGAAATTCTAATAGAAATATTTCCTTGTTCATTTTTTTCAAAACCATGAATAAGTGAGTTGGTAATCAAATTGGTAATAATTTGTGAAAAAGCCCCAGGATAAGAATTTATTTTAATATTTTCATCACAAAAAATATTTATCTTTATCTTTGTTTTTTTTGTAATAGAATGAATACTTTCTAAAATTTCATGAAGATACTTATTTAAATTAAACGTTCTTTTTTCTTCACTGCTTTGATCAACGGCAACTTGTTTAAACGATCTGACTAAAGAAGCAGCTTTGTTTAAATTCTTACGAATTAATGAATTTAACTCTTTTGATGTAGATAAATATTCTTCAAACTCTGATTGTGTCATTTCTTCTTTTTGATATTTTTTAAAAATATCAAAATTTAAATCTTCTAGGTGTGTTATTCCAGTTAAAGCAATACCTACAGGAGTATTAATTTCATGTGCAACTCCAGCAACAAGGCCACCTAACGAAGCCATTTTTTCTGATTCAATTAATTTATCTTGTGTTTCTTTTAAGTAACTTATTGTTGTTTGTAACTCTTCATTTGAATCCTCTAATTCTTCATTACTTAGTTCTAAGGCTTTTGTTCTTTGATTTACTTTATTTTGCAAATTATGGTTTAAGTTTTCAATTTTTTCTTTTGCTTTATTGAGTTCTGTAATATCAACAATTGTTCCAATAAGACTAAGAATATTCTTATCTGAATTTATAAAAATATTTTTGTGAGAAATAATATCTCTTAGTTCTTTTTTCCCATTAAAGGCTTTTGTATAATAATTTTTTGAAATCTTTTTATCAAAAATTTCTTTATCGGTTTTTTCATAAACTTCGATAAAATCATGTTTTGCAACTCTTTCATAGTTTTATTTAGAATGTCTTTTTTATCAATACCTATAAAATCTGCAAAAGACTGATTACACGTTAAAAACTTAAAATTATTGTCTTTTACGTAAATAGGAATATTGATTGAATCTATTAAAGATTGCTGAAAAGATACTTGTTCTTGTATTTCATCAATTTTATCTCTTAAATAATTCTTCATTATTTTTATTTTTTTAGCCAATTGTCCTATTTCATCACTTGTATTGATTTTTATTTCATAGTCTAAATTTCCAGAAATGATTTCATTGGCAGCAGTTTCAAGTTCTTTAATCTCTTTTGTAAACATATGAACAAAATATGAAAGTATTAAAATTAAAAGAAATATTAGTGCTAAAGAGAATTGTATTGTTTCTTTTTTGTATTCTTGAATTTGTTTATGAATTATTTCCTGAGTATAAAAAATATGAAGTTTTCCAATTTCTTCATTATTTATAACAAGGGCTATTTCACTTGTTATTGCATTAATATCTTTTGTATTTTTATTATCTAATGTGATATTAATTGTATTCGTGTGATCTTTAAAAATTATTTTCACTATATCTTTATCTGTATACAAAGAGTTTAGGGTTGATTCTATAATTTCTTTATTAAAATCATAAAGTAGTTGTGACATATTAACTTTATATATTTTGGAATTATAAGAAATTTTATTCTTTAAAGAATTGATTGAATTTTTTTCATTAGATTCTAGAATATGATTAAGAAAAAATGAAAATAATAATGAAAATGTTATTAAAATAGTTAAAAATAGTTTTACAAAAACACTCATTCTCTCTCCTAATATTGACCTATTTAAACTAAACATATAATTATATAATTATCATTAGTTTAACGTTATAAACTAAGTATAATTATATAAGTTATATACTTTTAATAAAGGTGATTCATGAGAATACTTATAATAGTTTGTATTTTACTTCAATATTACATTTTTGCCAATAATATTAATATAGAAGCTCCCAAATCAAAATATGATACCAATCATAAATACTATTATAATTTAATTCAGAAAATATTAAATATAACAGAAAAAGAGTACGGAAAATCATATCTACAATATAATCGTGTATATGAACAACGAAGAATGTTTATCAACTTAAAAAAAGATATAAATATAAATCTTGTTTGGGCAGGGGTTTCTTTAGAAAGAGACAGAGACTTTCTTAGTGTTAAAATACCACTTACTAAAGGTTTACTTGGTTATAGATTATTTATAATTAATAAAAAAAACAGTAAACTTTTTGATGCTATTGAAAACATAAAGGATTTGAAAAAATTAAAAGCCTGTCAAGCTGCTCATTGGCCGGATACTGATATTTTAGAATTTGCTGGTTTAAATGTCCTTAAAAATACTAATTATGAACGAATGTTTTTACAAGTACTTAAAGGAAGATGTGATTATTTCCCAAGAGGTGTAGGCGAAGCGTATAGAGAAGTAGAAGTGCGAAAACAAATTTATAATGATTTAATAGTATACAAAAAAATAATATTATATTATCCTTTCCCAATGTATTTCTTTTTTAATAAAAATAACCATGAGTTAAAAGATAGAATAGAAAAAGGTTTAAGAATAATGATAGAAAATGGTTCTTTTGACACATATCTTAAAACATCAAAAAATACAAAAAACCTTTTTCCTTTGGATAAGTGGATGAATGTAAAAATTTTCAAATTAAAAAATCCCTATTTACCCAAAGACAGTGATATTAATAATGAAAAGTTATGGATTCTTCCTAAGGACTAAAAAGACAGTTTTTATTTCTCTTTCTTTTTTAGAATAAAAGTAGAACCCTTGTTTTCTATACTTTTAACAGTAATTTCATAGTTAAATCTGTCACATATTTTTTTAACTATTGATAATCCTAAACCAAGACCATTCATTGATGAAGTCCTTACTTTCTCAACCCTGAAAAAGCGTTCAAAGATTTTGTTGATGTCATCTTTTTTTATTCCTTGACCACTGTCTTCAATCATAAAAACAATCTCATTATTCATTTTTTTTGCCAAGAGTTTGATATACCCACTTTGGGTATATTTTATTGCATTGCTTAATAAGTTTGAGAGTACTATAAAAAGATATTTTTCATCAAATTTAATTTCTAGGTTTTCTTCAATATCAAGTTTTAATTCCAGATTCTTTTTTTCTAAATGACTTAAATTTTGCTCAATGACATCAAAAACTACCTTATCTAAAAAGGCTTTTTTATTGTGAAATACTTCTTTATCTAATTTTGCTAATAATAAAAAGTTTTCAATTATGTCTTGTAAGTTTTTTTGTTCTTTATCAATTATTTGTAGTGTTTTTTCTAATTCCTTTTTTGAAATATCCTCTTTTTTTGCTAAGTCAATTTCACCTTGAATAATAGTAAGTGGTGTTTTTAATTCATGAGAAGCATCTGCTGTAAATTGTTTAATATTCTCTACACTGTGTTGTATATTTTCAAGTAATACATTAAATGACCTGCTTAAATCATCAAATTCATCTTTTCCTCCATGTAATTTTAAACGCAAAGTTAGGTCCGCTTTTTTTTGTAATACTTTTAATTCTTCTAAGATTAATTTTAGAGGAAAAAGTGTTTTAGAAATTAGAAAATAAGCAAAAAAACCAAGTATGAGATACAAAACAATATTTAATACAATAAGTAAAGTAAAAAAATCCTCAAAACTCTCTTCAATGTTATTTGAATTTAAAGCTAAAAATACAAGATACTCTTTATTATTTTTAGAAATCAATGACATAGTTAAAATATAATTATCTATTTCAATATGTGTATGATCTTGATATTCCTCATATAACTCAACTACACGTTCTTGTGATATTTTACTTAGAATTTCATCTTCATCTGCTTCATAATCGTCTTCTTCTTCTAATTCATAAAATATTCTTTGTGTTTTATACGCGGATGTATTCGTAAAAACAAGGCTATTATTTTCAAAGATAAGTAGAATGTTAGACTTTAAATCTATGTTTTTATCAATATTATCAAAATTTTGATTTTTTGATTTTTTTATATTTTCTATTACTTTTAAAGTATTAGTTTCTAAGTTTTGAAGACTTTTTCTTTCTTGATTTTCTTTAAATACACTGACTGTTAGAAAAGATAAAACACTTAATGCAATAAATAGAATTAATAAATACGAAAAAAAGAGTTTGTTTTTGATAGATTTCATTTTAAAATATATCCTATGTTTTTAATATTGTGAATATAGTTTTCATCATACATTTTATCAATTTTATTTCTAAGTCTATAAATATATACTTTTACTAAATTACTTGCATTGTTATAATTCATATCCCAAACATAATCAATAATCATACTTTCACTAAGCGTTTGATTTTGATTTTTCATTAAACACTCAAGTATGGCAAATTCTTTTGCCGTTAAATCAATGACTTTATCTTTTCTTTTTACTACTTTCTTTAAACTGTCTAAGCTTAGTTCCTTAAAAGTAAGAACAGAAGTATTTGATGTACCTCTTCTGCTTAAAGCACGAATTCTAGCTAAGAGTTCGTGTAGTGAGAAAGGTTTTTTTATATAATCATCCGCACCTGCATCAAGACCTGCAATAACATCTTCTTCTTCACTTTTAGCTGTTAAGATAATAATAGGGCTGTTGATTTTATGTTTTCTAACTTCTTTACATAATTCAATACCATTTATAAAAGGAATCATAATATCAAAAATCATTAAATCATAGGTATTATTGGTCGCTAAATAAAAGCCTTCTTTTCCATCACTTGCAATATCAACTGCATGGGCTTCTTCTTGTAAACCTTTTTTTAAAAAAGCGACAATGCTGGGATTATCTTCGACTAATAGTATTTTCATATTCTCTCATTTTTAGGCTATTTGTGATTTTAGTGTAGCTAAGTTTAGCAAACAAAGTAAAAATTAGAAAAATTTACTTTGTTCTTTTGTATATGTGTTCGCGCACATTATTAGGAGTTTTTTCTTTTAAAGGGATGTTTCTGCTTTATTTTTTAATCTTGTTCCAGTTGAATTACAAATATTTTTCCCTTGTCTCTTTTTGCTAAGACTTCTATTTCATCTCCTACTTTAAATTTATTATCTTGTATGATAAAAGTATCATCATTTACGATTACTTCTTTCCCATCTATAATCCATGTTCCATTTATTTTGCCAAGTGGTTTTTTTTCTAAGTTACCTTCAAAACTATAGTTAATACCTTTTTGCATAAAGACTCTGTTTTCATCTGAAAAATCTTCGAAATATGTTTTATGTTTTTCTCCTGCAAATAATGCAAAGGGTAATAATACCGCCAGTGTTCCTAGAGTGATTTTTGTTGTTTTCTTCATTTTCTATCCTTTTTTGTTTTGCTAAGAGTATTTTATAGGACAAGAGTAAATTCAAAGTGTATACAAAATGAATTTTTATTCATTTTAGAAAAGACCTTTAATATATAATAATATACTTTGTATTACAAAGTAAAATGTGATACAATATCTTTATTAGAAAATAAGGAGAGTAAAATGTTAATAAAAATGATTCTACTTCAAAGTCTTTTGTGTGTGAGTCTGTTTGCTACTACTGCTTTTGAAAAAGAGATTTATACTTTTGGGAACAGAGTATTAAAAACTGCTATTTGGTATCCTACTTTTGAGACAAAAAAAGAAGTATTTGCTTCCAATGCTGTTTTTAAAGGTTTTGAAGCAAGTAGTAACTCTGCAATAAAAGATGAAAAGTTTCCTCTTATTATTTTTGCACATGGTACAAGTGGCAATTGGAGAAACTTATCTTGGTTAGCCAATGATTTATCAAAAAACAATATCGTAATGGCTGCTAATCATCCAGGTTATACTTCAAGAGATTCAAATCCTAAAAGTGTTTTAAGAGTTTGGAAACAAGCAAAAGATGTGAGTTCTTTAATCACACAAGCACTAAATTCCAAATTTAAAAACAATATTGATAAAGATAAAATATATGTTTTAGGCTTTTCTTTAGGGGGATATACCTCCCTTGCTTTAAGTGGTGCAAAATTAGATATGAGTACTTACAAAGATTTTTGTGCAAAATTCAATGATAAAGCCTGTGAATATTTTAAAGAGGCGACTTCTATTATAAATAAAGAGTATCTAAAAGAATCAAGTCAAGATTTAAGGGATAAAAGAATCAAAAAAATAATTGCTTTTGCCCCTGGACTAATGCAATCCCTTACTAATGAATCTTTAAAAAATATCAGCATTCCTACTTTAATCATAGGCGCACAATATGATCATAATGTTCCTGTAGAAACAGTAATAAAAACAAAATTTACGTCCTTTTCTAAGACAATGATATACAAAGAACTAAAAGATGCCACGCACTTTTCTTTTATGCAAGAATGTACAGTAAATGCTCTTCCTATTTTGAAAGAGGAGAATGCGGAGTTTGTTTGTATTGATGGGAAAGATAGAAAGAGGGTGGATATTCATGAAGAAATAAAAATATTGGTTAAAGATTTTTTGAAGTAAAAAATCTTGATATAAAATAAGTTCTTTTTTAAGAGCTCTTGAAAGCTAGCGCATTCGTTCTTTTTCTTTCTTGATTGCAAGAAAGAAACAAAGAAGCAAAGCTGTGTTGTTGAAGGCTTACAGCTTCCCTCACTTATTATTTTGTATTTCTGCCCTGCAAAACTCGTTAAAATATGCTAAAGAGCATATTTCTTCACACTCAGACAGTTTCGGGCTGTTTCGAAACAAAAAATAAACGCTCGGCTTCAACAAAGGCAGCACCACGCTCCACGTTTTCCAAATAAATGATTTCTCTTTTTAAAGTAAGAATACAAGAAATAAATAAATCAAAGAAAAAAAATACATTCCCAACGGCTCTTTCCCTGACTTTGAGAAAGCTAAATCTTTTTATTTTTTAGCGAAAAAAGGTGAAAACTGATTGAACGTAAAGAAATGTGCTCTTTAGCACGTTTTAGTGCTAGCTAACAAATAAAAATATTTAGGAACCCGAAGGGCTTTATCAACTCGTCAGTTGCTTCTTTTTGTTTCTTTTTCTGACAATTAAGAAAAAGAAAAAAGCGCAAAG
>SPKZ01002423.1_pt1 | contig 12638 bp, 16 predicted proteins | sample 2456571 | NCBI WGS metagenome assembly SPKZ01 (sample SAMN11192286, study PRJNA482655) | marine metagenome | biome: ENVO:00000447; feature: ENVO:00000244|ENVO:00000211|ENVO:00000569|ENVO:00002023; material: ENVO:00002151; isolation source: ocean water from marine abyssalpelagic zone ...
GAAAAAACCGCTCGATCGATTGAGCCGTTGGGAATGAGAACGGTCATCACGTCGCAGACTTTCATGCCTCACCTGATGGATTTCTGGCAGGGGGACGAGGGGTCCTTTATCGACATGAAGTCGGTCGTTTCCGTCCAGGCCAGTCCTATGGGCTTGATGGAAAAATTGCGGGCCAAGTTGGAACCAGCGTGGGTCACATGCTGGCGCCTCGATTTGAATGATCGCGACCGTGACCGCAAGGCGGTTGGATTGGCGCCGGTGCCCGGCGAACCGCCTGTCGTTCTGACCTCGACTCAATTGCACAGGAACGCTGTCCAGGTGCGGGCCGCGGATTTTGTCCGGAAAAACGACGCAGTCTTTACCGAGGACTCTCTCGCCGTTCCGGAGGGGCTCACTCTTGGATGTTGGACTCCGGTGCTGGGCGACGGGCGTGTTGTGGCCCGCTCATTTTCCCTGAGGGGGGATCCAGATCGGCTCGAAGAGGCGGTTCGGGAGCAGGAGATCACTCTTCTTGCCGGGTCGAGGGAGTTTTATAGTAGGCTTGGTAATTCGCTCGGTGGCGGCTCACTCAGATACGGGCTGCTCTTCGGGCCGGTCCTCCAGAAAGAGATCAAAGAGTGGGAGAAAGAGCTCGAAATTCCTCTTTGTCGAGCCTGGTCCTGCGGGGGGAGAGTGGTGACGATGAGCCGTCCGGATCCCGATGATCCGTCAATTGCCCACCATCAGGCTCAGGTCGGGCGTCTTCCAACGTCGGTGGGGAGGTTTCTCCCCGGAATCGCCGTCCGCCTTGATGAATCCGGCCTTCAAATGCGGTTTGAATCGCTTTCAGGCGAGGAAATAGAAAGAGTCTGGCTCGATGGGCCGGAGCGTTCGGAGCTCGATAAACCGGGCTTTTTGACCTTCCCGGCGGCTGGATCGGTCCCTCGCGAGCCGGCTAAAAAAGGTCATTGAATCGTTTTAAAAAAAACCGCTTGCCGATTGGGGGGACCGGTGGCAAATTCCCCGCCCTCAAACCAGCTCAGAACGATGGCATACGCAATTTTCAAAACCGGAGGTAAACAATACCGTGTCGAAGCCGGCGACAAGATCGACGTCGAGAAACTCGACGCCGAAGTCGGTGATACGGTGAAGTTCGAGGAAGTGCTGGCCTCCGGCAACGGCGCCGACATCCAGGTAGGTGCTCCTTTCATCGACGGTGCTGCTGTGACCGCCAAGGTCGTCGAGCAGTTCCGCGACAAGAAGGTGATCGCTTTCAAATTCAAACGTCGTAAGGGGCACCACAAGACCAAGGGACACCGCCGTCACCTCACTCGCCTCGAAATCGTTTCCGTCTAACCGGAGAGAACCTCATTTAGAATTTTTACCAACCAGTAGTCATGGCTCATAAGAAAGGACAGGGTAGTGTTAAGAACGGTCGCGACAGTAACAGTAAGCGTCGCGGCGTGAAGAAGTTCGGTGGCGAGCACGTCATCCCCGGTAACATCATTCTCCGCCAGTGTGGCACCAAGTGGCACCCCGGCAAGAACGTTGGCATCGGTCGTGACTACACGATTTACTCCCTGGTTGAAGGCAATGTGCGCTTCGACCAGAACGGGCGCCGGGTCAACGTTGACCCCGTCGAAGCCTAAGTTTCAAAACGCCGCTCTTCAGCGGCGTTTTTCTTGTACCGGACCGGAGCGCGTTCCATGCTGAACGTCGTGCTTTTCGAACCGGAGATCCCGCCGAACACGGGGAACATTGGTCGCCTGTGCCATGCGACCGGAGCGGATCTTCACCTCATTGAGCCGCTTGGATTTTCGCTCGATGAAAAGGCCTTGAGGCGGGCCGGGCTCGACTACTGGCGCGAATTGTCTCCGACTCTCTGGCCGACTTTTGAGGCATTCCTTGAATCGGTTCCTGAGGAAAACGCCGTCTATTACCTGACGACCAAGACCGACCGGATCTACTGGGACGTAAATTTCAAAAAAGGTGACTACCTGGTTTTTGGGCCGGAGACGCGCGGGCTTCCTGACAGTCTTCTAGTGAAGAATGGCGAAACGTGCCTGACTATACCCCAGTTGAGGGGGCGTAGCTTAAACCTGGCGACGGCCACAGGAATTGTGCTTTTTGAGGGCATCCGTCAGGCATCGGGGACGTAACCTGCATTATTAAATTATCTGCTTTTGCCTTGTCAGGATTTTTAAAAAAGGATAGACAGGGTTGTTAGTTAAGATTGTTGCTTGTTAACCCCTAACCTTGTGCTCCCATGATCGCCCCAAGACCAAATTACGGCATTACCCGTATCGACCAGCCGGAGAAGAAAAATCACGGCTTCTACGTCCGCATCACTCATCGCGGAAAAAGTAACCAGAAATATTTTCCTGACAAAGCCTCTGGCGGAAAAACCAAAGCGTTGAAGGCGGCTAAGGAATATCGCGACAAGTTGCTCGCCAAGATGCCCAAATATAAGCAGGAGGCGGCCGCTAAGAAGAAACGCCGCATCAAGCAGTCAGGCGTCACCGGAGTCACCCACGTGGTGTCCAAATCTCCGAAGGGTAAGACCTACGAATACTGGCAGGCAGCCTGGGTCGACGGTAAAAACAAACGCAAGACTGCGAAGTTCTCTATCAGCCGTTACGGCAACGACAAGGCGCTTAATATGGCCAAGAAAGCCCGTCGCGAGGGGCTCAAGGGCAAGCGCTGATCCACTCAGCGATTGTTGATTGAAAAAAACATTCGTGCCCGGACCTTTTCGGGGCGAATGTTTTTTGTCTATGACTAGCTCCAGTTCTGTGTCCATGGAAATGGCCGTCGAAGCCCGCGATATCGTTCGCACTTTCGAAATCGGCGATAACAAGATCGAAGTACTGCGAGGCGTGTCTCTCGAAGTGCAGCACGGAGAGAAGCTGTTTCTCGTCGGGCCTTCGGGCGCCGGAAAGACTTCGCTTCTCTACACGCTCGCCGGTTTGGAGAAACCGAATGAAGGGCAGGTTTTCATCGACGGGAAATCTCTCTACGAGCTTCCGCGTCGCGAGCAGGCCAAGGTTCGCAATGCCCGCATGGGCTACGTCTTCCAGAGTTTCTTTCTCATGCCGGAGCTGACCGCGCTGGAGAACGTGATGGTTCCCGCATTGATCCGCGGGCGGCAGGGAAAAGATCGAGCTCTCGAGCTGCTCGACCGGGTCGGGCTCGGGGCGAGGAGCGGACACCTGCCGAATGAGCTTTCCGGAGGGGAACAGCAGCGTGTTGCCATTGCCCGTTCCCTCATCAACGAGCCCGATATCATTTTTGCTGACGAGCCAACTGGTAACCTCGATTCCAAGACCGGCGTTGCGGTGATGGAGCTTCTCATGGAGTTGGCGGACGAAAAGGAGCGAACCCTGCTCGTGGTGACGCACGACAACCAGCTCGCTGAACAGGGCGAGCGCATGGTGACGCTCGTTGATGGCAGAATCGTGGCATAGTGTTTCGATCGGCGGAACGAATCGAAAGACAGAGCGACCCACTCAGCAGGGTTGGGTCCATCACCTGACAGAGTTAGGTCTGCTGCTCGCGTTCTGCCTGGGGACAGTCGGAAGAGTGGAAGGGCATCCGGCTCATGCGAAGCCGGTGAATTATCCGTTCGTGATCGGGTTTGAGCGGTTCTACAGCAGCCTCGATGATGATGACTACCTCACCCAGGGAGGTTTGATTCTTTTGAACGAACTCAACTGCGTGGCCTGCCACGCACCCCCGGAGCGATGGCGCGATCAGCTTGCCGGCGTCGAGGCGACGAACCTGGAGGGAGTGGGAACCCGGCTCGACACCCTGGATCTGGAGATCATGATCCGTAATCCGCGGTTCGTGAAGAGAGATACCTCGATGCCGAGTTTCTTTGCGGGTCCTGACCGGGATCTCAGAGAGGTGGAGGCGTTGAAGCACTACCTCGCGAGCCTTGAGTATGAGGTCCCGTCGTATGAACAGGGCGATATTGAGGCGGGTCGACAGATCTATCACCGCATCGGCTGCGTGGCCTGTCATGCTCCCGAAGTGGGCTTCCGTCCGGATGGAGTTCCGGAGAACGCCGAGATCGAACTGGCCGGTTTGCCGAGTACTCCGATGAACCTGGCGGACCTTTACGACCTGCAGGCATTGACTCATTTTCTTCTCAATCCGAACGAGCATCGACCGTCGGGGCGGATGCCTGATTTTCAGCTGAGCGAGAAAGAAGCCGCCGATATCGCAGCCTATTTGAAGGCAGGGCCCGATCTCGTCCTTCCGGATAATCTCGCCGAAGTTCTAAAGGAGGATGACGATTTTGAAGCGAGTGATGATCTGATCGCTCAGGGGAGGGAATTGTTTGCCCGGAAGAACTGCATCGCCTGTCATTCCATTCCGGGGGATGAGTTAGAGCCCGCAGGCAATCATTCCAAGTCGCTGCTGCAACTCAATCCGGCGTCTCGAACGGCCTGCCTGTCTGAGCGGCCCTCGAGTGGCGGAGTGCCGTTCTATGGTCTGGATGAGGTGCAGAAACGGGCCATCGGCCTGGCGCTTGAGTTTCTCGCTGAGCCGGAAGCGGAAGGTGCCCCGGAAATCGACTGGCGGATGAAGCAGCTGAACTGCTATGGTTGCCACGAACGAGATGGTGTCGGCGGCGTGGAGACAGCGCGTGAGGTTTACTTCGGATTTGAAGAGGAATCGGCGAGACGACTGGGAAGAGAGGGGCATCTGCCTCCGGCCCTGGATCATGTCGGCGTCGAGGCGACCCATGAGCTGACGCGACGTGCCATGCTCGGTATTGATGGTGGGAACCGCACTCGTCCCTACATGTCGGGACGCATGCCGCTCTACAGCGATGACATCGCGGAGCAGTTGATCGAAACCTTCAGGAAGGCAGAGGCGCTCAGGGCGTTGCCCTAGCCCTTAGCCTTCGAAGCCACTGTCGTCGATGAGGGGGCCGTATTCGCCGTCTGCGGCTTCGGTCGCGAGCGTGTCGCAACGTTCGTTCATCTCGTGTCCATCGTGACCCTTGACCCATTGCCAGTCGATCTGGTGTCCTTCTGCAGCTGTCTCGAGGCGTTTCCAGAGATCGACATTCTTCACCCCGGACTTGTCTTTCTTTTTCCATCCACGCGATTTCCAACCTTCGACCCAACCCTTGGTCTGGGCGTCGACAAGATAGCGCGAGTCGGAGTAGACCGTCACCTGGCAAGGCTCCCGCAGTAGCTCCAGTCCGGCAATGGCGGCGAGGATTTCCATGCGGTTGTTGGTCGTCACTTTGAATCCCTGGGCGAGCTCGCGGGAATGTTCTCCGTAACGAATCACGGTGCCATAACCGCCCGGTCCCGGGTTTCCGCGTGAGGAGCCGTCAGTGTAAATCTGGACGTGTTTCATGAGGCAATTCGCTCCTGGAGAAAGGCGGAGACAGTCCCGATGTCTTCGGGCGAAAAGAGCCGCTTCTGCTGCCCGTAAGTGCTTTTGAGATCGCGACGTTCCGGAAAGCGGTCCGGAGTGAGATCGCCGATCTGGACGAGTTCACTTTCGCGAAAGACCCAGGAAGTTTTGGGCCAGGGGCCCACCATGGCGGGATTTGACCAGGTGTGGAGCGACAGTACCCGGTCAGTAATGCCTGCGGCGAGGTGCATGGGGCCACTGTCGACGCTGACGGTCCAGGCGCATTTTCGGATCAGGTGAATGAGCTGAGCCAGGCTGGTCTTGCCGAGGAGGTCGGTCACGTTGCCCGGCCATACGTCAGGGGTTTCTCCGTCGAATATCCCCGCGAGAACGACGGGAGCGGGTGAGAGCTGTTCAGCAAGTTCGGTCACCTCTGTCACGGAGAGGGACTTGCCTTCGCCCCGGGAAAAAGGGTGGAGCAGGATGGCGTTGGCCGGAATGGAGTCGACCCCGTCGATCGGTTCCCCTTCGGGCAGTACAAATGCGGGTTCAGAAATATCGGCTCCCGCCACCATGGCCATGGTGAGGTTGCGATCGACCGCGTGGCAGGCCGACCAGTTCTTGATGATGACTTTCTCGTCGTAGAAGAGGGAAGCACCCTCGCGGGCTTTTTGAAATCCGATCAGCCAGTCAGGCCGGGAAAGCTTCGCGAGGAAACCACTGCGAAACAGTCCCTGGAAATCGAGGGTGAGATCGTAGTGCGTTTTCTGAAGCGCCTCCTTGGCCCAGCTGCCGGCTTTCCATCCTCCGGAGATGCCGCGGAAGTCGCGACGGGGAAAAGAAATGAGCTGGTTGAGGAAGGGGATGCCTTCCAGAAGCGGTGACCACTCCGTGTTAACGAGCCAGTCGATCTTCGAGTCGGGTGCGGCCCGGTGAATCGCTTCGACCGCAGGGAGGGTGTGGATGATGTCGCCGAGGGAGCTCGGTTTCACCACCAGGATCCGTTCACATTCGGGGAGCTTCACGCTACTTGCCCAGTGAAAGGCGATGCGCCAGCATCTCGGGAAGACCGGCTTCGATGATCTTGTCCTGAGCCTTCTGGATGTCGTACTCGAGACGGCGAACCTCCACGCTCTGATTGTCGGCGTCGTAGACGGCGTAGGAAGCTCGCCAGTCTCCGTCACGGGGTTGTCCCGTGCTGCCGACATTGATGAAATACTTGCGGCCCATCTCGAGGTTCACTTCCATTTCCTCAAGCGGCTCGACGCTGTCGCCCTTGACGTAAATTCGGGGCGTGTGGGTGTGGCCGTAGAAGCACAGCTGGGTGAACTGGTAGCTGAAGCTCGCCATCGCATCGAACTTGTTGGTCACATAAGTCCAGCTGCCGGGGGTGTCGAGCGTGGCGTGCACGATGGTGAAGTCGGCGACCTGGCGCACGAGCTTCATGTTGGTGAGAAAGTCACGCTCGTCTTCGTTGAGCTGAGCGCGGGTCCACTCCATGGCCTGTTTTGCGAGCGGATTGAGGCCGTCGAGGGAGGTGTTGAGAATGGCTTCTTCGTCGTGGTTGCCTTTCACCACGGGGCAGTCCATATCGCGGACGATTCGGAGACACTCATTCGGATCAGATGCGTAGCCAACGATATCACCGGTGCAGACGTAATCAGTGCAGCCTTGTTGTTCGGCATCGGCCAGTACGGCCTGGAAAGCCTCGAGGTTGGCGTGAATGTCTCCGAAGATGGCGTATTTCATTGAGTCTCAGTCGGACCCCTCGAATCAGCGGCGTTGAACGGGGGAGCCTCCGAACTAACCACAAATACAGGGATTCGCAACGCGAGGGAACCTAATTCCATCACGTAAAGTGGGGGAATTCAGGGGATGACAATGCCTCCCGGAAGCGCTTGGGGTTTGGGTTTCTGCGGGCGGGCGCGGTTGGCGTCAGGGTCGGCCTCGGGGATGCGCCTGGGGTAGGGGATTTTGAGTTCCTCTTCAAGCCGGCGGATTTCAAAGATCAGGGTCGGCAGATGCTGGTGTTCGCCCTCGTCGTAGAGGCCCTTGAGGTAGTCGTAGGCCTCCTGCTCTTTGCCGGGAACCTTGGCGAGAAAATAGCCGTGAAATCGTTCGGCATACTGCGGGGCGTCATCGAATTCCATCATTTCCCCGTAGACCCTGGCTGCGTTTTCCCAGTCCTTCAGTTTCTCGCGGTAGACCTCGGCTAGTTGTTTGCGGATGGGGACAGAATCGGGAACTTGTTCGAGGCCTTTTTCTGCGAATTCGATGGCCTGCTGCGCGTAGTTGTGGAACCGGCGCTTGCGTTCGAAGCCGGGCAGTTTCCGGTCGAGTTCCATGTTGGCGGTGGCGTTGATGCCTAGATGCCAGATCGCATTGACCCAGTGAGATTCTTCGAGTGGCTCCAGCGCCGTGATGACCTGGTAAGTCTGGCGGAGTTCGTCCCAGTTTTTCTCGCTGAAATTTTCGTAGCCTCGCAGGGAGAGGAACCCGGCAACGAGCGGTCGTAGTCCCCCGAGTGTGGCCATCAGGGCGGACTGGCCCATCTGGTCGAGCACGGTCATTCCCGGTGGTGGAACGACGAGTTTGGCTTCGATCAATTGCTCTCCCAGTCGATTCTCAAACGGAGTTCGCGCCAGTCCAAAGGCCGCAAGAACGACGAGGACGACAATGGTTCGGGGGATTTTCCGGAAGAACGACACCATCAAAACTCCTTATCAATGAATACGAGCAGCGAGAGAAACAGGAACACCACGAGATAGACGCCGGTCAATCCGGTCATCTGCCAGACGAGGGAGTAGGCGACAGCTTCGCCCTGGATAATTCCATGACTGAAGGAATAAAGTTGGAAGTTCGGTATAAAGATTTTGACTACCTTCAAGAGGAGCTGAACGAAAAGGCTGTTGTCCGTCTGATAGAGCCAGAAGCTCGTCGCCATGGTATGGGCGTGACCGATGATGAAGACCAGCACGCTGATGATGATGGAGAACAGCGAACTCGATGCAAAGGTGGACAGGAAGATCGTGACCGAAGCAACCACGGCAGCCTTGAGGAATGAGGCGAGAACGGCAATGCCGAGTTCCGGTCGAAGCCCCTGTTGTTCAATGAGCGCGATCTGTGCCCCGACATTTTCCGCGGAGTAGCGGGCGTCGGCGTTCATGGCTTCGAGCTCTTCCGCGATGTAGAGAGTTTCCCGCGACCAGAGAGCCAGGGCGCAGACGCCGTACATGACGAGGAGGGAAACCGCGATGACCCAAAGCACGCCCAGGAGTTTCCCGATGAGGTATTCGATGCGACGAACCGGTTTCGACAGAATGGTGTAGAGCGTTCGATCCTCAATATCCTTGGGAATGAGCAGGGCCGTCGAAACGATGGCAAAGAGCCAGGCGAACACATCCATCGTGCCGAAGGAAATCCGCTTGATCGTTGAAAGCACACCGGCCGGAGTGGTGGGCGGGTTCAGGCTCATCAGCACGACGATGATCGCGGCAAAGGCGAGCAGGAAGTAGAAGGTCTTCATGCGCACCAGTTGGGTGACCGAGCTGGAGGCAATGACCATGACGCGTCTCAGCGATAAGGGAGAGACGGTCTTCGTGGCCGGTTCGAAAGCAGAGGGAGTTGTCTGGCTCATTTCTCGTCCTCCTTTTCTTCGGTGGCGGTGGCGTGAGACAGGCTCACAAAGAGTCGCTCCAGGGTGGTTTTGGGATGCCCTTCCTCGACGATGGTGGCGCCGGCGTCCGCTTCGATCAGCTCCCGCACCTTGGCGAGCAACTCCGGCTTGGCTCCGGAGAAGGTCATGGCGGTTTGTTCCTCGATCTGGATCAGTTCCTCGAGAGGGCCTTCTCGACGCATGCGGCCCTCAAAAATGATACCGACCTGGTCGCAGACTTCCTGGACCTGTTCGAGCAGGTGAGAACAAAGGAAAACCGTGATGCCGTCGTCCTTGAGCTTGAGAATCAGGTCGCGGATCTGCCGTGAACCCAGTGGGTCAACGCCGGCGGTGGGTTCATCCAGGATGACCAGGCGTGGTCGCTGGATCAGTGCCTGGGCGAGTCCGATGCGCTGGAGCATTCCCTTGGAGTAGCCTCCGAGACGTCGATTGGCGGCGGACTCGAGGTCAACCAGTTCGAGCAGTTCGGCGATGCGGTCTTTCAGTTCGCGCCCGCGGAATCCGCAAAGCTTGCCGTAGAACTTCAAGGTCTCCTTTCCGGTAAGGTGCTTGTAGAAATAGGGATTCTCCGGAAGGAAACCAATCTCGTTGCGGGCGCGAATATCGCCGCTGTCGTAGCCGAAGACTTTGACGTCACCCTTGGTCGGTGACATGAGCCCGAGGACGACTTTCATTGTGGTCGATTTTCCGGAACCGTTCGGGCCGATCAGCCCATAGACTTCGCCCGGCTTGATCTCGAAGGACAGGTTGTCGACTGCGACCACATAGTCGCTCTTCTTCAGCCCTTTGCTGAAGACCTTCGTCATGTTTTTGACTTTTACGGCGAGGTCGCTCATCAAGACTGGATCAATGCTGAATAGAAAATCCCTGCACGTCGTCGAGTAGGGGGACGGTGCGTTCTTCCTGCTCCTGGATGTGATGACCGAGCGGGCTGTCGTGGAGATCCTGGATGAACTCGTCGAGTTCTTCCTCGTCGCCCTGGATCTGCAGCTCGACGCGTCCGTCGGGAAGGTTTTTGACCCAGCCGAGGACATCGAAGCCCTTGGCGAGGTTCTTAGTGGAATAGCGGAACCCGACCCCTTGGACCCGGCCTGCGAAAAGATACTGACGTGCTGTCATCCTGACACTTTAAGCAAAACCGCGAGGGGGGCACCACCATTTTTCGGAAGACGATGGGGGAATTCTTCCTCGAGCAGAAGGATTCTCTTGCAGAGGGCGAGGTGACGCCGAAAATGAGGTTTTCATGTCCTCCCAACTGCGATCGATCTGCGTCTTCTGCGGTGCCCACAGCGGGACCAATCCGGCCTTTGAGCAGGCCGCGCGGGCCGTTGGGAAATATTTCGCCGAGAACGGAATTCGGCTGATCACCGGCGGCGGAAGTTTCGGCCTCATGGGCGCGGTCGCGGACGGCTGCCTAGATGCCGGTGGCGAGATGGTCGGGGTCATCACGACCTACCTGGAGAAACGCGAACTGGCTCACCCCAAGGCCACCCGCATGGATGTGGTCGAAACCATGCTCGAACGAAAAACGCGCATGGCTGAGCTAAGTGATGCCTTTGTTTCTCTCCCCGGGGGGATTGGGACGCTCGATGAACTTTTTGAAATGCTGACCTGGTCGCGACTCCAGGAACACGACAAGCCGAGCGGTTTGCTCAACGTGGACGGCTTCTATGACGAACTGATTTCATTCTGCTGCAAGACTCAGGTCGAAGCGGGATTTATCACGGCTGAGGACGCTGCCAATCTGATTCATTCGGATAATTTGCCAGACTTGCTCGAAAAGCTTGCCGAGGCGGCCCAGGACGGCCCATCTTCTCTGTATCGAGACTAGAAACCGAAAGCCAAGGACTCCGAACTTTTCCTCATGAAAGCCTACCTCGACCTCCTCAACCTCGTTCTCGAAAACGGTAAAGCCCGTGACGATCGCACCGGCACCGGGACCATCGGTGTATTCGGTGCCCAGGCTCGTTTCGACCTTCGGGAATCTTTTCCCTGTCTCACCACCAAGAAGCTTCACTTGCGCTCGATCATTCACGAGCTGCTTTGGTTCCTGAACGGCGATACCAACATCAAGTACCTCAACGACAACGGCGTCACGATCTGGGATGAGTGGGCCGATGAAGACGGCAACCTCGGGCCGGTTTACGGCAAGCAATGGCGTTCCTGGGCCGTGGGCGACAGCGGGGCAACCATCGATCAGCTGGCTCGCGTGGTGGATTCCATCAAGAACAACCCCACGAGTCGTCGCCATATCGTCAGCGCATGGAATCCGGCGGATGTCGAGGACATGGCCTTGCCGCCCTGCCACACCATGTTCCAGTTTTACGTGGATACGACGGCGGGTGAGTTAAGCTGCCAGCTGTATCAGCGCAGTGCGGATCTGTTTCTCGGTGTGCCGTTCAACATTGCTTCGTATGCCTTGCTCACCATGATGATGGCCCAGGTGTGCGATCTCAAGCCGGGCGACTTTGTGCACACCTTCGGTGACCTGCACCTCTATCAGAATCACCTCGACCAGGCGAGGGAGCAGCTCAGTCGAGAGCCACGCGCCCTGCCTCAAATGAAGATCAATCCGGATGTGAAGGAGATCGATGGTTTCTGCTACGAGGACTTCGAGCTGGTTGGCTACGATCCGCATCCAACGATCAAGGCACCCATTGCGGTGTAGGGGCGGGGACTCTGTGGAGGAGTAAGATTAAGATTAAGAGTAAGATTAAGAGTAAGATTTGATGGGGAAGCCGGTGTTAAAAGCCATTGTTGGAATGGCATCGAACCGAGTCATCGGGAAAGACGGTGATCTTGCCTGGCGATTGCCGGAGGACTTGAAGTGGTTCAAGAAACTGACCCTGGGTCATCCGATTGTAATGGGCCGCAAGACGATGGATTCGCTGCCCAACGGCCCGCTTCCAAAGCGGCGCAATGTGGTGATTTCAAGAAGTGGAGCCAAAGCGGCCGAGGGCTTCGAAATGGTTGGATCCTGTGAGGAGGCGATTGAACTGCTCAAAGATGAAGAGGTCGTTTTCATCATCGGTGGTGCCCAGATCTACGGCGAGATGATTCCTCAGTGCGACGAGGTCTTGCTCAGTTATGTGTTCCAACCCTACGAGGGCGACACCTTCCTGCCTGAATTTGAAGACGGGTTTTCGATGGCGGAGATACTCCATCGCGACGATGACTTTGAGCTACGTCGCTATGTCGCTAATTGAACCACAGGAATGTGGTTCCTCGCTGGACACGGAGGGATGACATTCCTGTCGTCCTGTTTGGTGAATGATGAACGAAGAACCAAAATTCTTCTCACCATTTGAAACATTGCAAAAGCACGGCGGAAAGTTGCCTCACTGGCAGCAGCCGGGGGCGACGTATTTCGTCACGTTTCGATTGGCCGATTCGTTGCCGTCGGAGCAATTGCGAGAGTGGAGGACAAACAGGGAGGACTGGCTTGAGGCGCACCCTCACCCTTGGGACGCAGAGACAGAATTGGAATACCACAAGGCCTTCTCTCGTTCGATTGATCTATGGTTGGATCAAGGAATTGGTGAGTGCCTTTTGGCAAGAGAAGAGGCGGCTAGCGTAGTGGAAGACGCTTTGCTGCACTTTGATCCTGAAC
>SPKZ01012142.1_pt1 | contig 12635 bp, 16 predicted proteins | sample 2456571 | NCBI WGS metagenome assembly SPKZ01 (sample SAMN11192286, study PRJNA482655) | marine metagenome | biome: ENVO:00000447; feature: ENVO:00000244|ENVO:00000211|ENVO:00000569|ENVO:00002023; material: ENVO:00002151; isolation source: ocean water from marine abyssalpelagic zone ...
ATATCAGAAAATCTGTCTTCATTGTTTAAAATTACACCATGATCATTTGCCATTCTTTTTTTAGTCATCCAAAAAAGTTGTCTGTAGTCTGCATTGTAAAATTCAATATTTTCTTCTTGTTCGTCTAATATATCATTTACTTTTTCATCTAAAGCATGTTCATTGTCTAAATCTTCTACTAAGATTCGCTCAATTTCTGCTGTGATTTCATCTTTCGTTTTTCTAACTTCTACAAATCCGCATGTTGCTAAATCTCTTGAGATTCTTCTTGCTACATAGGGTGTATGGTGAAATTTCATTCTCATAATTTATCCTCTTATTATTGTATCGTCTCTCTCAGGTGATGTTGAAATTAATCCAACTCTTACATTTGTTAATTCTTCAATTCTTTTGATATATAATTTAGCATTTTTCGGTAAGTCATCATACTGTCTTACCCCTTCAACTTTATCCCATCCAGCGATTTCTTCATAGATAGGTTTAACGTTTTCTAGGTCACTTGGCATGTAATCAATTCTTTCTCCATCAAGGTCATAAGCAATACAAATTTTGATTGTTTTAAAACCATCTAAAACATCAAGTTTCATTAATGATAATTGGTCACAACCATTAAGTCTTGCAGCATGTTTCACAGCAATTGCATCAAACCATCCACATCTTCTACCACGTCCCGTTGTAGTTCCTACTTCTTTTCCAACATCTGCCATTGTTTCACCATCTTGTGTGAAATCTTCAGAAGGGAAAGGTCCATTTCCTACTCTTGTAGTATATGCTTTCACAATACCAGTAACAATTCCAATATCTCTAGGAGCAAGACCTAAACCAGTACAAGCACCAGCACTTACACAAGATGAAGAAGTAACATAAGGATATGTTCCATGATCAATATCTAATAGCGTACCTTGAGCTCCTTCTAATAAAATCTTTTTATTTTCATCAAGTGCTTTCCATACAATGTTAGTCGTATTTGCAATAAAGGGTGCTAAAACATCTTTATATGAAAGTAATAATACTTGTAACTCTGCTTCATTAGGTGTTGAAATTTCAAGTACATCAAAAATAGCTTTGTTTTGTTCAAAGTATTCAACAATTGCTTTAGCTAATTTGTTTGGATTTAATAACTCACCTACTCTAAACCCTGATCGCGAAATTTTTTCAGCATAAGCAGGTCCAATTCCTTTTCCAGTAGTTCCAATAGCTTTGTCACCTTTTAATCTCTCTTTAGCTTGATCAATTAAAGCATGATAAGGTAAGTTTAAATGCGCTTTATCTGAGATAAATAATCTTCCTTCTAAATCAGAGAATTGTTTCATTTCTTCAATAATAGCTTCAGGACATAAAACAACCCCATTTCCAATTACATTTATAGCTTTTGGATTTAAAACACCAGAAGGAATTAAATGAAGTGCGTGTCTTACTCCATCAACCCAGATTGTATGACCAGCATTGTGTCCACCTTGACTTCTACATACCATGTCATATTTTTGAGCAAGCATGTCAACCATCTTACCTTTACCTTCATCGCCCCATTGTATTCCTACAATTAAATCTGCTTTCATCATGCCTAATCCTCTAATAATTTTATTAAACTGTCTGTGTAAAATGCGAAACCTAAAGAACTGATACCATCAGAACTGTATCTTCCACCCTTACATATTGTTAAATTGTCTTGAATAACTCTGTAATAAACACAATCATAGTATTTTAATGAACCATGATATAAAGGTGCTATTACAAGATTATTATAATCAACTGTTTCTGCTGTACTTAATAATTTTTCCAATTCAATCTTAATAGAATCAGGTACGATTGAAAGTACAGCACTTAAATCTTCCGTGGTACTCACTTTAATAAGTGTATTTAACCATTCACAATTAAGATTCATTAATTGTGCGATTTCACCTTTTTTAAATAAAGCAATATCAATATTTAATTCTTTCGCAACTAATCTTGGAATATTAATATTTGATAATTGTAATACTGGATTTACCTTTAACTCATTCAATAAAGAAGATGTTAAATTTAAAATATCAGTAATGTTATCGTGATTAATCCACTCACACCCTATTTGATAATCTTCATTTGAAGAATAAGAAAATACAGGTTGTACGTAAAACCATTTTTTATGAGACGTTGTTCGTCCCAGTCTTTTTGTAATAATTATCACCACATCAAGTGTAGAATCGGCTCTTAATGCTAAGTTTTGATTCTTTGTATCTGAAAAAGTAATAAGTTTTTTGTTATCCTCAATACTTTGATGTTGAGAATAAGAAAAATTAGGTGTTACTATTTCTTCAAAACCTGCTTTATCTAAAAAAGACGCAAGTTTATTTTCTATTTCTCTTTTTAATTTGGCTGTTTTACCAAAATATAAACGAGACCCCTCTGGAATTTCATGTTCTAAAATCATTCTTAACCTTTAAACATATTTGATAAAAATACTTTAGAAGCAGTTCCATCAAATGTTCTTATATTTAATTCATCCATTGCCAACTCTAAGGCATTTACAACCCAAGAAGCTTCAAAATCTTCTACTAATCCCATGTGATTAATTCTGTAAATATTACCTTTTAGGTGGTCTTGTCCCCCTGCAATATTTACATTGTATTTATTCTTTAAGATTTTTCTAATTTCATTTGATTTATCTGTTTTAATGGTAGTCATAGCATTTGCTGGTGTGCTTGGATATATTTCACAGCCTATTGATTCTAAAGCATTACGTGTAGCTTTAGCTCTTAGTGCTGTTTTTTCATACAATGCATCAAAACCACCATTGTTTTTAATAAAACTTAAAATTTCTCTTAAGCCAATAATCAAAGTAGTAGCAGCAGTATATGCCGTAGTATTTGTTTTTTGTTTCTTAATTTCACTTGCTAGATTTAAATAATAACCTGCTGGTTTTTTATTAATCTTAGTAACAGCTGCTTCTGAGAATCCAATCATTGAAAGACCAGGAGGAAGCATTAACGCTTTTTGGCTTCCCGTAATTAAAGCATCAATATTTGTAGTATCTACTTTTTCAACACCAACTGCGGTAATTCCATCTGCAACAATTGTAATACTAGGATTAAAAGCTTTTACTGCAAATGCTAGCTCTTCAACTGGATGTCTTAAACCTCCAGCACTTTCACATACTTGAATAAAAATAGCATCAATATCTGAATCATTTTTAATAATATCCATTACCACTTCTACGCTAACAGGAGTATTCCATTCATTTTTAATTTCTTTAAAAGGAATATCAAAAGCTTGACAGATTTTTCCAAATCTCTCACCAAATTTCCCAGAGTTAATGCTTAAGGCTTTTTTATGCGTTAAATTTGTTACACAAGCTTCCATAGCACCTGTTCCACTTGATGCTAACATCACAGCTTCAGGCATATCAAGAATTTCTAATAATAAAGAACGTGTTTCTTCAAATATTTTTTCAAATTCAGGGGTTCTGTGATGAATGGTAATATCACTCATTGCTGTTCTCACAAATTCTGGTACAGGAGTTGGTCCTGGCGTTAATAACATATTTTTTCCTTAACATTTGGGCATAGTAAATCGTGATAGTGTATCTAAAACTTACTAAGCCTTCCATTAAAGGAATTAAGAGCTATTTATTTATTATTAAATTGATGCAAAAAAAGAATTTTCAAATTTAAAAACCTTAGTATCACGTTCTTTGTTCACATTAATAGTACTAATTAGTACTATATTTACCTTTGACTCTTGACATTTAGTACTAACTAGTAGTATACTGTCACCAAGGAGTAACATTATGAGTAATGAAAGTTTAATAAGTTATGGGAAACGAAGTGATAAAGCTATGAAAACATGGGTTCAAATTAGCAAAACCTTTAATAAGTTTTTTACAACTGAACTAAAATACTTTAGTGAATACAGCCTAACTTTTAATCAGTTTAAAGTACTTGAAGTACTTTATCACAGAGGAGATTTAAACATTACTTCTATTACAAAGCTTACAACAAGCACTCCTGGTAATATAACAGTAGTTGTTAGAAATCTAAAACGAGATGGTTTAATCCACTCACTTTGTGATCCAAAAGATAAACGCGCAAGTATTTTATCTATTAGTGAAGAAGGAAGAAAAATCATAGCTTCTTTATTCCCACAGCACGCGAAAAATATCACTTCGTACATGGATGTACTTGATGATGAAGAATTAGAAACATTACGAATATTGTTGAAAAAAGTTTACAAAAAATAAACTTTTTTTATTTAAATACTACTAGTTAGTACTAGTAACAAAAAGGAAATATTATGAATTTAAAAATCAAATTAGGTCTTACGTCAATCTTATTAGCAAGCTCATTATTTGCAGGAACATACAATGTTGATCCCGTGCATTCAAATGTATCATTTAAAGTTAAACATATGATGATTTCAAATGTAACAGGTGAATTTGATACTTTTTCTGGAAGTTTCGAATATGATGATAGTACAAAAAAAGTTACTTCATTAAGCGGTAAGGTTGACGTAAGTTCAATAAATACAGACAATGTAAAAAGAGATGGACATTTAAAATCAGCTGATTTTTTTGATGCAGCACAGTTTCCTAATATTACGTATACAATATCTAAAATTATAGACGATGAAGCGCATGGGGAAATCACAATTCATGGCATCACTAAAAAAGTAGTTTTTGATTTTGAAAAAAGTGGAATGATTAAAGATCCATGGGGAAATACAAGAATTGGTCTTGAATTAAACGGTTCTATTTCTAGAAAAGCTTTTGGATTAAAATGGAACAATCTATTAGAAGCAGGCGGTGCCATTGTTGCTGATAAAATCAAGTTAACTATTGAACTTGAAGGTATATTGACAAAATAATTACAAAATAAAGGATGAAGATGTATACCATTTTAGTATCGACTCAAAATGAAAACATGAAGTTAGCAAAAGTATTGCAAGATTTATTGCAAAAAGAAGGAAAAGAAAACCAACTTATAGATTTGGTGGATTTAAATCTTCCTTTACATAATAGTGCTTTACAAGAAAAAGATGGAATTCCAAAAGCCGTGCAAAACTTGTATGAAACAATGGATAAGTCCCATTCTTTTATTTTAGTAACAGCAGAATATAACTTTGGAGTGCCAGCTGTATTAAAAAATGCAATTGATTGGATTACGGTTGTTAATAAAGACTTCAGGAAAGTATTTTCTGATAAAAATGTTCTTTTATCTACCCATAGTGGAGGTGGAGGTCAAGATGTTCTAGACACTATGAGAGCACAATTTACAAAGTTAGGTTCTATGGTTTATACAGATGAAATCCATACTACCTACCAAAAAGCCTTCGAATTAGAGTCAAGTAAAAAAGTCTTACTCTCTTTTTCAAATATTTAGATAAAAAAAAGTAAATAGTTTAGGTCAAACTATTTACTTCTTAGAGTTTGATTTAATAATAAAATAAAGGATTAAAAAATGTATATTATATTTGTAGCAAGTTTAAATGAGAATATGAAATTAGCAAAAAAAGTTGAAGAACAACTAAAAAAAGAAGGTAAAACAAGTGAAATTGTGAATTTAGTTGAATTAAACCTTCCTATGTATGATTCTTTAAAAGAAGAAAAAGATGGAATTCCTAAAGGTATTCTTGAGTTAATTTCAACAATGCAAGAAGCTAAAGCATATATATTTGTTAGTCCTGAGTACAACTTCTCACTTCCTCCTGTACTTGTCAATTTTATTGCTTGGGTTTCAAGAGCAGATGAAGATTTCAGAAAAGTATTTACCTTAAAAGCTATTCAATTAGCTGTTCATGCAGGTGGTGGAGGTACTGATGTAAGTGCTGCTATGAGAAATCAGTTTACCCGTTTAGGTGCTTTAGTCATGCCAAGAGAAATTATTGCTACGTATCAAAAACCAATAGAAGATGGAAGTTTGAAAAGAATTTTGGAGCAATTTATTCACCTAAGCGAAAACTATACAAAGATATAAGGAGAAAAAATGTTACCAAGTTTATTTATTTCACATGGAAGCCCTGCTCTTGGTATTATGGACAATAAATTTAGTAGTTTTTTCAAAGATTTAAGTAAAAAGTTTGAAAAACCTAAATATATAATCATCGTATCAGCGCATTGGGAAAGTCAAGAGCTACTAATTTTAAGCAAGGAATTTCCTAAAATCATTTATGATTTTTATGGTTTCCCAAAAGAACTTCATGAAAAAAAGTATAAAGCAAAAAATGATATCAATCAAATAAAAAGTATAAAAAAGTTATTAAAAACTAAGAATATTGATATAAAAGAAGAGCCAAATAAAGAAGGTTATGATCATGGGGTATGGGTACCTTTATCTTTGATGTATCCAAAAGCAGATATACCTATTATTCAAATTTCTTTACCCAACAACTATTCAAGTAAAGAACTTTTTATTTTAGGTGAGGCTTTGCAAGAATTACGTGAGGAATGTTTAATTATAGGTAGTGGCAGTATTACTCATAATCTTTATGATACCTCAAGCGATATAAATGCCAACGTTAAAGAGTATGCAGAAATATTTGATGAATATATTTCAAAAACAATAAAAGAAAAAAATATACATGAACTCTTAGATTTTAAAGAAAAAGCACCTAAACTTAGAGAGAATCATCCGAGTCAGGAGCATTTCATGCCATTATTTTTTCCCTTAGGTGCAGCAATTTCAAAAGATTGCGAAATTTTAAATAAAAGTTTTATGCATGGAAATTTATCCATGCAAACACTCTTATTTACCAATTAAAATAAAAAAGAAAGGACATTTATGTTAAAAAAATTACCGAAAGAAAATATGGGTACTTCTAACCTTGGATGGTTACAAAGTAGATTTCATTTTTCATTTGCAGAATATAGAAATTATGACAATATCAAATTTGGAGTACTTAGAGTATTAAATGATGATTTAATACAAGCAAAAAGCGGTTTTGATACCCATCCTCATCAAAATATGGAGATTATCTCTTATGTAGTAAAAGGAGAAATTTCTCATAAAGATTCTATGGGAAATGAAGAAGTAGTAAAAAGAGGACAAGTTCAATATCTCTCAGCAGGAGATGGAATATATCACAGTGAATATAATAAACATGAAAGTGATACCTTAAGACTCTTGCAAATATGGATAGTCCCTCCTAAAGATTCGCTACCAAGATTATATGGACAAGAAAATTATAAAAAAGAACAAAGAAAAAATACCTTGTTAAATATTGTTTCTTCCAAAGAAGGAGATGCAAAAATAAAAATACATCAAGATGTAAATATGTATGTAAGTGAGCTGGATTCAAACAAAGTATTAGAATATAAAATCAAAGACAAACGACAAATTTATTTTGTACAAATTGAGGGTTCTTCTAATATCAATGGTATTAAGCTAAATAACGGGGATGCTATGGAAATTACAGAAGAAAATTCTTTAAAAATAGAAGCTTTAGAACAATCTCATTTTTTGTTTATAGAAATGCCTAAAAGTTAATTTGTCATAAAAAAAGGAGTAACCAAGTGGTTACTCCTTTTCTAAAGAAAAAAATTGCCTAGATAAACTCTACGCCTTTTTTTCCTTCTTCAATACTTCCAATAACATAAGCATCAGTACTTGCTAAGATTGCATCTACTTTAGAAGGATCTGCAACAACTACCATTCCTACACCCATATTAAAGGTTCTATACATTTCGTCAAGTTCTACATGCTCACCAATAAAATCAAAAATTGGTAAAACTTTTATAGAATCTCTTTTTACCACCGCTTTTAAATGTTCAGGTAAAACACGTGGTAAGTTTTCAGTAATACCTCCACCTGTGATATGAGCTAAAGCAGAAATATTTTCTTTGTTTTCTTTAAATTCTTTTACATAAATTCTGGTTGGTTCTAATAATACTTCTTTTAAAGGTTTTCCTTCAAAATCATCATCAAGAGTCAGCCCTAGTGTTTCAAATAATACTTTTCGTACCAATGAAAAACCATTTGAATGAATTCCTGAAGAAGGAAGTGCTAATAAAACATCTCCTGCATTAATTCGCTCAATTCTGTTTAATTCGTCTTTTTCTGCAATTCCAACACAAAAACCAGCCAAATCAAAATCGCCTTCTTTGTACATTCCTGGCATTTCAGCTGTTTCACCACCAACTAGTGCACATTCACTTCTGATACAACCTTCAGCAATACCTTTGATTACAGCAGAAGCTTCATCTACATTTAGTTTAGCAGTTGCATAATAATCTAAGAAAAATAAAGGCTCTCCAAAGTTACATAATAAATCATTCGTACACATTGCAACTAAATCTATTCCAACAGTATCAAATATTTTAGCATCTATTGCTAATTTTAATTTAGTACCAACACCATCTGTTCCAGATAATAAAACTGGTTTTTTGTAACCACTAGGTAATTCAAATGCACCAGCAAATGACCCAATTCCACCTAATACACCTGGAATTTTTGTTGCTTTTACATAAGGTTTAATATTTTCAACAAATTGATTTCCTGCATCTATATCTACACCTGCATCTTTATAACTAACTTTTGCCACGTTCGTCCTTCATATGTCTTGTAAAATCAAGGGTAAATTAGATTTACCTATACATCAATTTTTTTGCTATTATAGCAAAAAAGATTTAAAAACATGTTAGATATTAACTTAAGCTAACTATTATACTAAATAATAAGCTTTTACTCTTTATATAGGTAATTTATTTTTTGTTTAAAATAATTGATTTTATTATACTTTTTACTGTACAATAGCCACTATGAACAAAGATACATTTAAGAGGGCTATTGCATTAACAGGTGGAATAGCTACAGGCAAATCTACTGTATGTAATTTACTAAAAAAAGATGATTTTTTAATCATTGATGCCGATCTTATTGCGCATAAGCTTTTAGATTTACATCACCTGAGCATAGCCTCTATGTTTGGGCAAGAATATGTAAAAGACAAAAGAGTACTTCGTAAAAAACTGGGAAGTATTATTTTTTCTAATGAAAAAAACAAATTGAAACTAGAAGCTTTTATTCATCCTTTAATTCAAAAAGAAATTGAAAAAGAAGCCAGTATTTTAGAAAAAATGGAAAAAGTATATTTTATTGATATACCCCTGTTTTACGAAAAGATGCACTACCCTATTTCAAAATGTTTACTCGTATATGCCCCTAAAGATACACAAAAAAAGCGTTTAATGAGCAGAGATAATATCGATGCTAAAGAGGCCCTTCTTAAAATATCCAATCAAATGGATATTGAAGAGAAAAAAAACAAAGCAGACTATATAATAGATAATTCTTCTGGTTTGAAAGAGCTAAAAGATGAAGTAGAACAATTTATTAAGGAAATTTTATGACCTATACAAAATATTCAGCAAGTGGCAATGATTTTGTCATATTTCACACTTTTATCAAAAAAGATTACAGTGAACTTGCTAAATCTTTATGTTCAAGAACGCAAGGCATTGGGGCAGATGGACTGATTGTTCTTCTGCCTCATGAAAGCTTAGATTTTCAATGGTTGTTTTACAATTCTGATGGCTCAGAAGCGTCAATGTGTGGGAATGGAACAAGAGCTTGTGCCCACTATGCTTTATCAAATAATTTAGCAAATGAGAAAATGAGTTTTTTAACATCTGCTGGAACCATATTTTGTGAAGTAAAAAAAGATGTAGTTGAAACACAATTAACCAAAGCTGTAATAATAAAAGAAGAATTCCAAGAAGATGGAAAAACCTGGTATTTAATAGATACAGGAGTACCACATTTAGTATGTATAGTAAATGATTTAAATGAATACAATCATGATTTATGTGCAAAAATGAGATACAAATACAATGCAAATGTTAATTTTGCGTGTATAAATTCAAAAAAAATAAATGTAAGAACCTATGAAAGGGGTGTTGAAGGGGAAACCCTAGCTTGTGGAACAGGAATGGCAGCATGTTTTTTAAGAGCCTATAAATTAGGATTAGTGGATAAAAAAACCTTTGTTTACCCAAAAAGTAATGAAGAATTAACGCTAAGATTAGAAAACAATGAGGTGTATTTTAAAGGTAGTGTCCAACAAGTTTTTACAACAACAATATAATGAAAAAAATTTTACTAGTACTTGCTTTTAGCTCACTGCTAATACTTAATGCACTTGGCTTTCCAAAAGAGTATTATTCACTTAAAGATACAAAACAAATGAAAACATATTTTTTTAATTTTTTGTATCCCTTAATTGAAGAAGAAAATAATCTAATTTTAAAAGACAGAGCTTTTATCCTGTCTTTAAAAACAAATAAGAACTTGGAAAAAAATTCAAAAGATTATCTTAAATTAGAAAAACTTGCGAAAACATATTCGGTTAAAGATATGTTTGATTATAAAAAACTCTTAAAGAAAATTGACATCATTCCTCCTTCTATGGCTTTAGCGCAAGCTGCTACTGAAAGTGGCTGGGGAAAAAGTCGTTTTGTTAAAGTGGCAAATAATATTTTTGGACATTGGACTTACGGAAAAGTGGGAATTGTTCCTTTACGCAGAAATAAGGGTTCAAAACACCTTATACGTATTTTCCCTGATCTTCAAACATCTATAAAAGCTTATATGCAAAACCTTAACCGTACGCGTGCGTATTCTTCTTTTAGAAATAAAAGAGAAACACAGCGTAAACGTTCTATGGAGCTACAAGGTCTCGCTTTATCACAAACAATGATAAACTATTCAGCAATTAGAGAAAAGTATCTAAAAATTCTTGGCTCAATTATCAGAGTAAACAAACTAAAAAACTATGATCAAAAATATTATGATCAGGTCTTAAAAAACAAATAAAAACCTGTTTATTCAGGTTTTTATTTCATTTAAACTATTCTTATACAATTTAACTTTATAATAACTATCAAATATAAAAGGAAAAAAATGAAAAAAATTCTTATTAAGAGCTTACTCCCCATTTTACTAGGCTCAGTGCTTTTTACGGCTTGTTCTTCAAAAGAAGAAGTTGAAGTAAAAAAAACAGAAACTTCATCTGGTGATATGTATGTAAATCCTGAATTAAAAGGTTCTCCAAAATGGGTTAGAATGCCTTATGTCCAAGGAACTATTTCAGATGTAGGCTCAGCGCCTCAAAATGCAGGTAATGATTTTTCTTTTCAAAGAGAAGAAGCTATGGCTGATGCTAGAGATAACTTAGCAAAACAAATATCAGTAAAAGTTAATAATATGTTCAAATCCTTTAAATCTGTTACGGGTTCAGGTGAGAATTCTACCTTTGATAAATCAAGTGAAAAAGTATCGAAACAAATCGCTTCTGAAACACTTAACAATACTATTGTAAAAGATACATGGATATCTACCTCTGGTACATTTTATGTATTAATGGCAGTAGATACTGCGCAGGTTAGCTCAAAAATAGAAGAATCAGTAAGAACTTCATTTAAAGATGATAAAGCAATGTATCAAAAGTTTTTGGCTTCAAAAGCACAAGGTGAGCTTGCGATGGAACTTGAAAAGTTAAATAAATAAACTATAGGGAAACCTATAGTTAGCAAAGAAATACTATGAAAAAAGTCCTTGTTTTATTATTACCCCTTTTTTTATTCTCTCAAAGTTTTGAAGATTTTAAAAAAGAAGAAAATATTTCATACTCTGCTTATAAAAAAGACTTTTATACTTACAAAGAAGCCTTTTTAGAAGCACATAAAGAGTATATAAATGAAATTAAAACATTCTGGCCACAAAAAGAATTATCCACAAAAAACAAATGGGTACAATATTCCAAAAACTATCAAGAAAAAAAAGTTGTTGATTTTGAAAATCAAGTTATTCATTTAAATGTTATTGCAAAATCTTCTAAAGAAGCAAGAGAAAAACTTTCACAAGCTTTAAGTGATTTATTAAAAGAAGATGTAAAAAGTGCTTATAAAAACGATCAATTAGAACAAAATATTTCAAAAAAACTAAAGAAAAAACTAAAAATACAATCAAAAGAAAAAATAATAGCAGATGTGCTTAATAAAAGTACTATCAAAAAATATAAAAAATATATTCAAGTCCGTCCCTTAGAAAAAACTATCTATAACAATAACACTATTTATAGCCTTAATTTAAAACTTCCTTCAAAAGCTTTAATAAATAAAGCATTAATACATAAAAATACAATTTCAGCAGATGCAAAAAAAATGCAGCTTCCAAAAGAACTGGTTTATGCCATTATCCATTCAGAGAGTGCTTTTAATCCAATGGCAAGATCTCATATTCCTGCTTATGGTTTAATGCAAATTGTTCCTAAGTCAGCGGGAATTGATTCTTATAATTTTTTGTATGGCGAAAAAAAACTTTTATCTTCAAGTTATTTATATAATTCCAAAAATAACATCAAAATAGGTACAGCTTATTTACATATTTTATTTTACAAATATTTAAAAGGTATAAAAAATAAAGAAGCGCGTTTATACTGTGCCATTGCGGCATATAATACAGGCGCAGGTAATGTGGCCAGAGCTTTTTACAAAACAAACAATATTAAAAAAGCAATAGAAATTATTAATAAAATGCAAGCAAAGGAAGTATATAAACAACTTATGAAAAATTTGCCGTATAAAGAAACAAAAAAATATTTATACAAGGTAAATCAAAAACGTTTTGTTTATAATAAATTAATACAAGACAATATTTTATGAAAAA
>SPKZ01019176.1_pt1 | contig 12626 bp, 11 predicted proteins | sample 2456571 | NCBI WGS metagenome assembly SPKZ01 (sample SAMN11192286, study PRJNA482655) | marine metagenome | biome: ENVO:00000447; feature: ENVO:00000244|ENVO:00000211|ENVO:00000569|ENVO:00002023; material: ENVO:00002151; isolation source: ocean water from marine abyssalpelagic zone ...
GACATAATTAATTCTGCTCCAGTTCGCGTCTACGGTTGGTAATTTCCGTCTGATTTAGTTGAATCATCTGCGGGAGTATCTTCCTTTTAGCTAGTGCTCTAGCTTTTCTAGCCTGCTTTTCCCAGTACTCTTTTTTAGTCCCTCTCGGCATCCTTCTGTACCTGCCCAAGCTCTCCTCGTTTGAAAAGATTGCACTCATACGAAGAGAAAGGAAGTTGCCCGCGTCTCTGGCGTACTGCTCTTGGAGTTCTGCTGGCACCTCGTAATCGACACCCTCGATCTCCATTGTGTTGCCGATATTACCAACAATGGATTCGTCCATTAGCTGCTGCAATTTTCCTAACTCTCTTGCAACAGGGTCACTCTTAGCCTCAGACTCGTTAAACAACTGAGACCAAGTGTTGTTAGTAGGGATGGTCTGACCGAGAGTATCAATTTGGGCAGGGAGATCTTGAGAAAGTCCGGGTAGACTAGCGGCGATTGTGTTCTTAACAGCATCACCTATAGAACCGTCTCCTCTGGTGTTCCTTTTAATCGGATCTTGGACAACACGATTATACTGTCGCACAGCAGCAGGAACAACCCTAGTGCTCAGACCCTTAGCCAAGTTACTAACAGAGTTCTCTTGGGCGTTAGGGGCCTCCTCGGCAAACTGAATAAAAGGCGTGACCCCTTCAGCAAAGTTGACTGTCCGAAGATACGAGAGAGCGCCCGCAAGAACTGCGCTGCTTGTATTGATAGCGTTTGTAGTCGCAGATATTTCCTTGTCAGGGTCGTTCTCTCTCCTAGCTTGGGCTGTCTTCTGTTCGTAAGTCCGGCGAGAGACGGCCATTGAGTTAGCCACGGCATTGTACAAAGAGTACTCAGTAAGCGGGACACCCGGAAAGAGCCCAAGGTTGTTGCGGGTAATATCAACAAACTTGTCGTCCTTAGTTATTGCGCCAGGTATGGCCCCAGTAGCCAAGCGGGACTTGTTCCCTTGGTAGTTTCCTACTCCCGCTCCAGCCCCAGTCATGAAGCCGTCATTAGTCATTTGACCTTTCTCTTGATCCTCTTCCTCGTCTTCCCCTACGAAAAGATTTGCAACGGACTTGGCTGCGTGCCAATACCAAAGCAACATGGCCGATCCCCACAAGGCTCTGCTGTAGGCCGTAACGGCTTCGGCGTCCCACTTGTAATTAGTGATGTCCGCTCTGGACTTTTGTGGGTCTTTAAGAACATCCAGCCGAGTCTGCTCGTCTAACATAAAGAGAGGCCCGCGCTTGATGAACGTGTTAGCTAGGATTCTGTCCGTCACTGGGAGGAAAGGAAGGAAGAACCGTAACCCGAACACTCTTGCCTTTTGAGTGTTGGACATATTAGGCTCCCACTTCATATATTTGTCTAGTTTAGATGCTAGCTTGCCCGTCTTGTCAACATAGAGGGCCTCGTCCGCCCTGTACTTGGCTCTCTTGATCATCTCCTCAGTGGGGTTCATCGCAATAGCTGCGCCTTCTGAGAACACCTCAAAGCCCTCGTACCCCTCCTCCTTTGCCTTCCTTACGCCTAGGGCATAGAGGTTTGCATTTTGGTGGAAGGCACGGAAGAACACATCTTGAGCATACAGGAAGTCATTGACCTTACTTAGGCCTGCGATTCGTGCATCGTCTACTCGGATCTTTGATTTGCCCAGTTGAGGGGTTGCAGAAGGTCCATCACGCACAGCTATATAGGCGTTGCGCCACGTCGAGGCGTCCGCAAAAGCGCGGAGAAGGCCATAAGACCTAGCAGGGGCTTCCCATGCACTGATGCCCGCATCCTTGCCCACGGCTCGTCCAGACAGGCTTAGACCCGTAGCTACCCCAGACTCTCCTAGGTCTCGGGTAATAGCAGCCAAGTTCTCGTAGGTGTTAATCGCAGTTGTCCCCAAACCCGACAAAAGAAAGGCGTGGTTAATGGTCAGAATATACTGCAACATATACGGCTTCATCGCATGACGTGAAGTCAGGGCGAGCTTGCTTGAGGAGTCGCCTGGTTCTTTCAGAGTGGAGTCCAGCTTGCCCAGCAGCTTATCGAACACTGCATCGTCCATCAGGGATTCTGCAAGACCATTTGCTCCGGCATACTCGTCCAGAGAAGCAGAGATTGACTCAACCTTCCTGCGGGTAAACTCCAACATCTTCATGGCGTTCAGAGCCCGACCGATCTCGGCTTGGTTGTCGAAGATTACGCCCATAAGATAGTTAAACCGGAGAAGCTCCTTTCTGAGAGAGTCTCGTTCCGCTTCCGTTAGGTCGTAACTGCCGTCACTCTTACGCTTTTGGTCTGCTTCCGCTAGCTTAACGGCCAGATTTTTTTCGTAACGCTGGGCAAGACGGTCATACCGATAGATAAGAACGTCCAACGCTCCCACACTGCCACCCGCCTTCTTGCTGAGTCTCATAATCTGGGCAGAGTTCAAGCCTAGATCACGAGCCTTAGCCCGAGTATCTTCCCACGAACGCTCAGTAGGGACATAGTTCGCGTCAATTTCCGCAAGTATTTGGTTGGCGATCTCTCGCTCTTGCGTTGACAGGGCCTCCGTCTCGATGCTCTCGGGCTGCTGTATATTAATCTGATCGCGAGCAGGCAGCATGTACCGAGGATCGCCCACAGAATCTACTTGAGACTCTGTAGCCGCATCTGGGCTGGCTAGTGTTGGGGCACTCCGGTATCTCTTACCTTTCATGACGGTACGGTGAGCCTGCGCCAAGATAGCAAGAGCCTCACGCTCGGAGACTTGCATGTTGCTGTTTAGGTTGTTGCGGAAGAACTCTTTTACAAAGTTGACCGCCTTGTCTAATAGGTTGGCAGCAAGCGGTCCCCTCTCTGACTTAGCCGCCAGAAACTCTTCCATAGCAATGGCCTTGCGCTGGTCAGGAGACAAGCCTTGCTTATCAAATACCCGAGAGTATTGAGCCTCAACCTTATCCACCTTCTCACGCAGAGAACGGTTAGAGTTCTCATACATTTGAAACATGGTAGATTCCAGCTCTGCACCAAACCTATTGCTTAGGCCGTAATGACCAAGGCTCTCGTGGAGGACAGCACCGCGAACCACATCCTCTGCGGTCATAGGCTTACCAGCCTCGTTCATCTCTTTAACATACTGGGTCACACCAGCAGTGTTAATAAGTACAGTACTGGTGCCGTCTTCGTTGGTACGGAACAAGGCAGGAGCATCGTTGTCCACGCCCTTGAGGGGGGCAAAGCTATTTACCGTCTCGATGTTAGGAGCGTCGGACCAATCCTTTGTCGTCTCCTCTGCCACAGCCTGAATCTGTGCCGTGGCCTCATTACGCTCACGGGTATAGGCCCGCGTCTTCTTAGGAGACACAGGCAGTTGGATAGTTGGAGTCTCGGGGCTTTCGTTTTCTGGATCTGCCTGACCCTTTTGAGCTACTGCGCTCAGACCTCCAGTCGCTATTCCTGCTCCTGCACCGCCGATGCCTCCTCGCAGAGCGGCTTCCTTCATCTGCTCAAACATCTCAGCAGTAAAGGGGCTCTCGCCTGTAATTACGGATGTAGGCAGTTGACCGATAAACTCTTGGACAGCCTCGGTCGCGCCTTCAACGGCAAAGTCTTTAGCTCCCTTCTTAGCCGCCTCCTTAATGACACTTGAAGAGATCTCTCGCGACAAGGAGTCACCGAAACGGTTCATAACTGATCGAGGTAGGACAGTGTCTAGGAGACCCGAAAGGGCACCGGCTGCCAATGAAAGCCCCGGCGCAAGCTCGCCTGTTTGTGCATAGGTCTGACCGAAGATCTGCCCAGTTTCAGTGCCCACACCTTGGGCTGACATAGCAACAGTCGCCCCGATCCCGGCTAACTTCTCTACGCTTTCCCTAGCGGCGGCAACAGCGGCTTCTTCCGTGAGACCTTCCGCAATCCCCTTCTTGATCTTATCTTCGACAAGACGTTCTGCTATGTTCTTAGTGACCTTCTTACCTACGTATCCAGCGCCCAAGCCCCCCAGCACATCTGTAATGGTCTCGGAGACCGCGTCTACAACATATAGACCAGCATCACCAAACCCTTCAATGTCTTCTGATCGAAGCGCCGTGCCAAACCTAGAGGAACCGCCTTGCTGGGTCTCCAAGTATCTTGCCATAAGCTCGGTTGCCGTCTCATCGTCACCAAACGTCGAGTAGACTAGAGAAGGAAGTGCATTGAAGAGGGCGTTGCCTGTCTCGGTTGCAGTCCTCATGACTGCGTCTCCGGCTGTCTGAACTACGCCTTTAGGTTCTTCTTGCCCTATTTGCGACTCCTCACCTGTCAAATAGGTGAACGATCCGCGAGACCCCTGCGCCTTTCCGTCTAGGGATTCTTGGGTTACGTTAAACGTGTCACCGAATCTTTCGCCCAGCATCCTGTTAAACGTAGGAGCGTCTCGAACTCCGTTGTCCCATAAATTTTGAGCGAAGGCTACCCTGTCTCCAGACCCAGCGTCTACTACTGTGTCGGATGCCTGCGCCTGTAAGGCAGCGTTGATGCGGGACTGTGCCTCAGATACAGGGGCCACAGGCGCTTGCTGCTGCTGCTGCGGGGCTTGGGGCTGGGGCGCGGCAGGCACGGGTGAAGGTGCCGCTGCCGTAGTAGGAGCAGGAGCGCCCGCCTTATAGCGCATGATAGATTTAACTTCAGCGTTACCGTACTCTTTTCTAGTGCGGTCATAAACCTGTTGTGAAGTTACGTCAGATGGCACACCATTATATGTGTGCGTTGTACCGTCCTTGAAGGTAACCTCTACGCTATATTGGTCCATGCTAGTCTTTCTTTAATTATTCCAATTCGACGAATAAGTTGCCTGCTGGGAGCCTCCTCCGCTGCCCCCCGGAGCTAAGCCCATATTGATTCTCCACTCCTCGAAAGGCAAGGGAGTGCCTAGGTTATCCGATACTCGCTTCACATACGTTTCATATGCCTTCGCCTCTTCTAAGGGATTATAGGGAGGCTTATTGGCTCTAGCCGTGTTGGCGTCAGCGTTTTGCTGAGCAATGGCGGCAGAAATTGCAGCGCGCCTTTCCGCGCCCTCCACAGTATCAAGTCCGTATAGAGCCGCGATTGTCTCGCCTGACATTCCCTCGGGAAAGAACACGTCAGGGTCGAGACCCGACTGTTCGAGTTGGGCCCGTACTCGCTGGGTGTACATTGCCGCTTGCTCGTCGTTCATTCCTCTTGCAGTCTTAGAAACCTGCTCCAGTATTTTATCGGTTCTCTCTACCGCGAACCCTCTTGCCTCTCTAGAGATATCGTAGTCTAGCTCCCTTTCCGCCAGCGCCGCTTTATCAGCCTCCAAAGCGTATTGATCAAGTTGCTTTTGAAGTACTTGAGACTGGGACATCATTGCATTACCCTGATCAACATAGCCAAGAGCGTACAGGCGCTCAGCAGCGGCAATCATGTCATCAGGACTGCCTTGAGCAGCACCACGCATGGCATCACCGATGCGTTCCTCACGACGGCGAGGGGCATACATAGGAGCATTACCGCTCTGGATAAGGAAGGCATCGCCAAGCGTTCCGATAATGTCTCGGAGGGTTCCCTTGACACCAAACATACCAGTGCGAGGGGTCACTTCTTCTGTGCTGACGTCTGGAACTGCTCGACCTGCGTTTGGATCTTCCGCAACAGTACGGACGTTGCCCGAGACCGGGGTGTCAGCAACAACCTCGATAGGGTTTCCTTGAGTCTCTTGCGGCGCGTAAGTAGGAGCAACAAGCTGATCCAATAGGCTCTGGTTGCCCAAAGAGCTCGTCCCTAGCTTGCTGGCACTTGGGTCGCCCCCACCAGTAGGATTACTAAAAAGTTGAACCATGCTCTACTACCTCTTCAACTTGCTGTAGTCAACGGTCATGAACCCACGAGAAGTCCGAGGGCCAAGCGCATTAGGCTGCATCTCCGCAACCTCGTGAGCCATTACACCCTGAGTGAGAGGCGCTGCCTCGTCCTCCCAGATGTAGCGGTACGTATAGATCGGCAAGCCCTCTGAGGTGGAGTCAACTCGAGTAATGTCTGTTTTAACGCGAACGTCACTCATGGCTATTGCAGACCCTATAGACCCGATAGCGCCGCCGAGGCCAGGGTTCGAGGAGCTACTGCTAGAGCCCGTAGACTGGCCACGGCTCGAGCTAGAGCTGCCTTGAACAGAGGCGTTACCAGCGCCAGCAAGCAAGTTACCACCAGCAAGACCCATCTGAGACTGTTGATACAGACGATCAAGGTAGTTGTTGTAGAACTGATCCTTGTAGTTGGCATCGTACTTAGACAGAGCCTTCATGGCTGCACCAGAGTTGAACGCACCCTGACTGGCGTAAGGAGTAGCCGTCCGGTCAAGCCCCATTAGCCGCATAAAGTCGAAGCTGTTGTTGTCCTTATAGCCCTGATACCCGCCAGCAAGTTCGCGGTTCATGGACTCTAGGCCGGTGTTGTAGGCACCGAGACTAGACTGCCCAATAGAATTGTTGAGTGTATCAAAGGCCCTGTTACCACTCTGAGCAAAACTCTGACTGTTGCTGCTCTGAGTAGACTGTTGCCTAGACTTACTCTTACTGCCTCCGAAGATCTTACTCATCTTTGTTGAACTCGCTTCTAGTTAGTATTGAAATTTTCAAATCTCCGACAGGACTGGAGATAGTGTCGATAAACTTAAAACCACATCGTCGTGTCACGAACAACGCCCCTTTATTGTCAACTGGCGTACTGCCAACAATAACAGAACAGTCTGGAACTCGCTTAAACATCCAAGAGATCATCTCTCGAGCTAGGGCGAAGGGGTTGTCTGCTCCGTTGAATAAGTAGTGGCCGTGATAAGTACCAACCCCTGAGTACTCAAACAAAGAAAAGTTTCCCTCACCGTCTGTTAGCACCACGTTATCTGTGTCACTAATCAAGTCGTGAGCGTTAAACCCTATCGCATCCTTCGGCATGATTACTTTAGTAGCCGCATGAAACGAGGAGTCGTCGTATGTTCGTTTTACCTTACCCATTTGCCTACCTTACTAGAATAAAATTCCCTTTAGATGGGGCGGAACCCGCAGGGTAAACTGCTGTAGAAGATAGAGAAGGTCTTGTTATAGGAACCTCAGCAGATACACAAGATATACTGACAGGCTGATCGAGTGTTATAGTCCCGTCGTCTGTAGCTGTAGTGTCTACAGTAGTAAAAGTCCCCGACCAAACAGGAAGAGCGTCTTCTCGTCTCCCGGCGAAAACAAGTCCGAGACCAGACGCGGCAGGCAGGTACTCATCATCGGTAGTAAAAGGTATGGTAACGGTGGGCGAAGTAGTTGTTCTCTCGGCTTCTCCAATTACCACGTTATTGTGATCTTTAATCTCCCAGATAACAAGGGCACCCGGAAAAGAGCTACCGGCAGGATTCTGCAACGCTGATTCACTAGGCCCTACAACTCTTTTCACAATCCTGTGATCAGGAGTGCTACTGCCGGTATAAACAGTGGCCCACCCGCTCCCCGCAGAGGGAGTAGAGGTTGCAGTATCAGCGCTAATAAAAGCTGAGACAAGAAGGTTGCCCTCTTGAGGGGGGGAGTCTAGTGTAATTCCATCACCCAAGGCAGGTAAGACCTGAGATTTAACTTGTACAATACTAGGTAACACTTCTGTATTTCCTCCGCCACCGCCAGTAATTGCAATGTTCGCTGTGCCGCCGCCTTCGTCAGTGACGGTGACACCACTGCCAGAGAAGTTGAGCGAGACTGCTGCCGGTAAGATCTCACTGCCGTCTTGTTCAATAGATACCTCTCCGCCTGACGGCTCTAAGTCGCCTAGGCCAGCAAGTGGAACGTATTGACCCGTGAGATCAGAACCCCCTGCTTCGGGCGTGGAGACCCTGCCGACTAGGTGACGGCTGCCTAGCTGAGAAGCATCGTTGTCTGTGGTTACTGACTCATAAGATACAGCGCCCCCAAGCTGATCAGGATCAGAGTAAAACACATAATACAAAGTATCATAAGCTAGACCTGTGATAGTCCCTGCGTCAACACTAACGGTTCTCCCATCAGCGTACGTACGTTGGTGAGCATCAATCGAGATAGTGGCGTCAGAGCCAGCATCAGTAGATGTAAGAGGGTTGGACTCGACTCCAGATCCGGCTAGGGCCAAAAGGATGGCCTCGGACAAGGCTTGATCAGCCTCCGACAGGGCACTGTCAGCAGTATCTTGGGCAATGCCAGCAGCCTCGAGCGCCTCGCTAATATCATTAACCGAGTTCTCGATCTGGTTTGCAAAGTCGTTCCACCACTGGATAAAAGTAAGGTCAGGAGTACCAGCCCCAGTATTAACGAGAGGGAGCGTACTCTGCATCCGAGGCAGTCGAAGGGTCATATACTACAAGCCTCCTAGCGGCTCATTATAGGTAAGGTCTGACGCCCTAAAAGGAACAGGGTCAGAGTTTCGTATCTGGACTAAGCAACCAGGATAGCCGAACTGTCCCATAGAGGACCAGACAGTGCGGGTGCGATACTGCCCTTGCTCTCCTGCCTTTTTCCTTTTCCACGGTAGCCAAGTAGCCCCGCCATCTCTCGAAGTCCTAAGCTCGATCTCTGGGTTCTCGTAGTCTCCAGTCAGAAAAGGAGTACGCCCGGGATTGGTTCGTAGTTGTGCGTTACCTAACCAGAACGGTTGCCCAGTAAGACTAATCCACCCTTCAAAGGTTCGTTGGATAGGTCCGCCAAGATCAACATAATCCTCGAGGCTAAACTTGATCAACCGACCGTCCTGATCAGAACCGAAGAAGCCGTTTTCAAAGGACTGGCAGACCCAGTTAGGCTTGTTGTAGCTCTCGAACGTGCTCCACACCTGAGTACGAGCACCGTAGACCCAGCTCTTGTTGTCCAACCTAATGCACAGATACTCGTTGTCATCGACATAGAAGGTGAACATCTCAACCTTCTCGCTGTTAGCAATGTCAATCTGGATCTGCGGGCTACTGATCATGTTCTCTGGGTCGTTGACACAAACCTCATTGTAGTTAGTGATCCACGCAAAGCCTCGGTTAAAGTGCTGAGCCAAGCCAACAGCCTTACAGCCCACCTGCCACGTAGCACCTGGTAGAGGCGTATAGGGGAGGTCTGGATCACCGGAGGCAGGCCAGAACTCGATAGTCTCAGACCCGAGCAGGATCAACCTGTCGCCAATATACAACAGGTCCACCAGTTTATCTGGGCTGTTCTCTGCTGTAGCAAAGTTTAGCGGATCAATGTCCGTCCCTAGAAGGTTTGACCAGTAGAACTTGCCCGTGTCTGTGCGCAAAGCAATGAGGCGAGAAGCACCGACAGCGATCTTAGATACCGGAGCATCATCTGGGAAAGTCAGAAAGCTAACAGGGCCTCCGCTGTAAGACCAGATCCGGTTCCCCGCATTGACGAACACGATGTCTTCATAGCCTGCGAAGGATACGTTCCCATCTCCATCAATCTGTCCTAGGTCATTGCTGCTCTCATACAGGTTTGTGCCCGATACTCCGAACAGCCCGTTGTTTAGCACGCCGTCAACTTGATATAGCTCTCGAACTGGGCCGACCCCCATTGTGATGTCAGCATAGACGTGCCCCGGCCTAGACTGCAAAGCAACCCCAGGCTCCGTAGGAATGTCTTCGGCCAGCAGGTTCACTAGCGAAAGCTCAGGGAAGTTACCCCTGCGCCGCTCGAACTCGGAGATGCCGTAAATGAACCGACCTGATTCCATGTTAATACACCAAACCTTTGTTGAACCGGACACCATTGAAGTCGGTGTAGTCGTCGAAGTAGTTGCTTTGAGTCAGCCGGCGTAGAGCAAGCTCGCTAGTGACTTCTTGGACTGCCCGATACCGAGCCTTGAACTTGTTATTAGCTTCCTTAAACTCCATAGCAATCTCTGGAGCCGTCTGAACGAGGAAGCGAGGGTTGAGACGCATAGCCAGTTTAGTAGTCAGCATGTCGTCGAACTCTGTGGGGAAGGGGCTCTCATCGTTTAGAGTAAGAGGGCTTACCTTCTGCCAAGTTCCGATGTCTGCCCTGAAAAACCATTGAGCAGAGAGTCCGTCAGTATCTAGCGTGATCGAGGGCTCTCCGTCAATCAACCGACCATTAGCGTTTACGACTAAGTTGTTGGCTGCGAAGTTCTTGCTCATGTCAGCAACAGCAAAGCGAGTGCCGTCAACGGGATTAGGAGCAAGGAAGACCGTCGTGTCTTCTGTCAGGTTGCAATACAGGCGAAAGTTAGGATGGATGTACGTGTCGGTCAGGAACGGCTTACGATCACCCTCGAGGGCGTAGGCATTGGTCAGTCCATTCTTACCATAGGACACAGGCTCAAAGGGAGAACCCATCTCGTTACCGTAAAGGTTGCTGATCAGGCTCTTGAGTTTACGAAAGCCCTCGTCCAATTGGTCTGCGTCAGCCACAGTACCAGTCTGGATAATCCCGCTCTCACGATATGCGTCAATAACTAGCTGTCGAATAGTTGTCATTGTTTGTCTGTCCTATTTGAGAGCTACTTCTCTCGCGGGTGAAATCCTTGAAGCTCTTTTACGTGTGCCTCAAGCATCTCGATTCTTGCGACCATGGCCGCTTCGGCCCCAGCTTCGTGCATCAAATAGCCACAGAGGGCGGCGAGTCCTGCGATTACCGTTGCTTCCGGCAGTCGGGTTAGCAGGTTTTTGCCCTCCCCGCTCACTATCCAAACTCCTTGCGGTGAGCATTGTCGCTAACGTCATCGCGAGTAGCAGCCCGATGATGTCGATAAGTGTAAAAGTCATAGCTGCCCCAACAGAAAAGAATAGCAATTTGCGCCCAACTGAGGGCCATAAAGAAGGTGTAGGCCAGTTCGCTATAACCAATGTAGTCCGACATAATTTGCCCAGATGCGGTGCCGATACTAACAAAACCCATGGCAACGAAGCACAGGCCAATCAATCGCTGCCAAGAGGAGGAAGGATATGACATTACAATAGCAGCCGCCATTAGATCTATTGTAATGAAGTATCCCACTTGAGTTGAGAGAGTAGACAGGTAGCTGTTTGCTATAAGAGTAGCCCAGCACCTAATCTTTTGGTTCAGGGGACCCCGCCCCGCCACTAGAAGTGGCAGAGCGAGGAACAGTACAAGTTGAAGGTCGTTCATTATCCGCCGCCAGGGGGGTCGTCACTTGGGGTGGGGGTTGGTGTAGGGGTGGGCGTAGGACCAGGCAGGCTACGGTCTCCTTCTCTGGGGTCTCCAGGAGTTGGCGAAGGGCGCGGAGTCGGAGGGGGAAGGGGCGGTGGTGCGGTGGGCATTGGTACTCTCTCCTGTTGTTACTCAAGACCTAGAAAGACTTGCGACTAAATAGGCCCGGAATAAGTTTGACGTAGTTTGATTCAGCGGGTGTCAAGCCGCTAGTGCCTGTCTCGATAACAATGGCACGAGACGAGACTTCTTGGCGGAGGAAGGCATCAAAGCCGGGGGAGGACTCAAACAGTCCTTGACCACCGTCCCGAGGGAACAAGTTACCGGCTAGGATGATATCTCCGTTGGCGTCGGGCATCTTAACCCTCCAGCCTTTGTCGTTTCTACAAAAGAAGTACGGGGCAATTGTCTGTCCACCGCCGATGTCATCGCCACCAGTGGTATCGAAAGCCTTCGGATACTTGAGGTTATCCGATAGTTTAGCCCAGTCTTTCCACGCAGAATACAGATCCCGTTGCACATCGAAGTTCCCAGTCGAGGGGATCTGGATGGTAAGTGCAGGACCGTTGAATATAGCTGCTGGCATAGTTCTGTGGTCCTATGGGTTTAAGTAATTACGGTCGAACCGTTGTTGTATGGGAAGGGTTGTGCTTGCGCTTGTGTCCACGCCTTCAATGCGTAACCAGACTTCATCAGTTTTTATAACGACGATGTCAACCGAAGGAATGCCCAATAGCTGGAACGTCTCCGTAGCCGCACAAAGCTCGACACCTGCAACCTCAGTCTGCGTCCCTTCTTCATAAACTCGCACCTCGCTACCGGGAACAAGACCGATTAAGTTCAGTTCAGCAGGGTTGAGTATGTTTACTGTAGCCTCGTTAGGAGAGAAGATTCGCTCGCTAGTAAGGTTACTGGTCCCGAGGTTAGTGACGTTTAGCGTGGCCTCCCCTCGATACTCTAAGGTGATTGTCGTAAGGTCATTGAAAACGAAATCGTTTAGCGTCAAGTTGAGGACTTGCCCGCTGCTTTCTCCTTCAATGCGCAAAGTCATGGCCGCGTTCGGTGCGGTGGTCCCTGCCAATGCATCAAGCTGGGCCTGCATCGCTGCTTGCGTACCGCTCGTTATCGTGTATGTGGGGATTGCTCCACGCTTGAAGAGATTGTCGATTAGATCTTGGTCTGTCTCGACAGAGTATGTCACCCAGTTGCTAAAATATGTATCCTCTTGCGTATTAAATAGCACGTCAGTCCCGCCGACCTCTAGGCTTCCTCCCGGTCCACCGAAGCTAATATCCCCGCCGTGTGCGTCCAAGTCAGATGATGTTAGTGGATTGCCCGACGTTGAGCCCTGCTTAATTCCGTCGAGATAAAGATCGAAAGCGTTGCTTCCGTCCGTGTACGAGAACTTAAACAGGATGTGGTAGTCGCGCCCCGGCTCTAAACTTA
>SPKZ01014700.1_pt1 | contig 12619 bp, 10 predicted proteins | sample 2456571 | NCBI WGS metagenome assembly SPKZ01 (sample SAMN11192286, study PRJNA482655) | marine metagenome | biome: ENVO:00000447; feature: ENVO:00000244|ENVO:00000211|ENVO:00000569|ENVO:00002023; material: ENVO:00002151; isolation source: ocean water from marine abyssalpelagic zone ...
GCGGATGGCGCCCACCTCGGCGTTTTCTACTTCGACATGTATGCACGTGATTCCAAGCGTGGCGGTGCGTGGATGAACTCTTTCCGCGGCGGTTCTAACATCGGTGGTAACTCCATTCGCCCCGTTGTCACTAACAACATGAACCTTACACGGCCTCCCGAGGGCGAGCCCACGCTGCTGCGCTTCAACGAGGTTGAAACACTGTTCCACGAGTTCGGCCACGGATTACACGGTGTAATGACCAAGATCGACTACCCCACGTTTTCCGGTGTGGACGGTCCGCGTGACTACACGGAGTTCCCCGCGCAAATCCTCGAGCATTGGGCCAGCCAACCCATGATGCTGGATATGTACGCTAAGCATTATGAAACCGGTGAGGTGATTCCGGGGGCGCTGGTTGAGCGTATGCTGGATGCTGCGAACCACAATCAGGGGTTCCGCACGACAGAGTTTATTGCAGCGTCGCTGCTTGATCTGCGCTGGCACATGCTGAGCGCTGAAGAGGCGGCTCAAATCACTGATGCACGTGAGTTTGAGAAGCAGGTGCTGACTGAATATGGCCTGATCGAAGAGATCGAGCCGCGCTATCGCTCGCGCTACTTCAGCCACGTCTTCGCCGGCGGCTACTCGGCAGGCTACTACGCGTACCTATGGTCTGAAATTCTCGACGCCGATGGCTTTAACGCCTTCCTCGAAGCTGAGGATATATTTGACCCCACGGTTGCGGGTCGTCTGAAGAAGTGGATTTACGAGGCCGGCGGCTTGATGGAGGCCGATGAGCTGTATCGCAACTTCCGAGGCTCTGACCCCAGCATCGAGCCGCTGCTTGAGGGTAGGGGCTTCGACACGGCAACTGCGTCAGACAGCTAACGCATTAGCATTGCTGTGAAGCGGGCGGCCCATGGGTCGCCCTTTTTTTGGCAATAACACCGGCGTTAGCTGCTGGTGAATGCTTTTGAGCAGCGTCTCGGTAGACGCCTTAGAGGATGCCGCTGCGCTGAATGGCCCAGATCAGGCCCGTCAGAGCAATGAGGGCAGAACCCGGTAAGGCAATCCATGTTCGGAAGGCCTTCTCGGGTGTGTTGATGTGAGTGCGCGAACGCCAGAGGGCAAATAGCGCGTAGGCCAGAAACACAATGCTGAGCTGACCAATTTCCACGCCAATATTGAAACCGATCAAGGCACTCCAGAACTGCCCATCCGGCAGGCCCAGCTCACCAAAAAAGCCGGCAAAGCCCATGCCGTGGAGAAGGCCAAAGAAAAAGACGATTACCGGACGTATGCGGTGTGAGCTCTTCGATAGCAAATTTTCCACGGCAACGAAGGCGATGGTTGCAGCAATCAAGGGCTCGACGACATCGCCGGAGGGTGAAATCACCCCGGCTGCTGCTAATCCCAATGTGGCAGTGTGCGCGACGGTGAACGAGGACAGCTGGATAACAAGATCGCGCAGTCGCGTTGTCCCGAGGAACAAAGCCAGCACAAACAGTATGTGATCCAGCCCGCCGGGGAGGATATGACCGATGCCTATACCGGTGTAAAGCGCCAATGTGGATGACGCACTGCGGGGCTCGCCGCTGGCGTCGAGAATGGGGGTAACCTGGCGAGCATCATTGCCCGCTGCACTGTCCAGAGCTGCGAGTTGCTCGCAAAGCGCGGGGTCGAGACTGCCTTGCCCAGGCACGCAAAACTCATCCTCTGGATGAGTCGTTCCGAGTGCAGGTAGCAGTAACGCGCACAGCGCCAGCGCGCAGGCAAGCGCTGTCCTAAGGGGTCTTAATGTCAGCATCGCGGCACCCTACGGGAAATCGCTCCGGTGCTCAATCCCGGCGACAAGCCTTGGTCCGGTACGTTGTATCGGCGGAAATCGCGAGCTAGCCTTGAGGTATGTCGATGATGCCAACGGACAGCTTCGAAGCCGCCGCCACTCAGCGCTGGGTCAAACAATTCGCCGTGGATATGAATCTCTGCCCATTCGCAGGCAGGGAGGTGCGATCCGCGCGCGTTCGCTACGTGGTCAGTGGCGCCACAGGGCTAGAGAATCTGCTGCACAGTTTGCATGTCGAGTGCGAGCTCTTGGTGGAGGACGAGAAAATCGCCACCACCTTGCTCATTCATCCCCATTGCCTGCAGTCCTTCGATGACTACCTCGATGGTTTGCAAGTGGCGGAGGCCCTGCTGGATTCACTGGGTTTGATTGGCGTACTGCAAATTGCGGGTTTCCACCCCGACTACCAGTTCGCCGGGTCGTCGCCGGACGCTGTGGAAAACTACACAAATCGCACACCGTACCCGACACTGCATATCCTGCGTGAAGACGCGATGGAGCGGGCTATCCAGGCGCACGGTGCCACAGAGGACATTCCACTGCGCAATATTGATCACCTCAGGTCATTGGGCCTCACGCAGGTGAAGCGTCTGCGCGAGGCCTGTTTTACTGGCAGTGTTGACGCCAGTTGATCCAACCGGCCAGCACTGGGGTATAGCTATACTTGCTCAATGAGGCGGGGCGAGAATACGTGATCTCGTGCTCTGCCTGCTCGCGGTTCATAGGAGACACCGATGAAAAAAGTCCTGATTCCAGTCACCAATCACGCCACCCTGGGAGAAACATGCCAGGCCAATGGTACTTACTCACCTGAGCTCACCCATGTGGTTGATGTGCTCAATAAGGCGGGAGTGAGCTACGACATCGCTTCGATAAAAGGCGGCGCCGCGCCGTTGTACGGCACGGATATTGAGGACGATCCCATCAATACCGCGGTGATCGCCGACGAGCAGTTTGCCCGTCAGATCGCAAACACACTCGTTTTGTCGGACATTGAGATAAACAAGTACGACGCCGTGTTCTACCCCGGTGGATTTGGCCTGCTGTCAGATTTGGCGCTGGATGAGGACGTCGGCGCCATCGCTGGTGCGCATTATGCCGCAGGGGGAGTGATTGCTGCCGTCTGTCACGGCCCAGCCGCATTGTTGCCCATCACCTTGCCCAACGGTGACAAGCTGTTGAGTTCGCACAGAGTCACCAGCTTCACGCGGGAAGAAGAGGTGGACTACAACACTATCAATGACATTCCTTTTCTCCTTGAAGATGCCCTTGCGCGCACTGCTGCGGGCTTCAGCAAAGTGCCGCCCTGGGGGGAGTACGTTGTTAAGGACGAGCGCGTCATAACTGGACAAAACCCGGCGAGCGCGCACGCCGTTGGGGCTGCTCTTGTTGCCGCCCTCGGCGAGGGCTGAAAACAGGGCACTTGCCAATCAGTAGTTGCTAGGCGCTTGAGTCGGGCGTTAGTCTCTTAGGCCTCGCCCGACACCCTTAAATTTTCCGTGTCTGTCGGGCCACTTGAGAGGCTGCCGACATGGCCACCGTCACCATTGATCATTACTCCGACCTGCTGTGCGTATGGGCCTACATTGCCCATGCCCGCACCGTTGAATTGCAGGCCCAATACCCGGATTCCATAGACTGGCGCTGGCATTATTTGTCTGTGTTTGGTGATGTTCAGACCAAGTTCAAGGACCAGTGGCAGGAGCGAGGTGGCAGCGCTGGCTATGCCGCGCACGTGCTGGATGTACTGCAGGACTTTGATCATGTCGTTATCAACCCCGACTGCTGGACACGTGTTCAACCGGCGTCATCGGCACCTGCGCATCTCTGGTTGGCCGCGGTGCGCTTACAAGAGGGGCGGGGAGAACTGTCGCCAAGGTCGGAAGAGACGTTTGCGTGGCACCTGCGCAGGGCCTTCTTCCGAGATGCCGCCGACATCGGGTCCCAGGACGAGTTAGTCGCACAAGCCAGCCAGTGTGGTTTCGAGCCCCAACCCTTATTGGACCGGATCAATGACGGCTCAGCCTTTGCTGTACTTTGCCAGGATATGCTGGGCGCGCGTCAGTCCGATATATCTGTGAGCCCTACCTACGTGTTTAACAATGGCAGGCAACGGCTGACCGGTAATGTGGGCTACCGCATTATCGAGGCCAATGTGAAAGAGCTGTTAGAACAGCCCCACAAGCAGCAGAGTTGGTGTTGAACATGACACTTGCGACAAACATATAGCAGCTGCGTGGGCGCATGGTGTTGCTGAATAGCGATGTGCTGATCTTCTGCGTTGTGATGCTGGGCAGCTGGTGGATAAGCGACAGGGCGTTATCCACGAGCTGGACAGATAGCGCGACTTAGCCGGCCTGGTGAAGACCGCAAATCTTGTGACCGTCGGGATCCAGGAAATAACTCAGGTGCATTGTGCCCATGGAACCCTCTCTAGGGCCGGGTGGTTCTTCCACGCTGGTCGCACCATTGGCAACGGCGACATCGTGTAGTTCTTTGACCTGCTCCGGTGAGTCGCAGCGGAACCCGATGGTGGCTCCGTTTGCGGTGCCTGCTGGCTCGCCGTTGATGGGCTCGGTGATACAGAAAATGCTGCCATCGTGGATGTAGAAGAGTCGGGTCTGGCCTGTGTCATTCACATTGACCATGGGTTCACCGGCACCCAACACACCCAGCACTTTGTTGTAGAAAGTTTTCGCCCGTTCTATGTCGTTACTGCCGACCATGATGTGACTGAACATGACGCTCTCCTCAGGTGGTTATTGTGCGAGTGAGGGTAGCGCAAATTGCGGGCCGTGGGTAAGTGGCATAAAAAAGGGGCGCCCACAGACGCCCCTGCCAAGGTATCAGGCGCGAGTTACGACCCGATAACGCCACCATTGACCCGTCGCAGAACGACAGTGCAGTCGCGCGGCGTTGTGATGCCGTCGGGTCGCGCTGGGAAGTTCGTGGCTTCCGCCAGACCATTGCCCGGGTGCTGGATGTTGATGAAGGCAAACTCACAGTTAGGTGTTGTAGCGAAGCCGGTGATCTCGTCACTGGCGACGCCCACAAATAAGCGTTTTGCTTCCGGTTCTCCATCAGCGGTCGTGTCGAAGACGACTAACTGGTCCTGTAGACCGTCCGGTTGACCGCCATCGGTGCCGATGAACAGGCGACCGTCGGCGTCGGCCCAGGCCGCATCAGGATCAGTGAATACGCCTTCGGTGTCTCGAGAAGACGAAGCCAGGACGAAAAACTCCCAATTGAAGTTCTCGCTATCCACATCCATCGTTTTAATAATGTGTCCGTCGCCATTGGGTGCCTCAGGGTTAGCGACATTGGGTTCTTCACGACGGCTGTTGTTTGTGAGTGTCCAGTAGGTTTCACCGTCCTTGCCAATAGTGGTCCATTCCGGGCGGTCCATCGGTGTGGCACCCACGATGTCTGCCGCAACCCGCGTGTACACCAGAAGCTCGGCCTGACTGGAGAAGCGCGCCGCCAACGCCGGATTCTCGATGGTCAACTCTATCCACTGGCCCGTGCCGTCGTCGTTGTAACGTGCGACGAAAAGCTTGCCGTCATCCAGCGGGCTTTCGCCATCGTCAATGGCCTGACGCCATGGACGGTTGGACTCGTACTTGTAGCAATAATCGAAGCGTTGATCATCGCCCATGTACGCGGCGATGCGACCGCGATCAATCTCCTTGATCGCTATGGCCTCGTGCTTGAAGCGACCCAGCGCAGTGCGTTTTACGGGCTTTGCGTCAGGGTTGAAAGGGTCAATTTCAACGCACCACCCGAAACGGTTCTGCTCATTGGCGTACAGCGGGTTATTCAGGTCGAAACGCTCATCGAAAACGTGCCATTGGTAGCCAAAGCCCGAGTTGCTAAACCCGTACCGCTCCTGCTCCTCGGTAGTTTCCAATTTGCCGTTAGCACCAAAGTAGCCGTTAAAGTTCTCCTCGCAGGTAATATAGGTACCCCATGGCGTCGGCCCTGAGCCACAGTTGTTCACGGTGCCTGCCGGCATATTGCCTGCTTCATTCTCCAGCAGCTCACTACAAGCCACCGGTCCTGAGAACTCCACAGGCGTGTTCACAGTGATACGACGGTTGAATGAGCTCCCTCGTACTAGTTCCCAACCGCGAGAGGCCGAACGATTTTCCACGATGAGGCCGTAAGTGATTTCAGCCACCGTCACGCCGTGGACGGTCTGCGACAAACGCACGTCCTCAAGAGACTCAGGGTTTTTGGATATGGGAGCGCCCGAATCGCTCAGTATGAGAGCGCCGCTATCATCGCGCTCGAATCCGAGCACATGGCCGTTGGCGCCGAACTCATGGTTCACCACCAGAAGACCGTTTGTACTACTTAGGCGGTATCCTCGTGGTACAAGATCAGCCCTTGACTGGTCGATTGGGAAAAACCACATACCATCATGACCGATTCCTACCTGTGTGGCTGCCTCGTCGGCACTGGGGCGGGACATGAGATCGCCGTTGTAGTCATTATCGGCGTCCAGAAGGTCCGTGCCCCAGGGAATCAGCGTTTGGTAGCGATAGTTTCGGGAGATGTGCGGCATGCGCGCATCAGAAGCACCTTCCTCAACCGGGACAGGCCGGAAGTTGACCAACCCGCGACCCTCACCCGGACTGCCGGCGTAGGAGGTGGAGTTCGAACCCGCCAGTGCCGTGGGTGCGAAGAATCCCGCAGCGGCGGCGGCTACCCCGCCTTTGACCACATCCCGACGTGAAGCGTACGTGCGTGCTACGTCAATGAATGGGCGGTTTCCGGAGGTGTTGGCGGGGATGTTTTCTTTTTCATCATGAAGCTTAGCGTTGTCTAAAATCTCGGGAGACATAGCGAAATTTAACTCCTTACTTAACCGTGGTTGCTGAAGTCAAACAGGACACGCGCAGATCTAAGTCTGGTTTGTCACAGAGAGATTGCCCTGCAAGTGTGACTTTTTGATTACTCGGTTATTATTATTATTATGTGAAGCAAAGATTTTGGTTGTGTGCATTCTTCTTTAAAGTGCACAAGCTGACGTTAGCGCAAGACTCGTATAAACAAAAGAAGATTTTATAAATGTCTTGAAAAACAATGCATTTCAGAGGGTATGGGTGAAGCGATGTTTACAAGTATGCAGGAAGGTACGGCAGAAGACTGGGCGGTCATTGGTGCAGCGCATCAGGAGCACTTCAAGAAAACACCCGCGCACCTGATGGATATGCTAAAGAGCCTGGAACAAGTGACGGTCGGGTTCGCCTGCGACCAATTGCAGCACAGCCTTATGACGGGCACGTTGGCAAGACGCGATGGGGCCTCGGACGAAGAGGTCGCGATCGCCCTGCTGCACGATGTCGGCAAGGCAGTGAACATCCCTAATCATGGGGCCATTGGCGCTGAGTTGATGCGACCCTACGTCACGGAAGACGCCTATCACGCGATCTACTACCACCAGCATTTCCAAGGTAAGTACTACTTCGAGTACCTGGGCGCCAGCCCGAACATGCGCGAGGATCACAAAAACACCAGCTGGTATGAGCTGGCGACGAAGCTGGTGGATCGCTGGGATGCGCCGGCATTTGATCCCGAGTTCGAGGTGGACTCACTGGAGTCGTTCGAGCCACTGATTAATAAGATATTCGCTCAGCCGCTGCGAATGCTGTAACCGTAGAGGCACGGTCGGCCATATCGCTCGGGCCTCTAAGACTCTCTTCTCGCTCCTTTTACAGCGACAGTGTTTTGTAGACCAACGATGCGTCGCCGGAGTGAACCGGCGTCGCTGTACTACCCCTCGCGCGTATCAGGTCCTCGCTCGATTCGGGTAATCGGCCAGCGCCGTCGATGAGGTAGGCCTGCAGTGTCTCCTTTCCTTCCATATCGATGGTCACTGTCATCGCTTCAGTTTGAATCCCGAAGAGCGTAAGAGCGTAATCCCCACCCTCTGCGGGTTGGCGAGCCTGCAGCGGCACGCCGTTTACCTCATAACCGATCACGCGGGCATTATTGGGCATGATGAGTTGCAGCCAACGCGCCCCCCTGGATGAGGCCAGTTTCATCGTGACCTGGCGACCTTCTTGCGTGATTCTATCGCTAATAATTTCAAGACTGGGCGCCGGCAGCGATTGCACCATAGCATCGGCCACGTGCTCCGAGTCGGACTCCGACCAGGGGTACACTGGCCTGGGCGGCGCGCTGAAGTCTTTTGCTTCCAGCATCAGCATTGGCACTTCGCCATACGGTCTGATGCGCCAGAGCGCGGTCTTTTCGTCGCTGTTTTCGATGTAATCAATGTTTACGTACTGCGGTCTGTACGCCGAGTAGAGGGGCAGGGTGGTGGCTGCGATCATGCCGACGACTGACAACGTAACCGTCATCAACAGCGTTAGCTTGACGGCATTGCCGCGTAACCAGGGCGCAACCACCAGTAATGCGAGCCCCAGCCACGGCAGGATAGCCAGCGCCAGTCCATAGCCCTGAGTCTGTTCCAGTAGTCCGGCGAACATCAGGTAGACGCCCGCAATGCTGGCCGGCATCAAAACCAGTGCCTGCCGTAGCCAGTGAGGAGCAGGCAACACGTAGCCGGCAAAAAGAACTATCGCAGCGAACACCAACGGCACTAACAGTGCCGGGCTCGCATCGGGCGCGAGCAATGTGACGGCGAGAGTGCACAGCCACCAAAACAGCCAAACCCCCAGCAGGCTGGTATCGACAGACCAACGCTGATTGAGCCAGGCGGCAATCGACAATACTCCCAGGGCGCTTGCCGCAATGAGTACCAAGCGGAAGGGCCACAGGTGTGCTGGCCAGCCCGGTGTGGCGCCATTGATTGCGCCGACCAACGCAAGCGCACCGTAGGCCAGCCCGCCACCGACCAATAGCATTAGCAGGGGTGACGATGTTGCGCCAAGCAGTGGCAGCCAGCCACCGTGGTCCACTCTCATCGCGCTGATAACAAGTAGCAGCCCTGCCATAAGTGCTAGCCCAACTGACATGCCCGCAGGCCATTGAATCCATGTGCCCATCACGCTCATATAATGCACATTGCCATCGGCCTCAGGGGGTAGCGGCTGCGCCAGTAGAGACAAGGCCAGCGGGAATATATTTTCGCCGTGGTGCTGCAGCGTGCTGGGGCTCAAATTCTCGAGATTGTCATTCGCCGTGTGGTAATGGTTTCGTTCTCCCGCAAAGGCAAAATCGATACCGGGCACGCCAGCGCGAATAGCCACTGAGAAGTCCGTGTCGTTAGGCATGCGCCTGAACACTTCATTGCTGATCGAATGGCCCTCGGGATATTCGCTGCGATCACGGTACACGGTCATGAACGCACGGTTTGCACCCGCAGTACGAAGCACCTGGCTCTTACCGCCGGTGCCTGAGCCTTCAACATTCAGTAACAACCCTACCGTGGGTGCCAATGGATGTTCACGGAAGAAGGCTTCAGCCCCGTGTAGCCCCGTTTCCTCGCTATCAGTGATCAATAACAGCAGGGTGTTTCGGTGAGGGCCCTGCGCGATAAGTGCTCGAGCACTTTCCAAAATAGCGGCGACCCCGGCACCGTCATCGCCAGCCCCCATGGAAGTGGGTACTGAATCGTAATGCGCCATTAAGGCAAGGGCAGGTGCGTCGGGTTGGGTGCCGGGAACCCGGGCGATGATATTCTCTACCCTTGCACAGGTTTGACGTTGGGGGCTGCAGCCGGTGCTCTGCTGGACTTCGTATTGAATGCCTTCTGCGTCCAACCATTCGAGTATGCGTTCCTTCACCGCGTTGTTAGCGGCTGATCCAACAGGATGAGGTTGTCCGTCGCCTAGAATATTCGTCAGGAGTTTCATCGCTCTCTCCCCGGAAAATGCTGTCTTGGACGCCGTTTCAGGAATTGGCTGTGGAGGCCCAGAGAGTATTGTCTCTGCTGCGAACGAAAGGAGCGCGAGCGTCAGAACGGTTGGGAAAAGAAAACGCTGGTTTATCATGCGGCTGGTTCACCAATGGGTCGCGCAGAGCGCTTAATTATTGGCGAAGCTTCTGAAGTAAGCCACCGCTGAAACCAAAAAAAAGGCCCCTGGAAAGGGGCCTGGGAAACATCCAAGGCACTGCATACCTCCGTTACAGTGCTAGCGGATAGAAAGTGTTAGCGCGGGAATTCCACGTAACGAGCCATGACTTCTTCCAGGTTCTTTTGCTCGCTTTCGTCGGCCCAATCAATCCCCGGCTGCTCAGCCATTTGGAACAGCGTCATAAACATATTGACCCCATCCGCCCGCTTGGCGATCACCATGTTGTCATGGCTCGCAAAGGTTTCGCTCCAATACGCTCTGACGGTGGCCCAGAAGGGTTTAGTGCGTTCCCAGTAGTCATCGCCCGGTTGCCAGTTGAAATCAGCGATGCGCTCGTAGCGCGCCAGGCCATTCTCGCGGGCTAGTACCTCCGCAGCCTCACCCCGGCCGTTGAGCACGACTTTCAAATTGTGCTCTTCTTGTACCCAACCTGTCGGAGTGATGGTGTGATGATTGGTGCCGACCAGTACGTCGTAGTCCTGTCGCACGCTGAACTCCCTGCGCGGTAACGGGCGCCAGGTCTCGTCACTTTCCCAACTGGAGAAGTTGGCCGTGTGCCGCCATTCACCTGCCGCCATATAGCGCGGTGAATCATCCACCTGATAGACGGCCTGTATCCAGTGCCCACGCCGATCAGCCTTAACGGCTTGCTTTTCCCACTCGCGGTTGCCCTTGAACGTATGCATCGTGGGCGCCTCAAACATCCAGTCCTGGCGCCAGTGTTTTACTACGATAGGCTCCATAGGCGAGCCGTCCTCGTCTTGCATCTCCATCACCAGGATATGCTGCAGTTGGATCAGGTCTGGCCCCTGGCTTACCACATAGACGTACTCAGTCCCCCATGATTGATAGGGGTTGCTCGGCGTATAGCCTTCCGTAAAACCAACGGTCTCAATGAAATCGAAGCTTGTACGGTAGGGGCCTGCCATGCTGAGAATAGCGCGCCTGTCGCGCTCCTTTTTGCTCAGCCCAGGCTCTTGCAGACGCAACCACGCTGGCGATGGCTGTGTGACCAGTACTACGTCAGTTCCGCGCGTAGTGCCGCCACGCGGTGCCATATCGCTCGCCGCTGCGTACTGCCAGGAATAGGTGTATTGACGTTCGCCATCTTCTGTCTCGTTGTCCTCGGTCTGCGCCGGGCCGTAACCGCTAACACCGGCACTGCCCACCAGTGCCAGTGCTGCTCCCAGTGCAACTACGAATGCAGCTCTCATGCGATGCCTGCGAAGGATTAGATTCAACACGGTGCCCCCTTTACTTCACCCAGTCAGCTAACTAGTGACCAACTCCAAGCGTAGGCGATCAATCCCAAGACGCCCAGAGTCAACCATCCGACGGTAGCCCGAATCAGTTCTCGCTGTTCTCGTTGTCGAGATGCTGTCAGTGATTTATGTTCGGCGGGCTTATCAGTGAACAACACGGAGTTCCCCCCAGCCCTCAACATTGAGGCCAACGCGTTCAATATCTTCGCGATACTGACGGGCAGCCTCTAGCAGTTCTCGGCCATCACCATGGAGTAAACCTTCCATGGCTCGTCGCGTGGAATAGCGCAGCGAGTCCGGACAGGCCGTCGCGACCATCTGTAACAATGTGCGTTCATCACGCGATATCACCAGTTGCGCGGGCTGGTAGATGTCGATGGCGCGGCGTGCACTGCGGCTCAGCACGCACATCATTTCATGCAGCTCGCTGATGGCTCGAATGCAGTCGAGGTCGTTGTAGGGTGCGCGAAGATCGCAGCCGGCGCATCGGCCCTGCCGGATGGATGCGACCCACTGACGCATGCTCCACAACAGCAGTTGGCCGCCACTCGAAAGTTGTGGCGTTCTCAGAACATTGGGAGCAATAGTGTTGGTTGATGAAAGCATAGCGCTGTAAACCAGTTAGTTTCAGCGCGTAGTTATATTGCAAATGATAATTATTTGCAATTAGAGGGTAGGGATTTTTTGCCCTTCGGTGGAGCTACCCCATTGCGTCCAGTCCTATCACTGCCTCAATCGAGTTCCATGCCCTCGTAGGGGTTGGGGCCTCCCGCTGCAATCCAGTCATCGAGCTCATCCGCCAGTAACCACAGCGGTACAGAGCGAAGACCCAGGATGCGGTCGTGAAAATAGCGTTGGTCGAAGTCAGTACCCAGTTCGGCCTCTGCCTTCGCACGCTTTTCCCTAATGAGCATTTCCCCCAACTTGTAAGCCAGTGCCTGACCTGGCCAAGAAATGTAGCGATCGATCTCAGTCACGATTTCATGCTCAGACAGTGCCGCGTTGCTGCGCAGGTAGTCCTGTGCCTTCTCCCGTGACCAGCCATACTGGTGGATGCCGGTGTCAATCACCAGGCGGGCTGCCCGCCACATTTCGTAGGTGAGCTGACCAAAACGCTCGTAGGGCGTTCGGTAAATGCCGACTTCGCCGCCCAGCCATTCTGTGTAGAGACCCCAGCCTTCGCCGTAACCGGAGAAGTAGTTATAGGCGCGAAATTCTGGAATATCGCCCGGTGCTTCTCGTGAGATCGCTGCCTGCAGCGAGTGGCCGGGTGAACACTCATGCAGCGTCAGTGCCGGCAGGGCGTAGAGCGGCCTCGCAGGCAGATTGTAGGTATTCATCAGGCAGCGACCATAGCCGCCACGTCCAGCCGTATAAATTGGCGCGATAGCGTCGGGCACGGGGGATATGGTGTGGCGTTTCCGCGGAAGGAACCCCAGTACCTTGTCGATTTGGGCCGCCATACGCTTATCCACATAGGCCGA
>SPKZ01010059.1_pt1 | contig 12617 bp, 16 predicted proteins | sample 2456571 | NCBI WGS metagenome assembly SPKZ01 (sample SAMN11192286, study PRJNA482655) | marine metagenome | biome: ENVO:00000447; feature: ENVO:00000244|ENVO:00000211|ENVO:00000569|ENVO:00002023; material: ENVO:00002151; isolation source: ocean water from marine abyssalpelagic zone ...
ATTGTCAAATGAAACATCCCAACGAATGCATTTTGATATTAAAGGGAAAATCTAAAAATGGTCAAATCAAAATAGATGGTCTTGTAATTCCACCTTTTAATGAAACTGGACCAACATTTGCTGGATTTCCTCATTCATTTTTACCTCTTGATATGAGCTATATTGGAATCATTCATTCACATCCTAGTGGTTCAGCTGAACCATCTGTTACTGATCTTCATAATTTTTTTGGTTTAGTTTCATTAATTGTTAAATCTCCTTACTGTGACGATTCTATTTTTGCATGGGACAGTAATGGAAATTCAATACCGCTTTCAATTGAATAATACTTGTAAATTATTTTAATACAAACATAACAAAACTATAACCCTACTCATCAAATACACTGTCATCTGAATCTTGTCTACTTGGCCTAATAGGTACAAACATAATGGTTTTATGCCCAATCATAAATTGTCTATGTTAACTTAGTCCATAAAGACTGGGAAAAATTTTTTACAAAATAAGATCCAAATTGGAAAAAATATTTTGATTGATTTTTTTCCTATATGAAAAAATTATCATGTGTTAATTTGAGAAATAGTTTCTAAATGTAATCAAGCCATCTGAGCAGGAGCTTGTCCATCATATCCTTGTTTTTTGTGAACAGAGTTAATGACTGACCTTGTAAATTTATCATAGTCTTTGTTTTTCATAGAATCAATTACTTCATCTACCGTTTTGTTCATATCGATTTCTTTGCATCTACGATCAGCCTCAGAACAATAGAACTCTATGTAACTTTGAATGTAATTGTATTCTGGTCCTTCAATTCCTATTTCGACTCTTCTTCTACTGAGTCTTTGTCTCCATGTTTCACTCATTGAATCACCTATAATGCTTCTTTATCTAATTTAAAGACAACTTGTTTTCAAATGAATATACCCTATTACGAGTTAATTAAACAAATATGGGTAATGATAAAACTCAAATAACTTGGAATTATCATAACGGAACCAAACACCCTAACGGTATTTTTCTTATCAAACCGCATTTTTATGATCCTGCATTGAGACCTGTCCCATACAAAATCTACAAAACCTTGAAAGGGGTTCCCATATCTTGTGACAGACACTCAACTTCACCTGCCATAAAATCTATTTCTGAATTTATTGTACAAAACGAATCGGATAATCTTCTGATCTTCAAAGCCTTAGTCATATACTGTATTTTTCAGGTGGAATTACAAAAACAATAAACTTTGCAGGGTTAGGTGAAATTGAATTTAGATCTGCTTCTTGTACTGGAGCTCTATATCATATTGAGATTTACTTGGTATGTGGAGATATTCTTGGACTTGAAGCCGGTGTATATCATTTTGATCCTAATAACATGAAGTTGGATCAATTACGAAAAGGAGATTTTAGAAGTGTGTTGATAAATGCCACAGCAGATGATTTTGATGTAAAACACGCTCCAGCAATTTTAGTTTACACTGATATTTTTACAAGAAATTCTATAAAGTATAGAACCCGAGAATACCGTCATGCATTTTGGGATTGCGGAACTATTATTGCAAACACTTTAGCAATGTGTAACTCACACCACTTAAGATCGAAAGTTATAATGGGATTTGTAGATGATGTGGTAAACTCTCTTCTTGATTTAAATCCTGAAAAAGAGGTTTCACTTGCATTAATTCCAATAGGAAAAGATAGCCAAACATCATCAAAAGAACCAACCAAAATTAAAATGTTGAATCTAGCAACAGAACCTCTTTCAAGCTATCCCTATGATGATCCAGAAATTACCAAATTACATCTTGGGTCTTCTCTTACTTCACCAGAACAAGTCTCATTATGGCAGTCAAAAGACACATTAATCCAATCCTACAAAACTTCAACTAAAGATATTGTTTTAGAACCAAAACTCAATGAGATCTCAGTTGGAACTTCTATTGAGACTGTAATAATAAAACGAGGCTCTGCTCGTAAATTTTCTAAGGAACCAATTTCATTTCAACAATTATCAACGATTATTCATTATTCTACATGTGGAGTTTGTATGGACTTTTTACAAAAATATGGTGATTCAATTATTGATTTGTATATTGTAGTAAATTCTGTTAAAAATCTTAAATCTGGTATCTATTATTTCAATAAAAAAAGAAACAGCCTAGAGATTCTAAAAGAAGGAATTTTCAGAAATGATGCAATGCATTTAGGACTGGATCAAGATCTACCTGGCGATGGTAGTGTTTGTATTTTCTTTATGACTAATTTGGAGAAAATTCTTGATAAACTTGGCAACCGGGGATATAGATCTGCCCAAATGGAAGCAAGCATAATGGGTGGGAGATTTTACCTTGCTGCATACTCTCAAAAAGTTGAGGCTACTGGTTTGACATTTTATGATGACGAAGTTACAGAATTTTTTTCACCTCATTCCGATAACAAAAATACAATGTTCATGATAGTTTTGGGCAAAAAATGAAAAACATCATTATTCCATTATAATTTCTAAATCCAAGAAAAAGAGTACTCATAATGTTATGCAATAATTATAAAATAATATTAGATGATATTTGATGAAAAATGAGCTATTACTTTTGAAAAGTTAGGCATAAAGGGTCTTATTTTGAATTATTTTTGTAAAAACCTTTGCACACTCTTAGGTCAAAAGTTTATAACCTTTTTTAAAATACTTTGAATGAATTGTTTAACTATCGAAATTATTTGTTTTTTCTAGGTGCCTCTCTAGTTATTAGTATTGGATTACAGATGGTTCTTCCATTTCCATATGGATTAGTTACAGCACTTGGTATTTTCATTGCATTTCCATTATTTTTGAGAAAACGATACATGAGCCGCATGGGCGGATATGGTGGTAATTCTGGAACTAAAGGTGGTGGATTCTTTGGAATGAGTTCACCTAGAGATTCTATTTCAGTAAAATATGTCTGTCTTGTTTGTAACAATAAACACAAAGGTGGTACTTGTCCAAGATGCGGTTCAAAAACACAACGTGCAGATTTTTAATGGTGAGAGAAATATGGCATTAGAAGAATTAAGAAAAAAAGTATTATACCAAAATTCCATTGAGATATGGATTGGAGTAAGCCAAGAAAAAAACATAGACTGGTTTGAAACTGAAAATTACAAAAAATTTATTGCTTTTCTTCTAAAAAATAATCTTAAAATGAAACAAATGTCAATATGCTTTGATGAATCAGATACGGCATCATATGGCGGTCATAGCAAAAAAGTATTTGCTAACAAGTTAGCAGCAATCAATGATGAAAATTCATTTTGCTATTCAATAAAATTGAATGATAGTGCTATTGAATTAATTCGAAAATTTGATCTCTAATTTTGTTATCGTTTTAACTTTGGATTAACTATTACATCAAGTGCATTACCAATAAAGACAAATGCTAAACCTGTTATTGCAATCATCACTCCTGGAGGCATAATCCACCACCATAATCCTCTTGCTGCCGCACCAAACGTGTTTGCATCATAAAGTATTTGACCCCATGTTGGAAATGATGGATCTCCAAGCCCAAGAAAACTAAGGCCTGCTTCAGTGGTAATTGCAGCTGGAACAGAAATTGCAATACTTGCAAATGCATATGGAAGTAATTGAGGCAATATGTGTTTGAGAATTATTTTAGAATCTTTTTGACCCATCATACTGGCTGCATCAACATATCCTCTGGTTTTAATTTGCAGTGACATACTTCTTGCAACTTTTGCAATTCCAACCCATCCAAAAACCATCAAAAAACCCACCATCACAAATATGCTATTACTGATTGTTACTGAAAGAATGATTAAAAATGGGAGTACAGGTAATGCATAGATTACATCATTGAATCTCATCATTGTTTCATCTGTTTTTTTACCTTTGAATCCTGCATACACTCCATAAAGTAATCCCATAGTAACTGATGCAAAGGCAACAACTAATCCAATAAATAATGCCAGTGGTGTTCCCCACAATAATCCAATTGCTAGATCTCGTCTTAACTCATCAGTCCCCATTAATCCAAATGCCTTACCTCCGATGATTAATTTTGATTCTATAATTTGTGCTTGAGAATTTACTGAATACATGTCAATTAAAAAAATGTATTTTCCTTTTAGTGATTCATTGGTTTTTGTTTTTGAAAAAACAATATCTTCGGATGATAATTCATTTAGATCAAATGTAAATATTTCTGATTGTAATGATAGATTTTTCTTTATTGTACTATCTGTTGAAAATATTCTTTCACTGTGAATTGTTTTTGAACTTGAGAATGGAAGTGATGTTGATAATAGTTCTAGTTTTATTCCATCTGGTCTGATTACTGACATTTGTAGTAATGGCGAATCCTGATATTCTGCTGAAAATTCATAAATGAAATCATTTGGAAAATCATCATACTCAAAAATTAACCCAAATTGATGCGATGTTAATGAAATAGTCCCCTGTGAATTTGTTTCAATATTTGGGCTCTCTAAAATCATATGCTCTGGAATTTTTTCTGTCATGAAGAAATTTACCCAAACTGGTGTTGCCACTTTTGGGTATGAAATCCAATTTTCTGGATTATTCCATTGTTGAAAAGTTTCAAGTGGAATTGCAATTATGGTAATAATTGATGTTGCAACCAGAATGGCAAGAATTGTTATTCCTGCAATTCCCATTTTACTTTTCAGAAATTCCTGTTTAATTTCCTGTGGACTTATACTACTCATTGCCCTGTTCTCACTCTTGGATCAAAGTAACCATAAAGTAAATCTGCAATGAATATACTTACAAGGAAAAACACTGTGAGAATGTATGTTGATCCAATTATCACTGGTAGGTCCATCACTGTAATTGCTTCAAAGTATAGTCTTCCCATTCCTGGCCAATCAAAAACAGCTTCTGTGATGATTGCTCCTCCTAAAGATCCTGATAAGCTAAGTGCCAAAATTGTAATGATTGGTGCCGCTGCATTTTTTAGGGCATGTGAATAAACTATTTTTTTTTGACTAATTCCTATTGTTTTTTTTGCCATGATGAAATCTTCTTGCATTATTCCCACCATGAAATTCCTTACTAGATATGCCCATGAACCAAAACCAATCATTACAATTGTAATTAATGGTAATGTCATATGGTACAATAAAGCACCAATGTAACCCGGATCTGATGATGGAATGTCTGGAGTTGCCCTTGCTGGAAATATCTGCCAAGTAAACGCAAACAGAAATATCATTAACATTCCTATCCACCATACAGGAAAACTAGAACTAATTATTGCAAAACTTGATGTAATTCTATCAATAATTGAGCCTATTTTACTGGCAGATAATGCTCCTAAAAATATCCCAATTATGGAGATAATTATTGTGGCAGTTGTAAAAAGTAAAATTGTTCTTGGGAGTTTTTCAAAAATTATGTCTTTTACATCCGATGATCCTGCGTCACTAGTAAGAAATGTAGCACGTCCAAAATCCAGTAAAAGTATCTTATACATTGTTAAACCAATTCTTTGAGGTGAGTACCATGGTTCATCAAGACCCAAAATTTTGATTCTATGATCTATTTGATTTTGAACAAATATTTCAAATTCATTAACTGATGAAAAACTTTCAGCAATTGTGGGATCTTCTGTAATTTCTGATCTCACTTGAAAAACTATTCCTTGTGTTAGTATTGTATCCATATTAGAACCCACAAGAGCAACTGTGATTAGCAGTGTGATCATCAAAACTCCAAACATTGTTACTATTCTTGTGGCAACATATCTTTTCATTCCCAATAGTTTAAAATGAAAAAATTAGTTTATAATATTTTAACACTTTTAGCGTTGGTTGTATAGTTATTATTTAAATTCAAGTCCAAGTCTAAATTTTCATTTTTTTAGATTCAAATTAAATAACTGTTTTTTTGAGTATAATTGCAAAATACGATGATTTCTTTTGAGCATAGAATTCTTAGTGAATATAGAATAAAACGAGCAAAAATAGACATACTTGCTAGATCTATTTTAACACATAGAGAGCCTAAAGGTTTGGAGGCTAGAGGGGCTTCTGACTTTCTTGATGTTCTAGTTAATGAAATCGATAAATTTTATGAAGAATATAGTGAGACTCTTTCAAATAATGGAAATAGACCTCACCCTCGTTCACGGCTACCTGAAACAAAAAAATGGAATGAAAATGTTGAACGATTTTATGAAAAAAATCCTCGAAGAAGACCTAGAAAATAAACAGACGAGAGTGAAACGAACTCTAGGCTTTCTAGGCAGAAAGGTAAGTATCCCGTCTTGTTGTTAAAGGCTATTGTATCATTTAAGTATTTTATGAAAATATGATTTTTTCCTTGTTTGTAATTATCTTTATTCTTTTTTAATCCAAATTATAATTATCAAAAAAGAAAATTTGAATTTAAAAAATTAATTAAGATAACATCCCTAGTTTTTAACCTTAATGAGATTAATTAAACCGGATAACTGCTTGGAAAGAATTAAAAAATAAAACATAATGGAATCATTATCAAACTATGAGTACAAATACAATTAGAAAAGCAAAAAAATTAGTTGAAACTGGCGGTGTAGTGAAAATTGAAGATGATTTGTTTCAAATAAAATCTTCATCTGATCCTAACACATCTTATTTTGTTACCTCTGATACATGTGAATGTCTTGGGTTCAAAAATTTCTACAAATTTCATCATGGAAAAGGTCTAAAAGCAAATTGTTCTCATTTAGAAGCAATTAGAATATTTAAAAAAGAAAATAGATCATAGATTATTTTAGATTTTTTACATCAACTTTTCCAACATGTGCTTTGTTTTTTATAATAATAATTGGTCGCAGTATGAGTCCTGGAAATTTTACCATTAATTTAATTAATTGCTCATCTGTTTTTTTACTATTTTCCAAATCTAATTCTTTGTACATCTTGTCTCTTTTTCTTAAAAGTTCTGATGGTTTTTTACCTGTCATTTTGATGATTTTTTTAAATTCAACTTCTGAAAATGGGTCTTTGAAAAAATCCCTTTTCTCAACATCTGTATTCATTCTCTCAATTTCTGTGATTGTTTTTTTACATGTAATACATGATGTCTTGTGGTATATTTTCAATCCATTTTTTATGCCTAATTTGGTTTAAAAATTGTTTAGTTACATAAAAATATCGTAGTAATGAATTCATTCAGATCTGAGTGTATTGTGAAATTTTGAAAACTTGGTGAAAATAAAATTAATTATTCATCCTCTAAAGATTCTTCATTAATTTTCTCATCATCTGCATTATTCTCTATTTTCTCATCTAGATAATTTTGATTGAATTGTTCAAGAACTTCTTTTGAAATTGAAATTTTTTCTAGATATGCTTTTCTTGCTTCTTCATATGTTCCACCATTGGCAAGAATTTCATTTCTTACTTTTTGACCTTCTTCAAATATCTTCTTTGTAAAATCCAGTTGGCGAATGACTAACTCCTTAATTTCTGGATTAAGATTATCCACATAACTATCATATTGATACCCTTCAAAAGTTCCTGCACTTGGAGCGTATTCACCAATTGCTTGGTTTCTTAGATTTTCAGCAATCAGTCTTTGCTGTTCTATGAAAATTTGTTCAGCTGATGGTTTTGCAGCATCTTTTAATTCATTAATTAATTCATCATGTAATTCATGATAATATTTGAACAGTGTTTGCCCAATTGGATTTTTTTCAAAATCACTTTCATTTGAGCTAAGATACTTTCTTGCTTGTTCTGTAGATAATTTTTCTTGTAATATTGAAACTGGAGATACATCCCCTTTTATTTGAAATTGTGTACTTGATAATCCTGTCATGTCATACCATGAAGCAATTACATTTACCGTATATGTTCCTGGAATTCCTTCAAAGTCTTTGAATTCACCTTTAAAGACACCCCATGGGTCTGTGAATGTTTTTGTTGTATCTGATCCTGCTCTAATGAGTACTTCTGCACCTCTAATTGGTTTGTATGCCTGGTCTACTACTTTACCTGTAATTACTATTGTTTCTCCAGAGTTTACAACTCTATTTTGTACACTCAAATCAATTTGTAATTCCCATAACTCTGCTTGAGAGTTGGGAATTGCTACAAATAACATTAAAAATGAAAATATTCCTATAACTATAATCCCATTTTTGTACACTTTACGTTGTTTTGATTTGTGTTGTTAAGACAAAGCATGCATAATAATTCACTACTTTTCAATTTTATTTGAGTAATTTTACTTCTAATGTGTCAAATTTGTAATCCCAGATACTTCTTAAACCCCTAAACTCAGTTATTCATGAATAATGGATTTAGAGAAATTTCGTAATGATGTTTATGAAATGAGCGCCAAATTATCTAAACATCTTAAAGAAAATGATGTGTCAAAATTAGGTTATGTCCGTCAACAATTAATTGAAATGTATCAAAAAAATCTAGTAAAAATTAACCATTCTATTTTAGAATTAATTTGTGCAACAAATCTAATTTCTAGGGGATATAAAGTGGAAGTTGAGAAAGATGTTTCAGATATTTTAGTGTGTGATCTTTATGCCAAAAAAGGAGGAGGTGATACCATTATTGAAATAGAAACTGGATTTACTCCACCAGAACATGCAATGGACACTGTTGATTATTTTGCTGCAAGGATTATTAGTAAAATCGCACGGTATAGTCAACATTGCTCAAAATTCTCTTTGGCCACACCTGTTACTGGAATTTTACCTATTTCTAAAATTTTCTTATTGCCACCAAATGCTAGAAAAAAAGTAGATATAATTAAAATCAAAGAATTATGTGATCGTTATTACAAAAATCCACCGATCGAATATGATGATATTTTGAATGCACATTTACATTCAATTTATCTTATAAACATCGATAAGGGCTTTGCAAAAGAACTTGATCCACAAGGATATGTTAATTTAACTGAAAAAATACTTGGAAGAAGCGAAATAGAGTACTAATGTTCATTTGATTAAGAAAAAATTCAAATTCATCTATGGTTTATGTCAAATAAGATGATATGTGCTGCTTGTGAGACAAGAAAACATTTCGAATGTATTGACTGTACGAATAATCATAAAACACACTTGTGTTCTTGTGATTGCCATGATGAAAATACTGAACCACACCCAATTGGAAATTCACACGGATCTTAATTATCAAACTTTTTACTCTTTTTACAAATGACAATCTTGTTAGATTCATGATGAAAAACTTCTGATCTAAAAATATGCTATTATTTGTGCCTAACATCTACTTTTAGTATGCTAGATTGTTTGTAATTTCATGAATTCCTAAAAATACCTTGAGCCTAAGAATTTGACATTCTATTTTTTTCCATATTAAGATACCATTGTTATATTTTAACTTTTGCAGATTTTTATTTTCTTTTTGATTGATCTAAGATAATATCAAGATTCATAAGTAAAAAAAACATTCAAACCACAATTTATGGAAACATCGCTAGAAAACTTTGGTACATTAGAATATGTTCTAGATAAATATTCTAAAATTTGGAGTTGGAAAATTACGGGTGATCGTGCAGTTAACATGATCTCAAGATTAGTTCCAGAAGCTTGGTATGGGGAAAATGAAAACGAGGTGATTGTTCCTGACAGTACTGAAAGCGTAAAACAAATCAAACTCATTATGGATAGATACCCACTTGATATATTATCAAAATCTGTCTGGCAACGAAAAATCATAAAGACTTTTGCACCAAAACCAACTTTGCCCCCAATAAAACACAAACTAAAACGTGCAAAAGCTGGGGAGCAATTTCGTGGAAAACTTTTAAATTTTCAAAAAGAAGGATTGGATTTTTTACTAAAATCTTCTGGTAATGCATTATTGGCTGATGAAATGGGTCTAGGAAAAACTGTTCAAACATTAGCTTATGTAGCTAGTGAAAAACAGACGTTTCCTGTACTTGTTGTTGCACCATTAGTTACACTAAAAAATTGGGAACGAGAAATTGAAAAATTTCTAAAGAAAAAAAGTAGAAATGGTAGAATCATTGAATCTGAATCTCCCAGTGTCACGTTAATTAGAACTGGAAAATCAAAAGAACTTCCAAAAAGTGACATTTATGTAATTAATTATGAATTACTTTTCAAAAGAAATGGTGACTTATCAAAAGTTGGAATTAAAACCCTGGTATGTGACGAGGTTCATAATTTAAGGTCAAAAACCACTCAAAAATACAAATCAATAAAAAAACTAGCAGCACTTCCTTCTGTATGTTATAGAATTGGTCTTTCTGGAACTCCTATTTACAATAGGGGTTCAGAAATATGGCCCATTATTGATATTCTAAAACCTGGACTTCTTGGAAGCTTTAAGGAGTTTTGTGAATATTTTTGTTATGTAAATGATAAGGGAAAGGCCATTGTTTTAGAAAACAAACGAGCTTCACTTCGAAATGAATTGCAAAAACATGTTATGCTTAGACGAAAAAAATCTGATGTTTTAAAAGAACTCAAAGATAAAGTGCGATACAAAGAAGTCATCGCAGCTGATACTGATTTCTATCTTGAGGAATTAGATAAAATCTGGAAAAAGCTTGAAGAAGAACAAAAAAATGCAGAAACTGCATTTTCAAAAGCTGCATCCTATCATAGGGCAATTCAAAGTGAAAGACAAATTGCAGGTCTTGCAAAACTTTCACACGTGATTAATTTTGTCAAAAACATTATGGAGATTGAAGAAAGTGTTGTGGTGTTTTGTCACCATAAAATAATTCATAAATTACTAAATGAAAATCTTCAAGAATTTTCCCCTGTTTCTATAATTGGTGGCCAATCAGATAATTTTAGACAAGATCAGATAGATAAATTTCAAAAAGGAGAATCAAAATTAATGATTGCAGGAATCCGTGCAGGAAACGTTGGTATTAATTTGACTAGGGCAAAATATGTCATTTTTGCAGAACTTGATTGGAGTCCTGCAATACATAGACAAGCAGAAGACCGACTACATAGAATTGGTCAGAAAAATACTGTATTTGCATATTATTTGATTGGTAATGGAACTTTAGATGATCATGTTGCAAATATTTTAGTTGACAAGAGCTATGAAATTGATGCGATTATTGATGACATAGCTGACACTTATGAAAATAAGGATAAGGCTGAACTCATTTTAGCTCAGATACAAGATAAAATCCGTGCAAAATAATTAAATTTCTAATTTATTTTTTAGAGTAACTAATTTCTCAGTAATGATATCTTTTTTTGCTTCTTCTATTTGAGATTCTTGAATTTCTTTTATTATTTCATCGATTATACTAAAAATTCCAATTTCTGATTTCCCTTTTGAGTTGATGTTGTTGAATCCTTTTGTTTCGGTACTGTCTATTTTTTCTATTCCTTCTGATAATATTTTATAAACTTTGATTATTTTTCCTTCTTTCCTTTGTGGTGACATTAAAACAAATTGATTTTTCCGTAATTCCTCTAATTCATAAATCAATTTTTCTTCAGATATTTTTAAAATCATGTTCATTTGATTTAGTGTGCACGATTTTATTTGTAGTCGTAAAATTTTTGCCCAAACTGGAACATTTTGACTCCAAAGAATTTCTTTAGCAATATCTGTTATAGAAAAAGAACCATCATTATTTTGCGATATCATTTTTCTGTCTTTGAGTGATGCTAGAGTGTCCAAGATTTTTCCTACTCCTAGTTTCTTTAATTCTGAATTTTCTAAATTGTTTTCATTAAATGTCCCATTTTCATTTATTGCCACATGTAAAATTTCTAAATCTATAGTACCTAGTTTTCTCATACTGTTGTCTTATTTTCAAGATTTATCATCTTTTCTACTTTTTTTTCTTGAAGATTATATGTGGACTGTACAATTATTTCTTCATGGTTCAGTATGAACTCCCTAGATTACCTTATGGATATGATGAACTAGAACCATTCATTGATTCACAAACTATGCGAATTCACCATCAAAAACATCATCAAGCATATGTTGATGGATTAAACAAATCACTTGAACAAATAGGAGGTGCATCGCATCCAAAGTATATTTCAGCTATTCTTTCTGAACTAACATCAATCCCTGAATCAGGAAGAGTCACTATCAACTTTTTTGGAGGTGGTTTTGAAAACCATAGATTGTTTTGGGAAACAATGACTCCAAACAGTGATGGAAAACCAGGCGGGCAATTAGAAGATCAAATAGATGTGTATTTTGATAATTTTGAAAATTTTAAAAAAGTTTTTTCTGAAAAAGCAATTACTATTCAAGGAAGTGGGTGGTGTTGGTTAGTTTTTAATTCAACTTTTCATAAAATTGAAATTATTACTACTGAAAATCAAACTAGTCCTTGGACTCTAGGAAAATTTCCATTATTGGGGTTGGATGTCTGGGAACATGCATATTATTTGAAATATCAAAACAAAAGACCTGATTATGTTGAATCTTGGTGGAATGTTGTTAATTGGGATTATGTTGGAAATCGATTTTCAGAACTTTCCACTTAAACTGCATAATTTGGACAAATTCTTTTAAATCAAAATTCTATTTTCCTTGTATGAACAAGAGTCTAAGATACATTGCACTTCTTGCAATTTTACCCTTGTTTACAGCAGGTATGACGACAGATTATTTCTC
>SPKZ01020187.1_pt1 | contig 12617 bp, 11 predicted proteins | sample 2456571 | NCBI WGS metagenome assembly SPKZ01 (sample SAMN11192286, study PRJNA482655) | marine metagenome | biome: ENVO:00000447; feature: ENVO:00000244|ENVO:00000211|ENVO:00000569|ENVO:00002023; material: ENVO:00002151; isolation source: ocean water from marine abyssalpelagic zone ...
TTAAAGGCAAGTCACACGATTGTGGCTCAAAAATTGGCTACATGATGGCAAATATTGAGTACGGACTTAAATCAAGCAACCTTGGCGATGAGTTTAATGCCGCGCTGCGCAGCTATTTAGCCATTGAAGATGCTAAAAACTCAGTAAAACAACAATTAAAAGCTTAAACAGACGGAATGAAAAATGACAATTAAAGTACTAAGTGTCTTTGGCACCCGCCCCGAAGCCATTAAAATGGCGCCGTTAGTGCATGCCTTAAATAATGATCCAGCAATTGATGCAAAAGTCTGTGTTACCGCACAGCATCGTGAAATGCTTGATCAAGTGCTTAATTTGTTTGAAATTTTCCCAGATTATGATTTAAATATCATGAAGCCAGGACAGTCGTTAGAGCAAGTCACTACTAATATTTTATTGAATCTAAAACCGGTGTTAGAGCAATTTAAGCCAGACATTGTGTTGGTTCATGGTGACACAGCAACCACTTTTGCCACTAGCCTAGGTGCTTATTATCAACAAATCCCGGTAGGGCATGTTGAAGCGGGTTTACGCACTGGCAATTTATATTCGCCGTGGCCAGAAGAGGGTAATCGTAAGTTAACCGCAGCGATTGCTCAGTTACATTTTGCACCGACTCAAGTGTCAAAAGATAATCTGATAGCGGAAGGCATTAGTGAAAGCCTGTTAGAAGTCACAGGCAATACAGTAATCGATGCATTGTTTATGATTAAACAAAAACTTGCAAATGACAGTGATCTTAATGGCACCCTAAAATCACTATTCCCAATGTTAGACCCAACTAAAAAATTGGTACTAGTAACAGGACATCGCCGCGAAAGTTTTGGCGGTGGTTTCGAACGTATTTGTGAGGCATTAGCTGAAATAGCGATTAAACATCAAGATGTACAAATCCTTTATCCGGTGCATTTAAATCCAAACGTGCGTGAGCCTGTTAATCGTATTTTAAAAAATGTCGATAATGTTTACTTAATTGAACCACAGGATTATTTACCGTTTGTTTACTTAATGAACCAATCACATATTATCTTAACCGACTCTGGTGGCATTCAAGAAGAAGCACCAAGTTTAGGCAAGCCAGTGTTAGTGATGCGCGACACCACTGAACGACCAGAAGCAGTTGATGCCGGAACCGTCAAACTGGTTGGTACAGACAAACAAACGATTATTGACGCGGTAGAGCTGCTACTAACTGATGATAAAGAATATAGTCGCATGAGTCGTGCCCACAATCCATACGGCGATGGTGACGCGTGTCAACGCATCGTCAATAAAATTAAGCAGAAATTTAGCTAACACACACAATTATTGGAATGGCTTATCTAAGAACAAGCTATTTTATTGCACACAATTTAAGGATTAAAATGAGCTTTAAAAAAGTATCAGTTATCGGACTAGGTTACATCGGTTTACCAACAGCGGCGGTGCTGGCCTCTCGAGGTTTGCAAGTGATTGGTGTTGACGTTAATCAAAAAGCAGTAGACACCATCAATGCCGGTAAAATTCACATTGTTGAACCCGATCTCGATATTGTGGTGCGCAGTGTTGTGTCGACAGGCAATTTAAAAGCCACGACAATACCAGAAGCCGCTGAAGCTTTCATGATTGCGGTACCAACACCATTTTATGCCTCTGACGATGGTAGCCACCGGCCAAATCTTTCTTATATTGAATCAGCGGCAAAAGCCATTGCCCCGGTATTAGAGAAAGGCAATATCGTTATTCTTGAGTCAACCTCACCGGTTGGCACTACAGAGAAACTAGCTGCTTGGCTTGCGATAGAGCGCCCTGATCTTACTTTTCCACAACACAAAGGTGACAGCGCCGACATTAAAGTTGCTCATTGTCCTGAACGTGTATTACCTGGTTATGTATTACAAGAATTAGTCTCAAACGATCGCGTGATTGGCGGCATGTCAAATGCTTGTAGCGAACGCGCAGTGGAACTCTACAAAACATTTGTTCGTGGCGATTGTATCATCACTAATGCCCGTACAGCAGAAATGGCCAAATTAACCGAAAACTCATTTCGTGATGTCAACATTGCCTTTGCTAATGAATTATCAGTGATTTGTGACAAACTAAAAATTAATGTATGGGAACTGGTAAAATTAGCCAATCGTCACCCACGAGTTAACATCTTAAATCCTGGCCCTGGTGTTGGCGGCCACTGTATTGCCGTTGATCCTTGGTTTATCGTCGACAGCTGTCCAGACGAAGCCAACATTATTCGCCAAGCCCGTTTAACTAACGACGCTAAGCCACATTACGTGATCGATCAAATCACCAAAGCAGCAGACGAATTCAAACGCCCAGTTATCGCCTGTTTAGGCCTTGCATTTAAAGCAGACATTGATGACCTGCGTGAAAGCCCAGCACTACAAATAGTAGAAGAGTTGGTCAAAATGGATATCGGTCAAATTATTGCTGTTGAACCAAACGTTCAAGCTATTCCAGATAACCTAGTGCAAGCGGGTGTTGAACACGCTTCACTAGAAACAGCGTTAGAAACAGCTAATGTTATTGTCGTGTTAGTGGATCACAAAGAGTTTAAAGCGGCAGATAGAGCACAGTTTGCAAAGAAAGTAGTGATTGATACGCGTGGGATAGTTTAGGTTATTATAATTAACTCTATGAGTATTAAGTCTAAATTTAAAATTAATAACTTTAAAGATTACTTGACGACAAGCATTGGTGTTGCTTGTGCTCAACTTATCGCTATTTTTAGTATTCCGTTTATAGCTAAAATAAGTGGACCAGAAGTATTTGGTGAATATAATTATATTCTTTCATTAATTACAATGTTTGCTGTGATTTCATCTTTAAAATTGGAATTAACGGTTTTTACGATAAATGAAAGAATACGTAGATACCTCCCGTTTGTTTATCATTTGGTAACAATTTCGGGAAGTTTATTGCTGACAGTTGCTTTGTTGTTTTTTAGTGAAAGGATTAATTTAGAATCTGCTGTAGTACCACTATCAATAGCATTAGTAATATACAGCTTATCACTTAATGAATTTTTCATTCAGAACAATATCCGTGATGGCCAATTTAAAATTAACGCAATGTTTAGGCTGCTGCGTGCCTCTTTATTGCCCATTATATTTTATAGCGTTTATTTAATGGATATTGTTACCCCTTACTCAATATTATTGAGTTTAGCACTGTCAAATATCCTACCTATAACTCTGCTAAGATATTATTTACCATCTAAATACCACCCATTGGTTAATCTTAATAATATTAAAGAGGTTTTTTTTGCGGCTAAACACACAATACTTTTTATGGTCCCTGCTCATTTTTTAAATAGATATTCTGCAAATGTTTTTATTTTGACTAGTGGTTTTTTTGCTAATGAGGTGGTGGGTATAGCAATGTATGCTTTGGTTGCTAAAATTTTACTTGCCCCAGTAAGTATTTTTACATCAGCGATGTCAGATGTCGTGAAACGAGAAATATATGTTTCGCCAATTAATGGGCTAAAAAATTATCTTAAAATAGCGATTATTACGGGGTGCTTCGGAGTAATAGCTATGTTCATTGTTTTCTTTTTCTCAGACGATATACTTTTATTGGTTATGGGAGAGGAATGGGTTGTAGCTTCATCTTATGCAATAGCATTATTACCTATATTTTTTGTCACACTTGTGTTTTCACCATTAACACATACATACATTATTCTGAAAAAACAAAAAATCGATCTCATTTGGCAAATTTTTCATGCTGTTTTTGTTTCAATGGCACTATATATAGGGTTGAGTATGAGTACGTTAGCTGGTGTATGGTTTTATTCCATTGCCGCTAGTATCTCTATATTTATTTCATTCTGTGTCTGTATTTATTTAATTGTAAGGGTGAATGAACAATGAATATAATAGAGATATTAAAACAATCAAAATCTTATGGTAATTGTTATTTTTATTTCATTTTAGTCTTTCTATTTAATCTTGTCGTAGTTGGCCCCCTTGCTAGCTATTTAGGGGCTGATATTTTTTTATGGTTGGGGCGCTCACTTTATTGTTTGTTGTTTATTGCTTTTTTAGTGCCCAATCTACACATAGCTTTAAATAATAGACTTTTTTTTCTTATTACAGCTATGGGTATACTTATTGTTTTTTGTTTTATCCTAACACCAAGTGTAGCTCTACAGAAAGTGGCATTTAAGGATTATATTATCCCATTGATTACTTTATTCTCAGTTTTATATATTAAAATTGATGAGAATAAAGCAAAAAATATCTATCAATTTGTTCGCTGGATTTCGTTAATTCAATTGCCATTTATCATTCAGCAATTCTTTTTTCAGGCGCACTCTTCTACAGTAAGGGTTGTAGATTGGGATCTAATATCTGGGACTTTTGGTTTTAATTCGAATGGCGGCGGAGGCAATAGTGCAGGCTTTGTACTTTTTCAAATGTTCGTATTGACATTGATTTTTATAAAATATAAGAAACAAGTATTAGAACGAATTGATTATATCGCTTTAATTTGTATATTTATTACCATCTTAATGGCAGAAACCAAAATATTTATCATCTTATTCTTACTTATGATTTTTTCTGTTTATAGTCTAAGACAATTATTTCGAATATCAACGTTGAGTAAAGTACTACCGTTAGGGATATTGGTTGTAGCTCTTATGTTGAATTTTTATAAATCCAATACATTTGATACGTCAGAAGGGCAGACGACATCTGACTATGTTGAGAAGGTTTATAATGACTATTTTGAAAAAAAAGTCATTAATTATGAAACGGGTGAAGTTGGTCGCAGCATGGCTATTATTTACTGGATTGAAGAGCAACATACCAATGGGTGGCCAATTGAAAGTTATATAGGTTATGGTTTAACTACATCTAAATATTCCAATAGCCATTTAGTAGAAGCTGAATCATTTGGCAGCTATATTAATTTTGCTAGTAGTCAACTCTCAATATATTTATGGGATATTGGGATTATAGGGGTGTTATTATTCTACTCTATTATTTTATTGTTTTTAACAAGAACAGTTTTACTATTAAGAATAACAGTGAGTCCCTATCTGTACTATCTGCGAACCGCTGCATTATTTGCTTTCTTCGCTAGTTTAATTTACCCGCTATATAGTACTACTTTACACTCTAGTTCCATAAGTCAAATTATTTATTTAATTTCATTTATGTCTATTTTTACTTCCTTAAAGGCAAAATGTGAATAATGAAACCTATTCTGACAATAGTTTGTTATAACCAGTTTGGTTACTTAACTGATACATTTGAGTATTGTAAATATTTTTCGAAGGAATATCAAATAGAGTATATCTGTATTGATTCAGGCCAGCAAAAAGTAGCGATGGAATCAGTCAATGTTATTTACTTCAGTACTGAGAATAAAGGGATACTAAAGTGGCTACAGTTTATGCTTTTTGCGCAGAAAAGTGTACGAACTGACTCAAAAGTATTGTTTATCAAATATTCTCTTTTTTGTTCTGTGTTATCGATGAAATATCGTGATATTGCGATATTCGATGTACGTACAGGCTCGGTAAAAAAGAATAAGCACAGGAGAAACCTTGAAAATTTTCTCATCAGAACAGAATCAAAGTTCTTCAAATATAAAACTGTAATTTCTCAAGCCTTGGCAAAGTTATTGCTTATAAAGGAGTATCAGTTACTACCTTTAGGAGCACATAATAAAGAAGTAAGAAACAAGTTATTTAATAAGCATGAAAAGATGTCGTTGTTATATATAGGTACTTTTTCAGGGAGAGAACTGCATAATATTTTGCTCGGTTTAAGCCTGTTTCTGAATAAAGAACCAGATGCAAATAACATTGTTTTGAATATGGTCGGCGATGGATATGGTAATGAATTAGAGAAATTAGAGTTATTATCTAATCAGTTGAGATTGTCAGATCATGTTATATTTCATGGTCGTGTTCCTTATGAACAAACAGGAATATTTTTTGAAGAATGTAATGTTGGAATATCATATGTACCTAAAACGGTATATTTTGATGCACAACCCGTAACTAAGACATATGAGTATTTAACAGCAGGCATGCCAATAATAGGTACGTCAACTAGTGAGCATCTTAACCTAATTAATTCACCAGCATTAGGCGAGCTTTGTGATGATAATCCAGAATCGTTTGCTGAAGCTTTACGGATCATCTCTCTCTCATTTAGTCAATATGATTCAGAATTGATTAAAGATAAGTCTAAAGCATGGAGTTGGGAACATGTATGTAATAACTTGAATGTTTTTGTTAATAATATTGCCAATAACAAATAAACATTCCTTATTTATTCTGCACGTTACGGAGATATAAGTAAGGTGTGTATTAATGCTGTTACCTACCCTTTGATATCTAGTTGTAACTGAACCTACAAAACGCTATATGTTGGTAGTTAAATGGGTACAGATTATATTCATACTTGTGGCTATATAAATAGAATTTATAGGAGATTTTTATTGCTGACAGTAGCGTTAAGTTATTTCTTAAAAAATTAATTTTTAATTAATAATTTAGTTAAATCTTGGTAAAGAATTTAATTTTAAATGAATTATAAAGTAACATTAAAATGGATTGATAATGAAAATAATAATTGTAGGTTCTGGGCCCCAAGCCTTTTTTATGTTAAATATTTATAAGCAGATAGCTGATGTAATCGAACTCGTATATCTTAATACTAAAGTTGCAACTTTTTCAAATGTACCAAATAAAAAGAGTTTTTTTAGTGATAAGAAGCAATTAAGTGATTACCTTTTAGCTGCTATTAATTCAGGATATTGTATTTATTTTGCTGGGGGAATGGAGATTCAGTCTGTTTTAGAAACTAGCCCAGAAATTTTTGATTGTGAAAAAGTTCAACCAAATAAACTTAAAGCGTTAGTTACCTTTATAAGTAAAGAAAAAACATATATACAAGCAAAAAATATAGGTATTAATACATTGCCAAGTCTTAAATTGACAAAGTTCTTATGCTCAGAACTAGTATTTGATGGACCTTATTTTTTAAAATGGGACGAAGAAAACGTTAATCCTCAATTCAGTCACTTTAAAACACAAATGTTAGTAACAAAAGAAGATGTAGTCTCCTTTGTGGATATATTTGATAATGAAGCAATTAATAAATTAATCATTCAGAAATATATAAGGCTTAGTAAGGGAAGTAATATCTCTTATCTTGGTTATTACAATCAAGGCTCTCATGTTTTTGGTATGTTAGGTCAACAACTTTTGCAGTTTCCTGTCGGTATTACTGCATACCTTACTGAATATCATGGACATAAAAAATCAGAGCTTACCAATGTAGCTATCAGACTTATTGAATCTGTAGGATTAACAGGCTTTTGTGAAGTTGAGTTTATTGTTGATAGCTTAACTAATGAATATTATTTGCTAGAAGTTAACCCCCGACCTTGTGGCTGGGCAAGTGCATTGTTAGGTAAATTTGAAAATGTAGCGGCAATGATCGCGGATAATACGACAATGCCTATTAATAAGAATAATTCGGTAGAGTGGATAAATATCTTACGATACTTAAAGGCAACATTACAGAAAGGTATTATATGCTTTGTGATCGCACTTTTTAAAATCCCGTTTATCAAATGCTACGATGTGTTTTCTATATTAGATTTAAAACCATTTCTGTCACAATTTAGAGCAAAAAAATAATATGAAACTAATCAATAGTGTGAAGTATGATGGGGTTAATAATACTCTACGAAACCTCTTTAGTTTTTTCAAGAGAATAACCTATGGTCAATCAATAACAGCCTTATTAAGGGTTAAAATACCTGTTCATCCAGAATTGAATGATAATTTAAACCTGGATGGTCTAGAGATAAAAAAAATTAATAATATCAAAGCGGATAATTTGCTGAATTTAAATTCAAGTCGATTTGATAAATGGCTTAAGAGTGGTTCACATCTATATGTAGCGAAAATTAACGGAATTATTGTTGCTTATACAGTTGTGCATTTAAATAAATATGTTATCGGTGGTGTAGGAACAGTTAATCTAAAAGAGAAAGAAAGCATTTGGATCGGCCCAACATTTGTTCACAAATTATTTAGATCACAGGGGATTAATAAGAAGTTAATTAATTATACTATGCAACAATATAGTAGTCGAAAAAAATTCGCATTTACATCTGCAAATGTAAATAATATTAACTCAATAAGGTCTTTCATAAGAAATGGTTTTGAACTAAAAGATGTTTTTATTTGTACATATAGATTAGGAAAACAAAATTTAGTGAGGTTAGTTGGAGATGAATAACTACATTTTAACCTTTGATTATGAATTGTTTGGTAGCGGTAAAGGGTGTGTTATAAAACATTTAATTAATCCTACCAATAAGATTTTAAAGGCTCTAGATAAAGAAAATGTTAAAGCAACTTTTTTTGTTGAACAACTTGAACTTGATGCGATTATGGCGTTGCAGGATAGATACCCGCGTGACAGCCAAGAGTATAAAAACGCAAGAATGATAAAAGATCAAGTATTAGATTTAGCTAAACGGGGTCATGATGTTCAGCTTCATCTTCATCCCCAGTGGTATGGTGCTAAATATAAGGATGGTAAATGGCAACTTAATTTTAATTGGTGGCGTTTTTCATCGTTACCTTATCGTACACAAGATGATGGAACCCCTGGTAAATTTGATTTGATTCAGCAAGGGAAATCCTCGCTTGAAACACTCATTAAAACTGTTAACCCTGAGTACAATTGCATTGCTTTTCGAGCTGGAGGATACAACGTAGGGTCAGATCCTGATTCACTGCAGGCTTTACTGGATAATGGTTTTATGATCGATTCATCTGTTTGTCCTGGTTACTTTACTTGGGATAAACTATGCCAATATGACTATACCCAAGTAAGTCACTATATCTCTTATTGGGGCTCTGATATTTGTTTGTTGTTTCCTGCTGTCAACCCGAAAAGCGGAAGCGTGTATCAATTGCCTTTGTTGACGATGATGTCTACTTTTCAAACTAAACTAAGTTTCGCAAGGGTTTTTAACCAAATAGTTAACAAAAGGTATAAAAGCACTGGGTTTTCTCAAAAAAATTACGTGCCTGTATTAAGTAGTACGGAAATTACTGCTAATAGTAATTTTGACTTATGTTTGTCTAGTCGGAGTGAGATTCGATTTTTTGAGCAAAAAATAAAATCACAATACGCTAATTCAAACACTAATGAGTTTATTACTCTAATTGGTCACCCTAAAGATTATAATGTTTTTTCAGCAATGCCGCGGATTTTAAAAAAATTACGAGAACAAAATGTAATCACTGTGGTGGATTTTTCAAAGGAAATAGTTAATGCCCAATAGTATTGTTTTTAAATTTTTGAATAATAAGACAAAATCACTAGAACGTTTGGGTGGCACTATTATAATTATAGGACTAGTTAGCGAGAATGAAAAGTGAAAATATATATCCCATTTTTATCTCAGTACACTCGACATGGTGGCGTCACTCAGTTTTTATCTAATTTTATAGTTTCGAATTTAGAGGCTGATTCTGATGTGGAAATATTTGATCATATGGGGAAGGTGAAAATAAATTCTTCTGTTAGTACATTTGGGGGATTTAGACTTGTCAAAAGAAAATTTTTAATTATGTATTACATGTTGATTTTTCCAAAAAAAATTAAAAAAATGGATCACATATTTTTAAACCCATCACTTGGTAAAAATTCAATGATGCGGGAGATGTTTTACGCGAAACATTGTGTCGACAATGGAATTTTATTTTCAATGTTTTTTCATGGTTGGAGTTGGGACTTTGCTGATAAATTAGATTCAAATGAAAAATTACGTCATAAATACTGTAATTTAATGAATGCAGCGGCTAATGTTTTTGTTTTAGGTAATGATTTTAAAAATAAACTTATTGAATGGGGGGTAAGTTGCGAAAAAATTCACTTAGAAATGACAACTGTCAAAGATGATTTTATTCCAAAAAATATCATAAATAATATTAGTGAGAATCAGTTAGATATATTGTTTTTAGGGCGAGTAGTTAAAAATAAAGGGGTTTATGAAGCAGTTAATGCTTTTAAAAAGCACTTAGAGCATTCGCCTAATAGTAAGTTTGTCGTTGCTGGTGACGGTGATGAGCTTGCTGCTTTAAAAAAATATGTAAAAGAATATCACATCCCTAATATTACTTTTGTAGGTTTCGCAAACGAAGAAATTAAAAAAGATTTGTTATTACAAAGTAATGTTTTTTTGTTTCCGTCTTATTCCGAAGGTATGCCTATAAGTATATTTGAGGCGATGGCTCATGGTTTAACTATAATTACTAGACCTGTAGGTGGCATACCTGATTTTTTTGACGATAAAATGGGTTTTATGATTGATTCTTTAGAGCCTGAAGATTTCACTGATGTATTAAATCAAATAATAGAAGATAAAAGTCTTAGAGCTGAAGTCGCTGCGTACAATCATGCTTATGTCAAGAAAAATGTCAGTGCTAGTGTTGTCGGGCAACGTATTATTTGTCATATGAAAGATTGTATGTAGATGCTAACTTTATTTGTAGGTATTTGAATGAAAATAGAAAATATTAATCAGAGATTGTTAGCTGAAGCAACTGTAAATAACTTCACAGGTCAAGATCCTTTCGATAGCTTAAATAGTCGTTTTTTTTCAGTTGCTCCAAGGTTGAAAAAAGGGCTGTTTGGCTTAGCGTGGATTCAGCTAAATAAGCGTTCTATTATTAATATTCGCCCGTTGTTAGGGGTGCCAGCAATGCGAAATCCTAAAGGCATTGGGCTGTTTATTTTAGGGTTGCTTGAAGATTATCAGCGTACTGATGATAGGTTGTATTTAGAGCAAGCTATTGAATTGGCCGATTGGCTATTAACGCAACAAAGTGATGTGAGTCTGTGGCAACATGCTTGTTGGGGCTATCATTTTGACTGGAATGCTCGGGCGTTTTTTGTGCCTAAAGGTAGGCCTAATGTCATTACCACTATTTATGTTGCGCAGGCGCTTTACGCTTTAGGTAAAGTGATAGATGAGCCGCGCTTTATTGAACCGGCTTTAGATGCTGCACACTTTATTGTTAATACACTTTATTGTGAGCATGATGGGCGTCAGTTCTTTGCTTATATTCCCGGTGAAACGGCCTTTGTTCACAATGCTAGTTTGTGGGGTGCCGCTTGGGTTGGATTTGTTGCTAATGTGACTGGTAATGATGACTATAAAGAATTGGCATTACGGGTTGCTCGACAATCGGTAAAAGAGCAAGGCAGCGATGGCTCTTGGGTGTACGGTTCGCGCCATCATCATCAATTTATTGATGGTTTTCACACTGGTTATAATCTCGAGGCACTCGATATGTTGCGCAAGGCACTTAAGGTTACAGAATTTGACCAAGCGATAACCATTGGCTTAGCTTTTTATAAAGTGCATTTATTTGAAGAGGATGGCACAGCTAAATATTATAATAACAATCGTTATCCGCTCGATATGCATTGTGTGTCACAGGCGATATTTACTTTGTTAAGGGTTGGTGGTTCGCCAGATGATTTGGCCTTGGCGGCAAAAATTATTGATAAATCTATTAGTACATTATATTTGCCAAAACGTGGTCACTTTGCCTATCAAAAGCATAAATACTTTACTAACAAAATTAACTACATTCGTTGGACTCAAGCTTGGGTGTATTACTCCTTTGCCTTTTATAATAATTATACCAATCAGGACAGTGTTAAAAAATGAAACGGATTGAATTTTTAAGTTCACCAATGGACAGCTGTACCATGAGTGAAGCGGTGCAACATATTGAACAAAAACTGCTGGCCGGTGAATTTTTACAGCATGTAGTGGTGAACGTCGCCAAATTAGTTCATATGCAAACAGATTCGGTGTTAGCAGATTCGGTTAAAGCCTGTGATGTGATTAATATTGATGGCATGGGCGTGGTTATTGGTGCGCGTTTTTGTGGCCATGAAGTGCCAGAGCGAGTTGCAGGGGTTGATTTGTTTCATAACTTGTTAGCAATGAGTGCTAAACGTGATTTTCCGGTATTTTTATTAGGTGCTGAAGAAGATATTGTTGCAAAAACGGCCGCTAAGGTTAAAGGATGTAATCCTAGCTTAACAATAGCGGGTTATCATCACGGTTACTTTTGGGATGATGAAGAAGCTGTGGTGAATCAAATTCGAGAATCTGGCGCTAAGTTGTTGTTTGTGGCCATTACCTCGCCTAAAAAAGAGAATTTCATTAATAAATGGCAAGATAAACTCGGTGTCGATTTTGTAATGGGTGTAGGCGGTACTTTTGATGTGGTTGCTGGCAAAGTAAAAAGAGCGCCGTTATGGATGCAAAATTACGGGCTTGAATGGTTGTATCGGATCATTCAAGAGCCTGGGCGAATGTGGAAGCGTTATTTGGTGACAAATAGCAAGTTTGCTTGGTTAATTTTGAAAGAAAGATTGTCTGGAAAATAGAGCTAAGAATAAAGTATTAGTTGAGTGTCGGTGGTAGTAAAAAAAGCTGTAATTACATTAAATTACAGATATAACTTGAGCTTTTTGACTGGGCTACTAAACTGTCTACGTTAAGGGTTAATTTACATTAAAAATTTATTTCAA
>SPKZ01005202.1_pt1 | contig 12616 bp, 10 predicted proteins | sample 2456571 | NCBI WGS metagenome assembly SPKZ01 (sample SAMN11192286, study PRJNA482655) | marine metagenome | biome: ENVO:00000447; feature: ENVO:00000244|ENVO:00000211|ENVO:00000569|ENVO:00002023; material: ENVO:00002151; isolation source: ocean water from marine abyssalpelagic zone ...
AATGTCTTCAGGACCAACACTTTAACTGGGAGATAACTAAATGACGTTTATCGAGAAAGCACTTAACAAGTGACTATGGTATCAATTATCTCCATTTACCATACAAAACCTAATCCCTAAACCAACCTTGGCACAATAAATCCTATGGCGCTATGTGCCCCCAAATGCCTTAGATGGCTATATCAAAACAAGGGGCGGGTATGCTAGCCACCTTCCCATAAATACTAGAAATGATGCTTTAAGGTTATTCCAAGCGACTGTAAAAATTAGGAAATATTTGGGGGTATTTGGGTTAAGTTTTGCAGTTCACTGAGTGCTTTATCATTGCCTTGGTAGCGGTGTGAGGCGCCATGTTGATAGTGATAACTAAAAACGTCGAACCACAAGTCTAATATCTTGCCATTATGTTCTTCACCAAAACTATGTAATACCCTAGCGGCTACTTCTGCGGTAGCCAATTGACCATCAGCAATGGCTTTTCGTACGCGGAATCGTTGCTCGATATTATCTTCGTCTAACAGCATTGATAATACGGGTAGTCCTTGTAAATAAGGACTTTTACGAAACATCTTTTTAGCTTCGCGCCAAGTGCCATCAAGTAAGATAAACAGTGGTTTTTTACCTTGCGCTAACACGGGTACATGATTGTGGATTACTTGCGTATCGCCGGCGAACTCTTGTGGGAAAACAACAAATGGTTGGTACTGAGGATCATTGATCACGCTTAATAAATTAGGATCAACTTCGGTGCGTTGCCAAATGAATGCGTGGGTATCTTCAATTAAATCGGCAATGAGTCGACCGGTATTACTGGGTTTTAAGACTTCATCATCCCACATGATTAGCAAAAATGCGGCGTTAGACTGACAGCTAGGTTTGTGCTGACAAATGCAAAACTTTTGATTAATGCGGCAATTTTCGCAGCGCTCTATTTTATAACCGCGACCTTTAAATGGGCGACGACTAATGCTCTCGCGATATTGGTGTAAACGTTGAATGGCGTGCATGTTGCATCAAACTGGTAATTAAAAACCGCTAGATTGTAACATGTTTTTTAGCACAAGAATTTAGACCATTTTATTAAACAGTAACCCTTTACGTTCTTCTTCACTGCGTTGAATTTTTAGGGAAGCTTGCAGCAATAGTTCATTTTTTTGCATTTCACCGGTAGTTTGCGCAAAGTCGGTATCACGGATGCGTGAACGCGCGGCGCTACTGTTGCTACTGGTTACTTCGTAGGTACTTATTTGACTGCTCAATGCGTTTGATTGTGCGCCATTGCTAGTCGCTGCATCACCTACCGTAGCTAAGGCGCTTTCTATGGCGGCTTGGGTGGCGGCGGGATCGCTAGCATCAAGGCCTGAGATAAAACCGCTGGTGCCTAATGCTTGCTCTGCCACTGCATTAATCTCTCCGGTTAACTGATCTAACTCACCTTGAATTGCAGCGCTGTCATATAATGGATTGCCAGATTGCACTGACAATTCAGCGGCGCGTTGCAGGCTATCGGTGATCGAGCCGTATTGCCCAGAGCTGACATTGTTTAGATTAATTTGATCGGATGAGTTTACTGCTAGCTGATTTAAGCCGTTGATTTGTGAAGTTAGGCGGTTAGATATTTGCAAGCCAGCGGCATCGTCACTGGCTTTATTAATTTTTAGACCAGAACTTAATTGCTCTGTGAGCTTTTCTCGATCTTTCTGCTGACGCTCGATAAAGCTCAGCGATGAAGCCGGCTTATGGATAGAAAAACTATTTGATAGGTTCACGTATCACCTCGAACGTTTATTAGACAGTTAGCTAAGTTTATAGAACTATTTTATCACCGTATATACCAATAAAGTACTATAAATTAGCTGATTGTTGATCTGATCTGCTACTTATATCGTATTTTGCACCATCCGTCTTGCTGCGGTTTAGTTAAATATGTCCAAGCAATAAAACGACTTACTTTTTGACCTTGGGCCATTTCAACCACTTTAATGTCATAAACCTGTGCTTGGCGTAGTTGTTTTTTAAGCGGACTAAGATTGGCACTTTTTGAGACTAATGAGGTAAACCACAAAACTTGATGAGCGTATTGCTTGCTTTGCTTAATCATATTGCTAATAAATGTTAATTCACCACCATCGCACCACAGTTCTGCCTTTTGACCGCCAAAGTTAAGTGCTGACTTGTTCTCAATGCCTAAGTTTTTTCGTTTACGCTGTGAGCCTGCATTAGCCTCGCTCAATGATTGGTGAAACGGTGGATTGCACATGGTGAAGTCGAAATAATCATTAACACCAATAATACCATCAAAGGTTTTGTTGGCATTTTTTTGCAAATGCAGGCGAATGCTTTTGCTTAGTCCTTTGTTGCTGTCAATGATTAGCTGACTTGACACGATAGACTTCGGGTCAATGTCAGAAGCGACAAATTGCCATGCATATGCACGTTGTCCTAGCAGCGGATAAATGCAGCTAGCACCAGTACCAATATCTAATCCGGTGACTCGCGCCCCATTAACCCGTTTACCCTGATTACTTTGCGTTAATAGGTCGGACAAATAGTGAATATAATCAACGCGACCTGGGATTGGCGGGCATAAAAAGCCATCAGGAATGTCCCAATGTTCGATACTGTATTGATGTTTTAGTATCGCGCAGTTTAGGGTTTTTACCGCTAGCGGATCGGCAAAGTCGATCGAGGCATTGCCATATTTATTGTCAGCTACAAATGGCGAAAGGGCTGGTGATGCTTTGATCAGCGCAGTAAAATCATAATTTTTATTATGTTTATTGCGCGGATGCAGTACATTTTTAGTATTAGACATTATTAGGTGGGCTTGTTGGGTTTTCTAGCCGCGGGTTTAGTGCCGACTCGAAAAGTACCATTTGATAAAAATTGCACCACTTGGTCACGTTTTTTACCAATCAACAGGGGACCATCGTCCATAAACAAAAAGTTTTTCCAACAACTTTTAAAAACTTGCCATGTGGTTTCAATCACATGGTGACGATCATTACTAAAATAGACCACTGTATTGTTTGGCCATGTTAGGTGCTGGGTTATTAGCTCTGGAAGTTCACTGTCTTCACTATCCCAGATTGATTCCCATTGACCTTGTTCATGCCAGGTTGCTTGGCTAAAAGGCCAATCACCTTTTTTGAAAAAATCGGGATGATCTACTTGATTGCTAACAAAGCTATTCCAAAATACAGTCGCGCGCTCTTTCGCCATAGGTCTGATTAATGTTTTGTCTTCATCACTAATCGGTAGGCTTTGCTGGCGAAAAACCCACGCTTTTTTGTGCTCTTCTAATGCTGTATAGCTCATGTTGACATCGTCTTGAAGGAAATTAACACTATTATACGTGTCTTTGACGTGCGCTGGCAAAGGGATTAACCAAGCTTTGTCGGTTAAGCCCAGTTGAGCGAATTATAATATTGATATCGGAGCATATTTCTTAAACACGCCATAAATACATCCTGTAGGCTCGATTTTTCATCCCTGAAAAATAAGGTTTATTACACATGCACCAATATCAATGGAGCCTAAAATCTTTAATGCAGTTTCATACGCGGGCGTACCACCTTCATTATTTTTTCCGCCAGCCACAAGCCAATGGTTTTAAAGAAGCCATGAATAGCTTGCTGATGCATGCGATAAAGTGAAATGTACATTAGCCGTGCAATTTTACCCTCGACAAACATACTGTTTTTGGTCAGGTTGCCCATTAAACTGCCCACGGTGCTAAAGCGCGATAGGTTAACCAGCGAGCCATAGTCAACGTATTTATAATCTAACAGAGGCTGGTTTTTTAACTGTCTTAAGATGTTTTTCTCAACGCAGCTAGCCATTTGATGTGCCGATTGGGCACGCGGTGGCACAAAACTTCCGTCGGGTAATTCACAGGCGCAGCAATCGCCAATGACGTAAATATGGCTCTGCATTGCATCATTACTGCTTTTCGCCAGTAAATTAGGCTGTACTAAAATTTGATTGGCACGATTTAGCTCAAATATTCCAAGCTGTGCAATAAAGTCGGGCGCTTTAACTCCCGCCGCCCATAACATAAGATCGGCTGATATTAACGTGCCGTCACTGGTGATAAAACCATCTTTGGTGGCTTCACTAACGCGGGTATTTTGCAGTACGTTAACGCCAATTTTTTCTAATTCTCGTTTCGCCGATTGACTAATTCTTGCTGGCAGCGCGGGTAATATGGTTGGGCCTGCTTCTATTAAATGAATGTTGAGTTTATGGCTATTCATATGATGCAAGCCATACACTTTTAGTAAGTCAGCCACATGAAATAACTCGGCTGATAGTTCAACGCCGGTCGCGCCTGCACCAACAATGGCAATATCTAAGACACTATCGTTATTGGCTTGGTGAACCTTGGTGAAGTTGTTAAGCAGCGCATGATGGAAACGCTCGGCTTGAGTATGTGAGTCTAAAAAGAAACAATGCTCTTGCACGCCTGGGGTATTAAAGTCGTTGCACACACTGCCAATGGCAATAATAAGTTGGTCAAAAGGCACTTGACGTTCGGGCAATATGAGCTGGCCGTTATCATCATGCTGAGCAGCAAGGGTAAGGGTTTTGTTTTGATTGTCTAAGGCGCTAAAACAGCCAAGTTGAAAGTGATAGCCATGTTTTGCCGCATGGGCGCTATACACTACCGCGTCTAAATTTGAGTCGAGCGAGCCTGTTGCTACTTCATGCAATAAGGGTTTCCAGATGTGACTACGATTCTTATCGATTAATAGTATGTTAGCTCGTTTTTTCTTTCCTAGTTTGTGTCCTAATTGCGTTGCTAGCTCTAGTCCGCCAGCGCCGCCGCCAATAATAACGATGTTAGGAGTTGTTGATGTCATGGGGGGATCCTCTAAAAAATTATAGGACTGGTTTGCAATCACCAGTCCTATAATTTCTGCTGAGCCTTTGCTTTATTGGCAATACACTACGCCTTATTTTTATAAATATCGAGATTAATAAGCAACCCAGCAGTCATTAGTTGATATGATAGATAACACCGTCAAATAGACTTAATCCCTATGCCTTCTTTGAAAAATAAACTGACCTTTGATAACCGCTTTGTTGAGCAATTACCTGGTGACTTTGAACTGTTAAATTATGCGCGTCAGGTCCATCATGCCGCTTACTCTTTGGTTACGCCAGCCAGTGTCGCAAAGCCACAATTAGTGGCGCTGTCTTATGACGTGGCGCAACTTGTTGGATTTGATAGCGATGATCTTAATGATGAATTATTTACCGATGTTTTTACAGGAAATGCACTGCTCGATGGCATGACGCCGTTTTCTATGTGTTACGGCGGTCATCAGTTTGGCCATTGGGCGGGACAGCTTGGAGATGGCCGAGCGATTAATTTGGGCGAAGTGGTTACGCCCAATCATGGTCACCAAACGTTGCAGTTAAAAGGGGCAGGCATGACCCCTTATTCACGTACGGCAGATGGCTTGGCGGTATTACGCAGTTCGGTGCGTGAGTTTTTATGTAGTGAGGCGATGTTTCATTTGGGCGTGCCAACCACGCGCGCATTAAGCCTTTGTTTAACTGGCACGCCAGTGATGCGTGATATGTTTTATGACGGGCGCGGTGCTTATGAAGCTGGTGCCGTAGTGTGCCGTGTATCATCGTCGTTTATGCGCTTTGGCAATTTTCAGTTGCCGGCAAATCGTCAAGACGAACCACTATTACGCCAGCTGATTGATCATTGCATCACCGCTGACTATCCTCATTTGGGCGCACCTAGTGAGAGTGTTTATCTGCAATGGTTTAGGGAAATCGCGCAGCGTACCTGCGACATGATCATTCATTGGCAGCGAGTGGTTTTTGTGCACGGTGTGATGAATACGGACAACATGTCAATTATGGGTGAAACCATTGATTATGGTCCTTATGGCTGGGTTGATGATTTTGATGTTAACTGGACGCCTAATACCACCGACGCGCAAGGCAAGCGCTATCGATTTGGCGCACAAGGTGAAATTGGGCAATGGAATTTATTTCAATTGGCCAATGCTATTTATCCCATTGTTGGTCAAGCAGAGTCGTTGGAAGAAATCTTGCGTGATTACGCCGATAGTTATCAACTGGCGTGGCGACAAATGATGGCGGCCAAATTGGGGCTGCTCAGTTATCAGGGTGATGATGACAACGTTTTATTTCATGAGCTGGAATTATTGTTAATGACTGTCGAAACGGACATGACCATTTTTTATCGCCAATTGGCCACGCTTAATAAAGATGGTGATGCCAGCGATTGTGGTTGGTGGCTGTCGCGCCTTAGCGATTGTTATTATCGAATAGAGCAATTAGATGATGACTATAAACAGCAGTTCTCATTGTGGTTAGCGCGCTATTTACTTCGTTTAAACAACGATAATCGCAGCGATGAGCAGCGTACCATCGCCATGAATGGGGTAAATCCAAAGTATGTGCTGCGTAATTATTTGGCGCAACAAGCGATAGAAGCCGCCGATAATGGCGATTTTAGTGAAATTGCCACCTTGCAAACCCTGTTGCAATTTCCTTACGACGAACAACCAGAGTTTGCGGACTACGCCAAAAAACGACCTGAATGGGCACGTCATAAAGCAGGCTGCTCTACGTTATCGTGCAGCTCTTAATAGATTTACTAACTATTGTTCCAATTTTTGATATAGAACAATGACTGGATTTTTGATCTGCGGCGCTTTCTGCTAGAATCGGCGCCGTTTCATCACTCCATATTGAGTGATGGTGTCTACAGCACTGGATTTACGCTCCAGCTAGTTCAATGGGAAATAAAATATGAGTAATACCACCGTTTGTGCTTTGTACAAATTTGTTCGCCTAGAAAGTTTTGAAAGCATTCGTCAGCCATTATTAGATCTAATGGAGAAAAATGAAGTGCGTGGCACGCTATTATTAGCCCTAGAAGGCATTAATGGCACTATCGCTGGTTCACAGCCGGGCATTGATAACGTATTGGGTTTCTTGCGCAGTGATTCACGTTTGGCCGAGTTATCATTTAAAAACTCTTACCTTGATAACAATCCGTTCCAACGCACCAAGGTTAAACTCAAGAAAGAAATCGTTACCATGGGCGTTGAGGGCATTGATCCTAACCATGTGGTAGGTACTTATGTTAAGCCGCAAGATTGGAACGCCCTTATTTCTGATCCTGACGTGATTTTGGTTGATACGCGTAACGACTACGAAGTAGAAATTGGTACCTTTAAAGGCGCATTAAATCCTGATACGCAAACATTTCGTGAATTTCCGCAATACGTGAAAGACAATCTAGACAATACCAAGCATAAGAAAGTGGCGATGTATTGCACCGGTGGTATTCGTTGCGAGAAATCAACAGCCTATTTAAAAGAGCAAGGTTTTGATGAGGTTTATCATCTTGAAGGTGGCATCTTAAAATATTTAGAAGAAGTGCCAAAAGAAGAGTCTTTATGGGAAGGCGAGTGTTTTGTGTTTGATGGCCGTGTGGCGGTTAATCACGATTTAGAACAAGGGCAGTATGATCAATGTTTCGCCTGTCGTTTTCCGTTGACCGAACAAGAAATGCAAAGTGAGCATTATGTTAAAGGCGTCAGTTGTCATCGCTGTTTTGATCAAGTCACCGACGAGCAACGTGCACGCTTCGCTGAACGCGAACGTCAGATTCAATTAGCGGAGCAACGTGGTGAAAATCACATTGGCGGAGACGTTAAACACCTTATTGTTGATCGCCGTGAGCAGAAAAATGCAAAAAAGAACTTAGCCAAGGCCACTAACAAATAGTAATACACTGATATTTATAAAGCCTGCTCAACATTTGTTGCTGCGGGTTTCTTCATGCCTAATTTTCAGTAATGATATTTGGTTGGATATAATATATATATAATATTTATATATTACGGCTTGTTTAGCATAGTATATCTTGTTGTTTTAATTTATATTGCCCACTATAAAGATAGTGTTTTTTTTCGACGAGGGAGAGGTCATACAGTGCAAAATATCTTACGGATATTACTATTATTAAGTGCGTTGCTCGGAGCTGTATTGTTGCCGGTCGCTAACGCCTATTCTATGCCGAACAGTATCGAGCTGCAGCGACAGTTACAGGACATTGGCAAGATTGAAGATAACCTCATCGCGTTAAACAAGTTATTGGCTATTGGCGACGACCCTTCCTTGTCGCCCAAACAGCGAATTAGTGTGATGAGTACAATGGCAAAGCGCCATCATAAGAGTAGTGATATTAGCCATGCAATTGTAATACTCGAACAGGCTTTAATGATAGGCGTAGAGCATCAATTATTAGAAGAACAAGCCAAAATCCTTAAAATGCTAGGCGTGATGCATTATTATAAAGGCAATCCTAAGCAAGCAATAAAGTATTATGGTGAGGCACTAAAATACTATCAAAGTAAAAACGCTCCCTTATTCATTGCCAACCTACACAATAATATCGGATTGGTACACGCTGCTATGGCCAATGCTTCCGCAGCATTAAAGAGTTATAAAGCGGCTGAAGTTTTATATTTGCACAGTGGCAGCGTGCAAGACAACATTGATATCAGGTTTAATATCGCTGGTTTGTATAATCGCATGCGCCGTTATGACTTAGCCATAAATATGTTTTTAAAAGTCATTGCCGTTAGAATTGAGATCGACGATCAAGAAGGTCTTGCGTTAGTTTATGGCGATCTAGGCATCGCTTACGTTAATGCAAAAAAATATAACCAAGCAAAGTTTTATTATGAAAAATCACTTGTTTTTCATCAAGGTACTGACAATAAATATCAGATTGCGGCACAGTTTAGTAACTTGTCAAAAGTTTATCTTTTATTAGATAAACCGCACCAGAGTATCAAATACTCGAAAAAATGTATCGATTATTCATTGGTTAGCGATAACCAATACGCCTATGTTGAGTGTTTACATGCTCTGGGTAAGGCGCAATTTCAACTCAATCAATTTTCCTTAGCCAAAGAAAATTTGGAACTGTCGAGCCGCATCGCCATTGAGACTAATTACATCACGGCAATTATCGAAAACTGGAACTTCTTGGCGCTTATTCTTGCGGCAGAAAATAATACAAAAGATGCGATAACGATTAATAAGAAATTTCTTATGTCATTAGAGCAACAAAAAAATAGTGAATTACAACAAACTATTGGTAAATATCAAGCCTTATTAGAGTCTGAACATTTAGAAGAGAAAGTTAGAAACTTAACTAAGGCGCAGATCTTACGTCAACTAAAGATAGAAAAAGAAAATCAGCAACAATATTTTTTTATGTTTGGTCTTGCGTTGGTTATCCTTTTTAGCTTTTTGTTTTATCGGCGTCATGTCGAGCGCCGCTTGAAACTGAATTTGTCTAACGAGGTGAAGTTGCGCACACAAGAGTTAGAAATATTATTGCAAGAATTACAACGTGCTACAGATGTTAAAAGTCAGTTCTTGGCAAACATGAGCCACGAAATTCGTACCCCTCTTACCGCCGTTATCGGGCAAGCTGAGGCGATAATTTCGGGTGATATTAACCCACAAGACATTAAGCAAGAAGTACAAATCATCCACAACAATAGTAATCATTTACTAAATTTGATTAATGACATTTTAGACTTAAGCCGTATTGAAGCCAACAAAATGGAATTGGACTTTAAAAGCCATGATCTGCACGATGTATTAGACGTATTACGTGATTTATTTTCGGGGCAAGCGCAAGCTAAAGGACTCGATTTTACGATTGTTGAGCAACTACCAAAACCATTTTTAATGAGTATTGACCGCATGAGATTGCAGCAAATATTAATTAATTTATGCTCTAATGCGATGAAATTTACTCATTTAGGTTTTGTTAAATTAGTGATTAAAGTCGATGGGGGAAACATTGATTTTTGTGTTATTGATTCTGGTATTGGTTTAAGTGATAAGCACGTTAAAGATGTCTTTAATAGCTTTTCCCAAGGTGATAGTTCGATTAGTCGCCGATTTGGCGGCTCTGGTTTAGGATTGAGTTTGTCACAAAATTTAGCATCGATGATGGACGGCAATATCACGGTGAATAGTCAAATAGACCAAGGCAGTACGTTCACGTTATCTATCCCATGTTTAAGCAGTGAATTTGGTTGCGGTCACCCTGTTGTGCAAACTAACGACACTAAATTTGAAGTGCCTAATGTTAAACTTAGTGGTTTAGTCTTATTAGCAGATGATCATCAAGATAACAGACGCTTTATTGCTAGGCTATTGAGAGTACTAGGTTTGAATGTTGTTTGTGCTGAGAACGGGCTGCAAGCGATAAGCTTATGTGAAACAAATAATCCTGACCTTATTTTACTTGATATTCAAATGCCGGAAATGGACGGTATTGAAACTTTAAAAACGTTGCGGAATAATGGCGTAACACAGCCAATTGTTGCCTTAACGGCTAATGCAATGTCACATGAGATTGAGCATTACCTTAGCATTGGCTTTGATAATTATTTGAGTAAACCTATTGCAAGAGAGCAGTTCATTGAGACGATCTCTCATTATATGCTGCATAAAGAGAGTGATGATAAACAAGGTAATGAATCTGTGCAGTTTGATATATCAGATCTTGCAGAAGACTTCCGACGTAGTTTATATATTGAAAAATTACATATTACTACCGCCAGTAACGATAACGATTATCCACAACTGTCCATATTGACCCACCGCCTATCTGGCGCCGCCTCGATGTTTGGCTTTGTTCAGATTGCTGAGTTAGCCTTGAACATTGAACGGCTGTTGAAGGAAAAAGACTTCGACGAAGCCGACAAACTGATAAAGCCGCTACTATCCTTAATCGATGGCAGCGTGATGGGTATTGCTAAGGAATAATTAGGGGCTGTTGAACTTTTAAGGTTGTTGTTCGTCTTTCAATGACGACTGCATGGATGCAGGAGGATGAGCGACAAGCCAAGAAGAGCTAAGTATCAATCCTCATCATACCTTGCACAGAACCCCTGTAGATTGAAAAATCCAACCTACAAAGATCAATCGCTCCTAATCTTTGCCGGAATTTCTATACACATCATAATTTGTGGCAATGAATGTATTCTTGTACAAACAAACGATCATGATAATTTGAAAATAAATGCACTGCACCACATCATTTAAGTGACGTAACTCGAGGCTGGCTAACAAAAAGTTAATCGTAATAAACACTGTTGCGGCTATGCTGGAAAATACCATGATGTTGGCCACTGTTTTTATTTGTTTATTACGGTCTTGCACTGATTGATGTGGATTGGTCTTTTTACCGTAAATTTGTCTTGCAGCAATAGCAGCAAAAAATAGGTTTAGCCCCGTCACACCAACAATATTGACATAACCCGCAAAACCGTCAAATGGGTTGAGGCTAATGTAATGCACCGTTAATATGAACGCTAGATAGCTTATTATCGCTATGGCGATGTAGATAGGTGATACATAATGGAACAGTCGGCGCGGTTGCAATATCGCGATGCGAGTAGATGACTGATTCGCAGCGCGCATTAGCTTAAGGTAGGAGTGCCCTGACACTTCCAAAAACACCAGTGGTGTTGCTTGCAGCATAAAATAAAACAAGATTACCGATTGGCTATCCCAATTCAACATTTGGGCTGAGCCTGACACCGCCCAGTGCATGACAATAGCTAAACCTGCGCCTAATACCACTACGTTCATGCGTTGAAACATGCGTAAATTATTCTCGATAATATTAAGTGGTGCGGGATAAAGTTTTGGATAATCTGCTTGCGGATGTTCACGCAGCACACTATTTATTCTTTTAATGACCCTGTGTGGAAGGTAAGTAGAAATAAGGAAAATCTGACTTAAAAATACCACTAGTAATAATATATTCTCTAACATAGCTGGCTCCTTAACTTAATCGGTTATTCATGATGTTGGTAAATGCGATACGAATTTCTGAATCGGTCACCGCGCTGGTTCTTAATTCGCTAATAACGGCCGCTAACTTGTTGCTAACCCATAATCCTAGGTCTACATCGCAATTGTCTTTAGCTTTAGGGTGAACGAATGTACCGCGATACCCTTTTGATTCTAAAACTGAATCTCTTTCCAATAAGCGATATGCCTTGGCTACCGTTTTGTTGTTGATGTCTAAATCATTAGCCAACTGCCTAATGGAAGGCAATGCCATGCCTGGGGTTAAGTGCTCACTTTGCACTGCTGTCTTAATTTGTGAGATGAGTTGTGAAAATAATGGTTCATCGTCATCTAAGTTGATAGAGATATGCATAATCGGCGCTCCAGTTGTACCCTGTAGTCGAATGGTACAATAAGGAAGTTAATATGTACAAGTTATTTTGTTTGTTTTTTATTCGGTGATGGTTTTTATAGGGGAAAGGGGGAGGGTAATATAGTGCTGCACAAACAACTAGGGCGCAACCGAAGTTGCGCCCTAAGCCATCATTCCATGGCTGTTGATTCCATTTTGTCTAGTAATATCCATTCACTAGTCGCTATCCTTAGCGAGCCATATCCTTGGCTACCTGTAATACCATCCTGGTTTTTGCCGATATCCTTTACCGTGCATAAAGACTACATCCTGTAATCTGTGTGCTTCCTTGCAGACCAATCCTTGGTTTTCTCA
>SPKZ01010607.1_pt1 | contig 12600 bp, 8 predicted proteins | sample 2456571 | NCBI WGS metagenome assembly SPKZ01 (sample SAMN11192286, study PRJNA482655) | marine metagenome | biome: ENVO:00000447; feature: ENVO:00000244|ENVO:00000211|ENVO:00000569|ENVO:00002023; material: ENVO:00002151; isolation source: ocean water from marine abyssalpelagic zone ...
CATCGACACGTCGACGTGGCTCGAGAACGACGTGCTCCAGCGCACGCTGCCCAGTCGGGTGTACCGGGCGCACAGGGGGCGACGGGAAAAAGCGGCTTCTGCCTGAACCCAGAGCCCGCGCGGCCCGCGGTCGGGCCCGGCCGAAACCGAGGAGGATCCTGTGACGACCCCCCAGCGATTGAGACCCCTGCCGCGCGACGAGTGGAGCCCCGAGGTGCATGAGCTGATCGCGGGCACCGCGGGACCGGTAGCCCAGATGGAGGGCGAGAACGCCCACGGCGACGACGAGGACAGCTCCGGCACCCTCAACATCCTGCGGACGGTCGCCCACCACTCGGCACTGCTGGGCCCCTTCCTGGGTTTCTCCGGAGCCCTCGCGCTGCAGGGTGTGTTGTCGCGCCGCGTCTCGGAGCTCCTGGCGCTGCGCACCGCCTGGAACTCCCAGTCGGCCTTCGAATGGGGACACCACGTCGTGTTTGGCCGGGCAGCGGGGTTGGGAGACGCGGAGATTCAGCGCATTGCCGTCGACCCGGAGCACCCGGACTGGTCCGATGAGGACCGACTCCTGCTGAGGGCCGCCGACGAGCTTCACGCGCGGCAGGACCTCAGCGAGGCGACCTGGGCCGCGCTGCGTCAGCGTCTGTCGGACGCACAGCTCGTGGAGCTCCCCTTCGTCGTGGGCCAGTACACGATGCTGTCCATGGTCGCGAACGCCACGGGAGTGCCTTTGGAGAAGGGGCTCGAGCCCCTGCCCGACGCGCCGCGCTGAGCGGGCCGCCCGCGGATCCTCACGAGGTTTCGCGCCGCCAGCGCGACACCGCGAGCACAGCGAACAGCGCGAGCGCCACGACGCTGAGACTCATCCCCACGAAGCCGACGTCGTAGAAGTGCAACATCTCCATGATTCCCCACGAGAGCGCCGACACCGCGAGCAACGCCGTCCCCACCTCCGGACTGCGATGCGACAGCACCGCAAAGCCGAGCAACACCGCGTAGTAGTAGTTCGTGAGCTCGCTCGCGATCGGAACGAGACCGATCCCCAGGCTTGCGACCACCCAGTCCTCGCGCTCGCGCCCGACCACCGCGAGCCAGGCCGCAAAACCGATCACCGCGAGGACGTAGAGGGGATAGCGGTCGCGCAGCGTTTCGACCCGGGCGCGCTTCCAATCCGCGTAGGCGTCGGTCTGGGTGATGTCCCGGAGCTTGCGCGCCGTCTGGTCCGGGTCGAACGACAGCAGGGTCTGCAGGCCCATGTGATTCTGCAGCGGCGTCGTGAGGTGGATGCGGCTGTTGTTCGCGAAGTCGAGCCACACGAGGAGGCCGGGCCCCGTGCCCCCTGCGGAATCGCTCCGGCCCATGACGACCCCCGAGAGCGGCACCCCGATCGCGAGGGCGAGGAGAGCGCCGGCGGCGATGCGCCGGCGAGGGGCCGAGACGTGCAGGCGGCGCGACGCCAGCATCGACGCGCCCTCGGCGAGCGCGAGGGCGACGAGCAGGAAGCCGGGGAACACGCGCAGCAGAGCCGCCCACCCGAGCGCGAAACCGGCGGCAAATCGCTGCTCGCGGCGCAGCAGACACAGGCCGATCACGGTCGCAGCCAGCCAGTCCTGGCGCAGGATCCCGCCGCCCGTCCAGCCGTACCCCGCGAAGTAGTTCGTCCCCCAGAAGATCGAGCCGATACACGCCACGCGCCATCCGAAGGCCCAGACCACCGCGCCCCACATCGCCGCGAGCAGCAGCGGATCGATCGCCGTGAGCGCTCGCAGCTGGCCTCTCCCGAGGGGCGCGCTGTTCGTCAGCACGCCGCCGATCAATCCCCAGGCGGGTGTCGCGTTGTAGCCGTGATCGCTGAAGATCGTCCTCCACTTCGCCGCCGGTAGCCGACCGCGCATGAAGGCGACGTCGCGTGAGAAAGCCTCCCAGCGTTCGGCCGAGAAGTGTCCCTTGCAGCGGTCGGGGCGGTCGAGGGTCGCGCGCGCCGGGACGAGGGTGTTGCTGCCGAGGTCGCGAATGCGACCCCCGGAGCCCGGCCCGCGCAGACCGGCCTCGGCATCGGCGACCGCCGCGCAGGCGTAAAGGCGCTCGTACCCCAGCTCGGGGAAGTACTTCGAGCCGAGGTAATAGTGGAAATTGTCGCGCGGGTGGGCGTAGCCCGGATAGTGGAACGCCAGGAGGTTCCACCAGCACAGGGCACCCGCGAGGCCGAGGCTGAGGAGCGCCGCGTCCTCGGCGCGGCTCGGCGCGGCGCTTGGGTTGCGGCGCCGACGCAGAGCGCCCAAGCCCACGAGCACGGTGCCCGCCACGGCAATACCGGCCTTGACGGCGTCGACACGTCGCGGTGACAGAAGCCCCGCCGGTTCGCCGGGCTCGGCCGCGGCAGCCGGGGCGGCGGCTGTCACGAGCAGCCCGAGGCCGATCAGGGCCGCTGCGGTGACCCGGGCCGATCCGCCCGCAGTGCTCCTCGAACCTCCAGCCCCCCCTCGCATCTACCCATCTTGGCGCGACCCGAGGGGGTGTGCTAGCCAGTTGACGTGAGCTGGCAAAGTAAAGTCCTTCCCGAAGCCGAGGAGGCGTTGGCCTCGATCGCCGAAGTCCGTGCAGAAACGGGCGTTTCCGCCCGGACCCTGCGTTACTACGAAGAGCTCGGTCTGCTGCCGGGGATACGCCGGCGCGCCAGCGGGCGGCGCGTGTACGGACCCGACGAGATCGAGAGGCTGCGCTTCATCCAGCGTCTGAAACGGCTCGGGCTGTCTCTCGCGGAGGTCAAGGAGCTCAACGCCGTCTACGCGATCGGAGGCTCGACTCACGACATGCTCTTGCGCCTCGAGGAGCAGCTCGACGCTCACGCGGCGTCCATCCAGGCGCGCATCCGCGAGCTCGAGGGTCTGCAGGGGGAACTTCGCCAGTATCAGCACCACGTCGCAAAGCGCATCCGCGACCTCGCAGAGGGCGCACCCGGCGGAGCGGGCGACCGATAGGGTCAGTGGCGAACGAAGATCCGAGCCCGCAGGAGCTCCGCGATCGAAAGGGGTCCAGCATGAGCAACGCAGAGCTCGCCGGCGCCACATCGGTGCGCACGGAGCGCGTTCGCATCGTCACCGCGGCTTCGCTGTTCGACGGACACGACGCGGCGATCAACATCATGCGCCGCATTCTGCAGGCCCAGGGAGCCGAGGTGATCCACCTCGGCCACGATCGCTCGGTCGACGAGATCGTCGATGCCGCGGTGCAGGAGGACGCGCACGCGGTCGCGGTGTCCTCCTACCAGGGCGGACACATGGAGTTCTTCCGCTACCTCGTGGAGCGGCTGCGCGAGCGCGGCGCGCCGAACATCCGTGTGTTTGGAGGCGGCGGCGGAACCATCACGCCCGACGAGGCCGAAGAGCTCCGCGGCGCGGGTGTCGCGCGCATCTTCGGCGTCGATGACGGCCGCGCGATGGGACTCGAGGGAATGATCCGCTCGCTCATCGACGAGTGCGCGGTGTCGACCCTCGATGCGACGAGCGATCCCCTCGACGATCTCTCTCCCGATGCGCCCCGGCTCGTGGCGCAGCTCGTGACGCGCCTCGAGCTTGCCGGAGTCGACGCGGACCCGGCGATCCAGGAGCTGCGCGCGCGCCTCGAGGAGCGCGCTGCGGCGGCAAAGCGCGTTCCGGTCGTGGGCTTCACCGGCACGGGCGGCGCGGGCAAGTCGAGCGTGGTCGACGAGTTCGTACGCCGCTATCGCATCGCGCACCCGGACCACAGCGTGGCGCTGCTGCTCGTCGATCCGACCCGGCGCCGCTCCGGCGGTGCGCTGCTCGGGGACCGCATCCGCATGAACGCGATCCACGCACCCCGCGTCTTCGCGCGCTCCCTCGCCACACGCCAGGCTCACCTCGCTCTGTCTTCGGCGGTGGGCGACGCGGTGCGCGTGTTCCGCGCCGCCGAGTACGACCTCGTGATCGTGGAAACGGCCGGCATCGGCCAGAGCGACTCGGAGATCGTCGACCTCGTGGACGTGTCGGTCTACGTGATGACGCCCGAGTACGGCGCGCCGTCGCAGCTCGAGAAGATCGACATGCTCGACCTCGCGGAGATCGTCGTGCTCAACAAGTTCGACCGCCAGGGGGCGCTCGACGCGTTGCGCGATGTGCGCAAACAGTGGAAGCGCAACCGCCGGCAGTTCGACCTCGCGGAAGCCGACGTCCCCGTGTACCCGACGGTCGCGAGGCAGTGGGACGACCCGCGCACCAACGTTCTCGCCCGGGTGCTGATCGACCGCGTCGCGGCGGTGCGCGGCCTGCCGGCGGCGACCGTGGCAACGCCGCCCGCCGCGCCGGTTGCAGAGAGCTTCGGCGGACTGAGCCCGCCGAAGCGCGAGCGCTACCTCGCAGAGATCGCCGAGACGCTGCGGAGTTGGCGTGCCGACACGGGCGCCCAGGCCGAACGCGCGGCGCGCGCCGGAGCTCTCGTGCGCGTGCTCGACGAGTTCGGCGACACGCCGCCCAAAGGCCTGGCGACGTTCGGCGACGCGGAGGCGGCGGCTGACCCGACCGTCACCGCACTCCGCGAGCGGTATGACGACGCCATCGCGGCGCTCGATCCCGACCTGCGCGCGCAGCTCGCGGCGTGGCCGGAAACGCGCAAGCGCTACCGCGAACCCCACCAGGAGTACGAGGTGCGCGGTCGGGCGATTCGGGTCGAGAACACGACCGCGACGCTCTCCGGCACCGCGCTCCCGAAGGTGTCCGTACCCGGGTCCGAGGATTGGGGCGCGCTCACCCGCTATTTCCGTCTCGAGAACCTGCCCGGGCACTTTCCGTTCACCGCGGGCGTGTTCCCCTTCAAGCGCCAGGGCGAGGACCCGACGCGCATGTTCGCAGGCGAGGGCGGCCCGGAGCGCACCAACCGGCGCTTTCACTTCGTGAGCCGCGGCCAGCGAGCGGCGCGCCTCTCCACCGCTTTCGACAGCGTCACCCTCTACGGCCGCGAGCCGGACCCGCGCCCCGACATCTTCGGCAAGGTTGGCAACTCCGGCGTGTCGATCTGCACGCTGGACGACGCCAAGAAGCTCTATTCGGGCTTCGACCTGTGCGCAGCATCCACCTCCGTTTCGATGACGATCAACGGCCCCGCGCCGATGCTCCTCGCGTTCTTCCTGAATACAGCCATCGATCAGCGCGTCGAGAGGCACCTGCGCGAGACGGGACAGCTCGAGCGCGCGGTGGCTCAGCTCTCGGCGCGCGATCTCCCGAAGTACGACGGCGAGCTTCCCGACGGCCACGACGGTCTGGGCCTGGCGCTCCTCGGCGTGTCCGGCGACGAGGTGGTCGACGAGGAGACCTACGCGCGCATCCGCGCCGAGGCGCTCTCCCAGGTGCGCGGCACCGTGCAGGCCGACATTCTGAAGGAGGACCAGGCCCAGAACACCTGCATCTTCTCGACGGAATTCGCCCTGAAGACCATGGGCGACATCCAGGAGTACTTCATCGAGAACGAGATCCGGAACTTCTACTCCGTCTCGATCTCTGGCTACCACATGGCCGAGGCGGGGGCGAACCCGATCACCCAGCTCGCGTTCACCCTCGCGAACGGCTTCACGTTCTGTGAGTACTACGCGGCGCGCGGCATGGCCGTCGACGACTTCGCGCCAAACTTCTCGTTCTTCTTCAGCAACGGCCTGGACGCCGAGTACAGCGTGATCGGTCGCGTGGCGCGCCGTATCTGGGCCATCGCCATGCGCGAGCGCTACGGGGCGTCCGAGCAGAGCCAGAAGCTCAAGTACCACACGCAGACATCGGGTCGGTCACTCCACGCCCAGGAGATGGACTTCAACGACATCCGCACCACCCTCCAGGCGCTGATGGCCCTGCAGGACCGGTGCAATAGCCTCCACACGAACGCGTACGACGAAGCGGTGACGACGCCCACCGAGGAGTCCGTGCGCCGCGCCCTCGCGATCCAGCTCATCATCAACCGTGAGCACGGCATGACCGCAAACGAGAACCCGCTACAGGGCGCCTACGTGATGGACGAACTCACGGACCTCGTCGAGGAGGCGGTGCTGAAGGAGTTCGAGCGGCTGTCGCAGCGGGGAGGCGTGCTCGGTGCGATGGAAACCCTCTACCAGCGCAGCAAGATCCAGGAGGAAAGCCTCCACTACGAGTCCCTCAAGCACTCGGGCGACCTTCCGATCGTGGGCGTCAACACCTTCGAGAACCCGAACCCCGCCGCCGCCGCGCAGCCCGTCGACTTGATGCGCTCGAGTGACGACGAAAAACACGCCCAGCTCGCGAACCTCGGCGCCTTCCATGCGCGCCATGCCGACCGCGCGGCCGATGCCCTGGCACGATTGCAGGACGTCGCGCGCGCTGGCGGCAACGTCTTCGCCGAGCTGATGGAGTGCGTGAAGTGCGCGAGCCTCGGGCAGATCAGCGACGCGCTGTTCGAGGTGGGCGGTCGCTACCGGCGGTCGATGTGAGTCCGCCGGAGGCGCCCCGACACCGGTTCGCGCGGCCGTCCGCAGCGGCTATGGTCTCGCCTTTCCCCTCCACCTTCCACCGCGTGAGCCGGAGAATCCCATGAGCGCAGACCCCAAGCAGCGCGCCGACATCGACCGCTGGCACGATCTTGCCTCGAAGGAGCTTCGCGGCAAGAACTCCGATGAGCTGGTCTGGGACACACCCGACGGGCTCGTCGTAAAGGCGCTCTACACCGCGGCCGACCTCGAGAACCTCGACTACGCCGACACGTTGCCCGGCCAGTGGCCGTTCATCCGCGGTCCGCGCGCGACGATGTACGCAAACCGCCCCTGGACGATTCGCCAATACGCGGGCTTCTCCACCGCCGAGGAGTCGAACGCCTTCTACCGGCGAAACCTCGCGGCCGGGCAGAGGGGCCTCTCCGTCGCGTTCGACCTCGCGACCCACCGCGGGTACGACTCGGACCACCCGCGCGTCGAGGGCGACGTCGGGAAGGCCGGAGTCGCGATCGACTCGGTCGAGGACATGAAGATCCTGTTCGACGGCATTCCGCTCGACGAGATGTCCGTCTCGATGACCATGAACGGCGCGGTGCTGCCCGTGCTCGCCTGCTTCGTCGTGGCCGGGGAGGAGCAGGGCGTTCCGCCGGAGAAGCTCACCGGGACCATCCAGAACGACATCCTGAAGGAGTTCATGGTCCGCAACACGTACATCTATCCCCCCGAGCCCTCGATGCAGATCGTCGCCGACATCATCGAGTACGCGTCGAAGAACATGCCGAAGTTCAACTCGATCTCGATCAGCGGCTATCACATGCAGGAGGCGGGATCGACCTCCACGCTCGAGCTCGCCTTCACCCTGGCCGACGGCCTCGACTACGTGCGCGCCGCGCTCTCGAAGGGGCTCGACATCGACGAGTTCGCGCCGCGTCTGTCGTTCTTCTGGGCGATCGGGATGAACTTCTACCTCGAGATCGCGAAGATGCGCGCCGCGCGGTGGCTCTGGGCCGAGCTGCTCGAACAGTTCTCGCCGAAGGACCCGCGCTCGTCGATGTTGCGCACCCACTGCCAGACCTCGGGTGCGAGCCTCACCGCGCAGGATCCAATGAACAACGTGATCCGCACGACCGTCGAGGCCATGGCCGCGGTCTTCGGCGGCACGCAGTCGCTCCACACCAACGCCTTCGACGAGGCCCTCGGTCTTCCCACCGAAAACACCGCCCGGGTCGCGCGCAACACCCAGCTCATCATCGCCGAGGAGACGGGCATCCCCGCGGTCGTCGATCCCTGGGGCGGCTCGTATTTCATGGAGTCGCTCACCGCGAGCATCGCCGCCGAGGCGCGCAAGATCATCGCCGAGGTCGAAGAACTCGGCGGGATGACGAAGGCGATCGTCGCCGGTATGCCGAAGCTTCGCATCGAGGAGTGTGCAGCCCGCCGCCAGGCGAAGGTCGACCGCGGTGACGATGTCATCGTGGGCGTCAACAAATACCGCCTCTCGAAGGAAGACGAACTCGAGGTCCTCAACATCGACAACAACGCCGTGCGCATCGCCCAGGTGAAGCGGCTCGAGGGCATCCGCGCCAGGCGCGACGCCGCGGCCGTGGAGGCCGCGCTCGGCGAGCTTACTCGGGTGGCTAGAGGAGGGGAGGGGAACCTCCTCGCGGCGGCCATCGACGCCGCGCGCGAGCGCGCGACGGTGGGCGAGATCTCCGACGCGATGGAGAAGGTGTTCACCCGCTACCGCGCCGACGTGCAGTCGGTGTCGGGTGTGTACGGCAGCGTCTACGAGGGCGACGAGGACTTCGACGCGATTCGCGCCGAGGTCGACGCGTTCGCGAAGCGCGAGGGGCGCCGGCCGCGCATGCTCGCCGTCAAGCTCGGCCAGGACGGCCACGATCGCGGCCTCAAGGTGATCGCCACGGCCTTCTCCGATATCGGCTTCGACGTCGACGTGGGCCCGCTCTTTCAGGTTCCCGCCGAGGCGGCGCGCCAGGCGATCGAAAACGACGTCCACGTGGTCGGCGTATCGAGCCAGGCGGCCGGGCACCGCACGCTCGTACCGCAGCTCGTCAAAGAGCTGAAGGCGCAGGGTGCCGCGGACATCGCAGTGGTCGTCGGCGGCATCATCCCGCCGAAGGACTACGACTTCCTGCGCGAGAATGGCGCCGCTGCGATCTTTGGCCCGGGCACCGCGATTCCCAACGCGGCACGTCAGGTGCTCGGGGTGATCCAGGAACTTCGCGAATGACTCGAGCCGCCCCGAGCGGGAAATCTCCGATTTCCGGTACGGAAGCGCGGGGCAGAAGCGGGGCGGCTTCTGCCGCACAGACTCCCGACGGCCCCTCGATCGACGACATCCGAAGCGGCGACCGTCGGGCCCTCGCGAAGACGATTACGCTGCTCGAGAGCAGTCGCGCCGACCGCGCACAGCTCGGGCGGGCGGTGCTGGAAAAGCTGATGCCCCACACGGGCGGCGCAGCGCGCGTCGGGATCACGGGGCCGTCCGGTGTCGGCAAGAGCACCTTCGTCGAGGCGCTCGGGTTGCACCTGATCGAGAACGGCATGCGCGTCGCGGTGCTGGCCGTCGACCCGAGCAGCCCGGTCACCGGCGGCAGCATCCTCGGCGACAAGACGCGCATGGATCGCCTGGCCCAGAGCGACCGCGCCTTCATCCGTCCGTCGCCTTCGGGCGCCGCGCTCGGCGGCGTTGGCCAGCGCACCCGCGAGTCCATGCTGGTGTGCGAGGCGGCGGGCTTCGACGTGATCCTGGTAGAGACCGTGGGGATCGGGCAGTCGGAGATCGCCGTGCGCTCGATGGTCGACTTCTTCCTGGTGCTCCTTCAGCCCGGCGCGGGCGACGACCTCCAGGGCATCAAGAAGGGCGTGCTGGAGCTCGCCGACGGCCTCGTCGTCAACAAGGCCGACGGCGACCAGGAAGCGGCTGCCCGGCGCACGAAGGCCAGCCACGTCAGCGCGCTCGGCCTCCTGCGCGCGCCCTCGACGGCGTGGAAGGCCCCGGTGCTCGAGGTGAGCGCGCTCCAGCATCGCGGGATCGACGAGGTCTGGCAGACCATCCAGGACCACCGCGCTGTGCTCTTCGAAACAGGGGAGCTCGACCGGCGGCGCCGCGAGCAGGCGCGCGATTGGCTCTGGAGCCTCGTGGAAGAGGGCCTCCAGCGCGAATTCCGCACGCATCCGAGCGTTGCCACGCGGGTCGACGACATCGTCGCGGCGGTCGAGCGCTTCGAGACCGCGCCGTCGGCCGCCGCCGCCGAGCTCCTCGAGGCCTTCCGGAAGGGTTGAGATTCCATCCACCCGGCCGGCCGGCCCGGAATCCCGCGGGAATCCGCTTCCGCGCCCACCGGCTCGCAGCCGTCTCACCCCCCTTCACCTGCCGGACCGACGTGCCGATACCCAGAGAGCCCGGGATCGCGTCCGGGGGAAGGGAGCGCTCCGCGAATGGTGCAGATCAACATGGCCGAGCGGGAGATCACCGTAAAGGTGGTCTACTACGGCCCAGCGCTGTCGGGGAAGACCACCAACCTTCAGCAGCTCCACCAGCTCATCGACCCGGTCGCGCGCGGCAAGATGCTGACGCTCGACACGGCCGACGACCGCACGTTGTACTTCGACTTCCTGCCCATCCAGTTCGGCACCCAGAACGGCTTCGCTGTGAAGATCAAGCTGTTCACCGTTCCGGGTCAGGTCATGCACAAGTCGACGCGGAAGGTCGTACTCGCCGGCGCCGACGCCGTAGCGTTCATCGCCGATTCGCAGCGATCGGGGGCAAGCGCCAACGCCTACTCGTGGCGCGACATGGAGGCGAACCTCCGATCGAACGGCCTCGACTTCGACTCGATTCCGAAGGTCGTGCAGTTCAACAAGCGCGACCTCCCCGACGTGAAGCCGCTGCAGGAGATCAAGGACGCCTGGGGCGACATCCCGACCTTCCCCGCCGTCGCGATCCGCAGCGAAGGGGTGATCGAGACCTTCCGCGAGCTGCTGCGAGGTCTCTACCGCGGTCTCGAGGCCAAGCACCGCTTCGGAGAAAAGTTCGGCCTGACCGAAAAGGACTTCCTGAAGGGCGTCCTGACCAATTTCTCCTGATCCAGCCATCGGATCCGCGCTTTCAACGACCCCGCTCCCCCCGCAGGGGCTCGTTTGACACTGCAATATCTCGCTGATAGCTTGGCCTGAGCACCGCCCCCCGGGCGTTGCTGGACGCGCGCCCGCCGGAACTCAGCGTTTCACCCGCTCGTTTGCCTCCATCAGACGGTTTGGAACGAGGCACAGGAAGAGGTCGGGAAACGCGGTCCGTACGGGAGGATCAGCGGATGAGTGCTTTCCCCAGACCCCTGAAGCTCCGGGATTCCGAGAACATTCGGACGGCGCTGGCGTCAGTCGACGCGGCGATCGAGGACATCCGGGCGGGCAAGATGGTGATCCTGGTGGACGACGCCGACCGGGAGAACGAGGGAGACCTCTGCATCGCTGCGGAGAAGGTCACCCCTGAGGCCATCAACTTCATGGCCAAATTCGGCCGGGGCCTGATCTGCCTCCCGCTCACCGAGGAGCGCCTCGAAAAGCTCAATCTTGGGATGATGGTCCCCGACTACGAGAACAACTCGGGCTTCGGGACAGCCTTCACCATCTCCGTCGAAGCCCGGCACGGCGTCACGACGGGAATTTCCGCGGGCGACCGAGCCACCACGGTGCTCACCGCCATCGCCGAAAACGCGAAGCCCACCGACCTCGTGCGCCCTGGTCACGTCTTCCCGCTGCGAGCCCGCCAGGGCGGTGTCCTCCGCCGCACCGGGCAGACCGAGGGCTCGGTCGATCTCGCGCGTCTGGCGGATCTCGAGCCGGCCGCCGTGATCTGCGAAATCATGAAAGACGACGGTACGATGGCCCGGCTGCCGGACCTCGTGCAGTTCGGCAAGGAACACGACATCAAGATCGTCACCATCGCCGACCTGATCCAATACCGGCTGCGCAACGAACGCCTGGTCAGCCGCGCTGCCGTCGCGACCATGCCCACGCGGGTCGGCGATTTCAAGACGATCGTCTACGAGAATACGATCGACCGCATCGACCACATGGCGCTCGTCAAGGGCGAGATCGATCCCGACGAGTCCATCCTGGTCCGGGTCCACAGCGAGTGTCTGACGGGCGACGCCTTCGGCTCGCTGCGCTGCGATTGCGGCGAGCAACTCGACGCCACGCTCAAGATGATCGAAGAAGAGGGCTGCGGGATCCTGCTGTACATGCGCCAGGAGGGCCGCGGCATCGGCCTCATGAACAAAATCCGGGCGTACGGGCTTCAGGACGAAGAGGGGCTCGACACGGTGGAGGCCAACGAACGACTCGGCTTCCCCCCGGACCTCCGCGACTATGGTGTCGGCGCCCAGATCCTCATGGATCTCGGTGTCCACAAGATGCGCTTGATCACCAACAACCCGGGGAAACGCGCGGGGATCGAAGGGTACGGCTTGAGCATCGTCGAGCGCGTCCCCCTCGAGATCAAGCCCAACGCGAAGAACCTCGAGTATCTCCGCACGAAGAAAGAGAAACTCGGTCACGTCCTTCACTTGATGAGCTAGCAGCGGGACGTTCCGACCTTGTTGGTTTGTGCGGCGCGAGCACCCAGAGCAGGGAGCGTTCCCGCGCCGCGCAAAGCGACAAGGTCAAAACAATTACCGCGCGAGGAGATCTCCAGGCATGTTCAAGTCCGTCGATCACGTACAAGAGGCTCTGATCGGCCAGCAATACATCTGCGACAAGAACATTGCGACCGTGGTGTTCCTCGCCGAGCAGCTCGAAAAGCCCGTCCTGATCGAAGGCCCTGCAGGCGTCGGGAAGACAGAGCTCGCCAAGGTCGTCTCGAGCGTCACGAAGCGCCGCATGATCCGACTGCAGTGCTACGAGGGGCTCGATGAGGCGAAGGCACTCTACGAATGGGAGTACTCGAAACAGCTCCTCTACACCCAGATTCTGAAGGACCGCTTCACGAGCCTGATGGACAGCGCGCAGACCATCCGCGAGGCCGCCGAGCTGGTGGGGAAAGAGGACAGCGTCTTCTTCTCCGACAACTTCCTGGTGGCCCGTCCGCTCCTTCACGCCATTACCTCGGACGA
>SPKZ01007663.1_pt1 | contig 12591 bp, 13 predicted proteins | sample 2456571 | NCBI WGS metagenome assembly SPKZ01 (sample SAMN11192286, study PRJNA482655) | marine metagenome | biome: ENVO:00000447; feature: ENVO:00000244|ENVO:00000211|ENVO:00000569|ENVO:00002023; material: ENVO:00002151; isolation source: ocean water from marine abyssalpelagic zone ...
CCTTATTTAAGCATGGAAAAAGTGCCCTATTTAGAAACAAGAGAATATGCAAAAAAAGTGTTAAGTAATTACATTGTATATGCAAGTAAAGATAAAAAAAGAATCACTGTGTCTTCAATGTTAAGAAACGTTTCTAAAGATGCAAGAAAATCAATTACGAAATGAAATCGAAGCTTTCTTGTAATTAGAATCTCTTAGTTCTACTAAAATCGAAGTGATATCTTTGTCTTTTTTGAAAGAAACATAATGATATTTTGCCCAAGCATTTTTTAAAGATATACTTTTGTATATTTCTGAATCTTGATCTATATCTTTTATTTTTTCATAAGAAATATTGTTTAAACTTAAAGCATAATCGCTTAGTGTTTCTTCTTCTGAGTAGATGCCTATTACAAAGTTATAATACTTGTCATCGTATTTTTCATGAACCTTATTCATAAATGTGGCATAAAATATTGTTTTAACTACATCTTTGTACACAATATCTGCTTTTTTACTGTATAAAACAGCTTGTGTGTATGAAATGTCTTTATTAAAATGTTTTAATGCTCTGTAAGAAGTACAGGAATTTAATACAAATATTAAGAAAATAGGCAAAAATATTTTTTTCATATAGTGTCCATGATAATTTGATTTTTATATTTAAAGTTTCGCAGTTTACAGTAAATGTACTTTATAAAGATTGAACTTTGCTTTATTCATTTTACTAAAAGAACTATAACAAAATATCTGCTTATTTTTATTTGATATTAACATTAATTTTGATAAAATCGCCTATGATTAATACAGAAAATAAACTCCTTGTGGCTTTTACTGGCCCTTCAAATAGTGGTAAAACCAGCCTTATTGTTAAGATATCTAATATTTTACAAGACAGAGAGTTCAAAGTCTGTATTATAAAACATGATCCAAAAGATAAGGCTACCTTTGACTATAGAGGCAAAGATTCAGATAAATTTTCACAAACAGGAGCAAATGTTGCTGTTGTATCTCCTAATAGAACAACTGTTTTTAAGAAAAACACTTCTAGTATAGATGAAATTTGTGAAATGTTTGGAAACTTTGATTATTTATTGGTTGAAGGTTTAAAGACTTTAGACTTACCACGTATTGCAATCTTTAGAAATAAACTTGATGAAAAATATTTTGAGTTTTCTAAAGCTATTGCTCATGATGATACAATTAAAGACAAAGACCTACCTTTACACTTGGACAGTCTTGACTTAAATAACCCAGAACAAATTATTGACTGGATAAATATAAATGCAAAAAGAGTAAAAAAATGAATGATATATTAAATGCAATAAAACAAAGTGCTATTGAAATTAAAGAATTAATTGAAGCTGGAGACACAGCAAAAAGTGAAAATCAAAATGCAACAGGAGATACTCAATTAAAACTTGATATCGCATGTGATGTTATTTTGGAAAAACTATTTGCAAAAGTACCTTCGATTAAGGCTATTGTTTCAGAAGAGCAAGAAGAAATCGTAGAACTTAATAAAGACGGTAAGTATTTGATTGCTTATGATCCTTTGGATGGTTCTTCTTTGGTTGATGTAAATTTATCGGTTGGATCTATTTTTGGAATATATGAAAATGATTTTACTGAAACAATATTGTAGCTTCTGTATATGTAGTATTTGGACCCCGTGTTGAAATGGTAGTTGCACAAGATGATGTTAAACTATACCGTTTATTAAAAGGCAAATTTGAGTTTATTCAAAATATTGTTTTAAAAGAAAAAGGAAACTTAAATGCTCCTGGAAGTACTCAAAATTGTTGGGCTCCACACCATAAAGCTATGATAGATGATATCTTTAATGACGGTTATCGTCTTAGATATTCTGGTGGAATGGTTCCTGACTTGCACCAAATTTTATTAAAAGGTGGAGGCTTGTTTTCTTATCCAGGTACGAGTGATAAACCAAAAGGTAAATTAAGACAGTTATTTGAAGTATTTCCATTTGCATATACTTACGAAAAAGCAGGAGGCCAAGCAAGTGATGGCTTTAAAAGATTGTTAGAAGTTAAAACCACTCATATTCATGATACCTCTCCTTGTTTTTTTGGATCTAATCATGAAATAAACAGAGTTCTTAAAGTATACAAAGAACATGCATAATCCACTAGAAAAAGACGATTGGCAAGAAAAACTTGCAGAAAAAATAAAAGAACTTAAAGCATGTCAAGATGAGAAAAGTTTTAACTCCTGTCATCCTTGTGATAAGTTTTTCGAATGTGAAATACGAAGAAAATATGTAAAAGCGGTATATGAGTCTATGAATAAAGGCTCAAGCGGCGGATTTGAATTTTAAAGGTAAAAAATGAATAACGATTGTAAAAATGTATATATAACTACCCCTATTTATTATGTTAACGATGTGGCACATATTGGTCATGCTTACACAACAATAATTGCTGATATGTTAGCACGACACTCAAGATTAACTGGTTCTAATACATTTTTTTTAACAGGTACGGATGAACATGGGCAAAAAATAGCACACAGTGCAGAAGCCAGAGGCAAAACTCCTATGGAATATGCTACTGAAGTTTCTTCTAAATTTAAGAATTTATGGGATGGTTTTGACATTACTTATGATAAATTCATAAGAACTACTGATGCTGATCATAAAGCTGGTGTACAAAAAGCCTTTTTAAGCATGCATGAAAAAGGTGATATTTACAAGGGTGATTATGAAGGTTATTATTGTGTATCGTGTGAAACATTTTTTACAGACAAACAATTAATTGATGATGAATTTTGTCCTGATTGTGGAAAACCAACAACTATAGTAAAAGAAGAGAGTTATTTTTTCAAATTATCTGATTATGAAGACAGATTGTTAAAATGGTATGAAGAAAATGAAGATTGTATTTTACCACGTTCAAAAAAGAATGAAATTATTAATTTTGTTAAAGGTGGATTAAGAGATTTATCAATTTCAAGAACATCATTTGACTGGGGTGTTAAACTACCTCCTGAGTTAAATGAACCAAAACATGTAATGTATGTATGGTTAGATGCTTTAATGAATTATATTACTGCTTTAGGATATGGAAATGATGAAAAGAATATGCATCACTGGCCAGCAAGTATTCATTTAGTAGGAAAAGATATTTTAAGATTTCATGCTGTTTATTGGCCTGCATTTTTAATGTCTTTGGGTTTACCTTTGCCTAAGCATATAGCTGCTCATTGTTGGTGGACAAGAGATGGCGAAAAAATGTCAAAATCTAAAGGAAATGTTGTTGATCCTAAAGAAATAGCTGATGCTTATGGTTTAGATGCGTTTAGATACTTTATGTTAAGAGAAGTGCCTTTTGGACAAGATGGTGATTTTTCACAAAGAGCATTAATGGACAGAATCAATTCTGACTTAGGAAATGATCTTGGAAATTTACTTAATAGAATCATTGGAATGAGTGGAAAATATTTTGATTTCAAAGTAAGCTCTAAAGATGTAATGAAATACCATGAAAAAGAAATAAATGAAGTGCATAATATTTTAGAAAATATTGAAGATTATATTTACAAAATGCAATTAAACAGATTTCTTGAAGATATTTGGAAAGCACTTACAGTAGCTAATAAAGCCATTAATGATTATGAACCTTGGAATAAAATGAAAGAAGGTAAAAGTGATGAAGCAATGGCTTTAGTTGCTTTAATTACAAATATCATGGCTAAAACAGCTATTTTATTATCTTCAGTTATGCCTGAGAAAATAAATAAAATAGCAGATGCTATTGGACTTACTATTAATACTGATTCGTATAACAGTATTTTAAAAAATAAAGAATTATTAGGGGATGTTACAATTACTAAGGTTGAACAATTATTTCCTAGAATTGAAGAGATTTTATTACAACAAGCACCTGAAGTAGATGTTACTAAAACTGAAGTTGAGAAAAAAGATATAGCATTAGCTTCACTGGAAGAATTAGAAGGGGATAACTTAATAACAATTGATACTTTTTTTGGAACAAGTTTACAAATTGGTACTGTTCTTGATGCAAGCGAAGTACCTAAATCAAAAAAACTTTTAAAATTACAAGTTGATTTAGGAGAAAGCAGACCAAGACAAATACTAGCAGGAATTAAAGAGTTTTATGATGCAAAAGATTTGATTAATACACAAGTATGTGTTGTTGCAAATTTAAAACCAGCTAAATTGATGGGTATGATTTCAGAAGGTATGTTATTAGCTGCACGAGATGAAAATGGTTTATCCTTAATTCGTCCAGAAGCACCTAAAAAAATCGGAACAAAAATTTCCTAAGGTAAAAGATGAAAATTTCATCATTGATTGACATTGTAGAAGGAGAATTAATTAACTCTCCTTCTATTTCTTTTTTATACAATATAAAAATTAATGCCAAGAAAGTGAATGAAGGCGATTTGTTTATTGCTAAAAATGCAAAAGATTTATTATTGGCTATCAATAATGGCGCTTTTGCGATTGTTTATGATTTTAATACAGCCGTTCTTGACAATGAAATTGCTTGGATTAAAGTTGATTCTTATAAAGAAGCACTTATAAAGATATTTAGATATAAATTATCTACAATTGATCTTAAAGCCTTTTTTTGTGACAAAATCTCTTATGAATTTTTAAATATTAACAAAAGTAAAAACTTTAAATTTATTTCAAATAATCTGGAACATTCTATTAAAGTAATCGAAAGTATAAAAAATTCTGATACATTATTTTGTTTAAATGAAGAATTATTGCATAAAATATACCCAAGATATCAAACGTTTTCACAAAATAATCATAGAGTTGATAATCTTATTGTTCATTCTTTATTTGAATGCTCTTTTTCTTATAAAAATAATTATTTCAATAAATTTAAACTGGCTTCTTTATATCTTAATTCTTTTTTAAATGTCTATGCTTTTTGTAAAAATGATTTTGATTTAAACAAATTACATAATTTTAATTCTCTAAGAGCTATCTTTTTGGACAAACAATATAATGCCTGTGAACACGGGAAAACGGATAAGTTCATACTTGTGCAAAATTCACATGTTATCATTAATAAAGAAATTGAATATATTAACAAAATATATTCCTACGGCAAAATAATTTATATCTCTTCCCATTTTATTAATGGATTTTCCAAAGAATTGTACGTGATTTCAAATTTAAAAAATTTAAAAACTTTTTTAAAAACAAAAGAATTTAACTGTGTGTATTTAATTGGATATGATTTTGTTAAAGTTCAAAGAACTTTAACAAAAGTAGAAAAAGAGCTAAGTCTTTTTTAGTTTTAGTATATATTTCCAAAAGAAGCCGCAATTTTTCCTATAACATTAATCTCACCTTCTTCAAGAACTTGTTTAGGATAGTCTTTATTATCAGAAATGATATCTAACTTTCCATCTACTCTTTTTTGTATTCTTTTTACAAATAAACCATGTTCTGTTGTAAAAGCATAAATTCCATCTTTAAAAGAAGATGCTTTGCTCTTATCAATAAAAATTATATTATCTGTATTTAAAGTAGGTTCCATAGAATCACCCGTTACATTAATAGCTTCAATATTTTTTAAATTTCCTTGTCCACCTAAGGCAGTTATAAAATAAGGAGGAACATTGATTGCTTCAAAATTATCTTCACTATCATAAGCACCCCCACCTGCACTCACATTTACACTTGGAAAATATTTAACCCAATACTTATCTGTAGAATCCACTAAAGAATCAGGATTTTGCCCATAAAGAAGCCAATTAATAGAAATCTTTTTTAAAGCACAAAAATCCAAAATATTAGAAAAAGGAATTTTCCCTCTATTCTTCATTGTTGCAAAATTAGCCTGAGATAAATCAAGTGCACACGCAACATCTTTATCAAATATTTTACCCATCTTACCATCAGTACTTAGAACGTCTTTTAATTTTTCAATAATTTCACCAGCTATCAACATATTTTACCTTTCTTTTTATATATGATAACACAATACATTACAAAATGCAATATTTTTAGATAAATTCATTATTTATACTAATATTTGTAAGATTTAAATTTAAAAGGATATCAAAATGTCAAAAAAATTAATTCAAACAAAAGATAAATTCTTAAACTTATGCACACTTTTAGATACATATATATATGAAATGGGTAGAAAAATATTGTAAAAATGTAAGAATTATGTAAAGTTAGTAAATCTTTTTAATTATTTCCCAAAATTAATCTTAATAAAGAAACATTATTATAAAATTAACTTTTATTTTAGGTAACCACGGGAGAGGATATGGAAGTAAATTTAATAAGTGAAGCACTCAAGTTTATGGTGCTTGGTATGGGAATTGTTTTTGCATTTTTAATAATATTAATTTTTGTTTTAAAAGCGCAAGCAAAACTTCTAAGTAAATATTTTCCTGCTAAGGAAATAGAAAAACCTAAAAAGGTACAAACAACTTCAGTACCTTCTACTACTAAAAAAGTAGCTGCAATCATAGCAGCAGTACAACATCATGAAAATCTTAAAGGAAAATAATGGCTAAAAAATATATTGATGTCATGGATACAACATTTAGAGATGGATTCCAATCTGTTTTTGGAGGACGTGTTTTAAAAAAGGATTTTTTTCCTGCTGTTGAAGCTGCTTGTGATGCTGGAATCACACATTTTGAGTTTGGTGGAGGTGCAAGATTTCAATCTTTATTCTTTTATTTAAAAGAAAATGCCTTTGAAATGATGGATGAGTTTAGAGAAATTGTTGGTCCAGATGCTAATTTACAAACTTTAGCAAGAGGTATTAATACTGTTATGTTAGATACCGGTTCTAGAGAACTTGTAGATATGCATGCAAAACTTTTTGCAAAACATGGAACAACAACTATTAGAAACTTTGATGCACTAAATGATGTTAACAATTTGGAATATTCAGCAGCATGTATTAAAAATCATGGTTTAAAACATGAAGTAGTTGTTACTTTAATGGACTTACCTCCTGGGTGTACGGGTGCACATGATGTAGCTTTTTATGAAAAAACATTACGTGCTATCTTAGACAGTGGAATAGCTTATGATTCCATATGTTTTAAAGATGCCTCAGGAACATCAAGCCCTAATAAAATTTATGAAACCATTAAAATGGCAAGAAAACTTGTGGGAATTGATACTCATATACGATTACATACTCATGAAACTGCTGGTGTTTCAGTATCTTGTTATTTAGCAGCACTAGAAGCAGGGGCTGATGGAATAGATTTAGCAGCCAGTCCTGTTTCAGGAGGAACTTCACAACCCGATATTCTTACTATGATGCATGCGGTTAAAGGTATGAATTATGATTTGGGTGGTTTAGAAATTGAAAAAATTCTTAAATACGAAGAAGTGTTAAAAGATCAATTAAAAGATTATTTTTTACCACCAGAAGCAAGTGCTGTATCTCCTTTAATTCCTTTTTCACCCATGCCTGGTGGGGCATTAACTGCAAATACCCAAATGATGAGAGACAATGGGACGCTAGAACGTTTTCCTGAAGTTATTAAAGCTATGAGAGAAGTAGTTGAGAAAGGTGGTTATGGTACTTCTGTAACTCCTGTATCCCAATTTTATTGGCAACAAGCCTATGCAAATGTAATGTTTGGTCCTTGGAAACAAATTGCTCCTGGTTATGGAAAAATGGTACTTGGTTATTTTGGAAAAACTCCTGTTACTCCAGATGCAGATGTCATTAAATTTGCGAGTGAGAAACTAAAACTTGAACCAACAAGTAGAAATCCTTTAGATATTGCAGATGAAGATGAAAGAAAAACACTTAAATTTTGGGAAAACAGACTTAAAGAAGAAAATATTGAAATAAATGAAGAGAATGTTTTTATTGCAGCTGCTTGTGATGAAAAAGGTATTTTATTTCTAAAAGGTGAATCCCCTTTAAATATAAGAAAAATAAGCGATGCTTGTGAAGATGATACAGAATGTACAATAGGAGAGAATAAAACTATGAAAAATGTTAGCGGTAATTATACAGTTGTAGTAGATGGTCAAAAGTTTAATGTAACAGTGGCAGAAGGTAGTGCTGATATTCAAGTAACACCTCTTGCAGTTGATGAGACATCTCACCATACTTTAAGTGCGGACGGTGAATCTATTGATGCTGTTGTAAATGGCTCAGTTTGGAAAGTACTTGTAAAAGTAGGCGATAAAGTAGAAAAAGATCAAACCTTAATGATTTTAGAAGCCATGAAAATGGAAATTGATATTAATTCACCTATTGCTGGAACCGTAGGACAAATTTTGGTTGCTACAAATGACAGTGTAGATGAAGGTCAATCTTTAGTCGTAATTAACTAGAGGCATGAAGATGAAAAAAAGTTTTATAATTTCAATCTTTATTGTATTTATGACAATGTTTTGCGCAAATGCAGCAAGTACTGCTGCAAGTGAAAATACAATTACTAAAGAATACCAAGCCAAAAGTTTATCTGAGCTTATGCATTCTTTTTATCAAACAACAGGTATTAATGCACTTTTAAATCCCAAAGTTGGTGTATTAGATGCTAATGGTAATGAGATGAGCCTTTTTGCACAAAGTTCAGGAAGAATTATAATGGTTCTTATTTGTTTTGTTTTATTATTTTTGGCAATTAACAAAGGTTTTGAACCGCTATTACTTATTCCTATTGGTTTTGGTGGAATACTTGCTAATATTCCTATTGCTGATATCGCAGGTCCTAATGGAATGCTTGGAATTATTTACAACATGGGTATTGGAAATGGATTTTTCCCTCTTCTTATTTTTATGGGAGTGGGAGCAATGACAGATTTTGGACCTTTATTGTCAAATCCTAAAACAGCCCTACTTGGTGGTGCTGCTCAATTTGGGATCTTTGGTTCATTAGTTGGAGCTGTTGTTCTAACGCAGTATGTTCCAGGAATTGAATTTACTTTACAACAAAGTGCTGCTATTTCTATTATTGGTGGAGCTGATGGCCCTACTTCTATTTTTATAGCCAATGCACTTGCGCCTGAATTATTAGGTGCAATTGCTGTTGCCGCATATTCATACATGGCACTGGTACCTGTTATTCAACCTCCAATTATGCGGGCTTTTACCACATTAGAAGAGCGTAAAATCAGAATGAAAACATCAAGAAAAGTTTCAAAATTAGAAAAAATTGTATTTCCTTTGGTTGTACTTCTTTTAGCTATCTTAATTCTTCCAGATGCAACACCCTTAATTGGTGCCCTTTGTTTTGGGAATTTTGCAAAAGAATCAGGTGTTGTTGATAGACTTTCTGATACAATGCAAAATTCTTTGATAAACGTGATAACTATTTTCTTAGGATTAGGTGTTGGTTCGAAGTTAGCTTCTGAACAATTCTTAGTTGTTGAGACTATGGGAATTATGGTTATTGGATTAGTTGCTTTCTCTGCTGGGACTATGATGGGTGTTTTAATGGCTAAAGTTATGAATAAATTTAGCTCAAAAGACTCTCAAATTAATCCTTTAATTGGAGCTGCTGGAGTATCAGCTGTACCAATGGCGGCTAGAGTTGTTTCTAAAGAGGGACAGAAATATGATCCATCAAATATATTATTGATGCATGCAATGGGGCCAAATGTTGCTGGAGTTATCGGTTCTGCCGTAGCTGCTGGTGTACTTTTATCAATTTTTAAATAAATAGGAAATAAGAAAAATGTCTGAAATTAAAGACCAATTAGGCCTTGAGCAAGTACAAAGAGTTCACAGAAATAGTGATATTGATTTTTTAATTAAACATGCAGTTGAGAATGAAGGTGCTAAAGTTTCTTCAACTGGTGCTTTAATGATTGATACAGGAATATTTACAGGAAGAAGTCCAAAAGACAAGTTTTTTGTAAATCAAGATCCTTCTAATAAGTATATTGCCTGGGGTGATATTAATAGAGCTGTATCTAAAGATGTTTATGAAGACTTATTCGTAACAACAAAAAAACAATTAAGTAATAAAGAATTATTTGTTACAGATGTTTATTGTGGGGCTTCAAAAGATTCAAAAAAATCAGTAAGGTTTATTACTGAGATTGCATGGCAGGCTAATTTTATTCAGAATATGTTTATTATGCCAAAAACGCAAAAAGAACTGGACGATTTTAAACCAGATTTTACTATTTATAATGCTTGTAAAACCGTAGATATGGCTTATGCAAGCCACGGTATTCATTCAGAAGTATATGTTGTTTTTAATGTAGAAGACAATGTTGCAATTATTGGTGGTACTTGGTATGCGGGAGAGATGAAAAAAGGTGTTTTTTCTATGATGAATTACTGGTTACCGCTACAAGGTAAACTCGCAATGCATTGTTCTGCTAATATAGGAGAAGATGGAGATACTGCTTTATTCTTTGGCTTAAGTGGTACTGGAAAAACGACTCTTTCAACTGATCCAAAACGGCAATTAATTGGTGATGATGAGCATGGTTGGGATGATAAGGGTGTTTTTAACTTTGAAGGTGGATGTTATGCTAAAGTAATTAACCTTGATGAAAGCAGTGAGCCAGAAATTTTTGCTGCTATTAAAAAAGGTGCTATTTTAGAAAATGTTGTTTATGATGAAAATGGACTGGTTGATTATACTGATGGCAGCAAAACAGAAAATACGCGTGTTTCTTATCCTATAAATCATATTGAAAATCATGCCCCTGATTTAATGGGCGGACATCCTACTAATATTATCTTTTTATGTGCAGATGCTTTTGGTGTTTTACCTCCTGTTGCAAAACTAAGTAAAAAACAAGCTATGTATTATTTCTTAAGTGGTTATACTGCAAAAGTTGCAGGAACTGAAAGAGGTATTACTGAACCAGTTGCGACCTTCTCTTCGTGTTTTGGAGAGGCATTTTTACCTTTAAACCCTACTGTTTATGCTGAGTTATTAGGTAATAAGATTGATAAACATAAAGTAAATGTATATTTAGTTAATACAGGTTGGACTGGTGGCCCTTATGGTGTTGGTTCACGAATGACAATCAAAAATACAAGAGCTTGTATTAATGGGATTTTAGACGGTTCTATTAATGATTCAGACTTTGAAACTCTTCCTATTTTTAATTTAGAAATTCCTAAAACACTTGATGGTGTTGAAACTATTGTTTTAAACCCAAGGAATACATGGAATGATAAAGAAGCCTACGATGAAATGAGAAAAAAACTTGCAGGTATGTATATGGAAAACTTTAAAAAGTACTTGACGCTGGAGAGTGAATACGACTTTACTTCAGCAGGACCTCAATTATAAAAGAAAAAAGCCAATAAGTTTAAATATTGGCTTTTCTTATTAAGAATAGAACGAATAGATTTTACTCTATCCTTCTATTTGAATCTCTTCAAATATCTCTAATCCAAAACCATTTAATCCATTGTATGAATGTTTCCCACCTGATGTAAGTAGTTTAATTTGTTTGATATTTAAAGCATTTAAAATTTGTGCTCCGATTCCATAGTCTTTTTGTGAATCTTTATTGGCTTTACTATCATTCAAAAAAACTAAAACTCCGCCTTTAGCTTGTAAAAAGTTAATTGATTTTAACATAGAATGTAATTTATCATCATTTAAAAACAGTTCTAAATCAGGAATAACAGAATGAAACTTAACATGTGAAAGTTCTTTTGTTTCATTAAATACCATTACGGTATGTATATTATCAAGATGATCTTTAAATTCTTTTTTTATAATACTAGAGCCAAAAAAAGTACTTTGTTTAGAAGATACTTCTTCTACTAATGTTTCATGTGATAATCTGTATTCAACTAAGTCTGATATATAAACTTGTTTTAGCTCATGTTTATCTGCAAAGATATCTAAATCATCTCTTCTTGCCATTGAACCATCTTCTTTCATAATCTCACAAATAACAGCTTCACCGTTAAAACCAGCCAATTTACATAAATCAACACTTCCTTCAGTATGCCCTATTCGAGCTAGTACTCCTCCGTCTTTTGCTATTAATGGAAAAATATGTCCTGGTTTAACAAGCTCTGTATCTTTAGATACAGGGTTTGCTAGAATTTTAATTGTATCATCTCTCTCACCTGCTGAAATACCCGTTAGTGCATCAGCAGCATCAACAGATACTGTAAATGCTGTTTCATAAGAAGAAGTATTTGATACAACCATAGGATTTAAGCCTAATTTATTCGCCGTTTCTTTAGTAACGGAAACACAAATTAGTCCTTTTGCATGAGTTGCCATAAAGTTTACTTTTTGTGGAGAACTTAAAGCAGCTGAATAAACCAAATCTCCTTCATTCTCTCTGTCTTCATCATCCAACATGATTACCATCTTGCCTTTTCTTATTTCTTCAATTGCTTCTTTTACTCTTGTTAATGCATTCATATTTACTCTTTATTTTCTCAGAATTAGTAATAATAAAATTGTATTAGAAAAAACATGAAAAATATATTTGATAAATATTTTTATAAACTTATGTATATTTTCTTATTTTTATCTCTGTAAATATAATCTTTTATATTACATTCTGATCTGTTTTATTTATTTTTTAAATTATAGCAGAAATTTTAAAATTTGGCCCTAAAAGTATTGACAATAAAATTATTTTTAACTATAATTTCGGCACTTAAAATTGGGGTA
>SPKZ01004845.1_pt1 | contig 12577 bp, 7 predicted proteins | sample 2456571 | NCBI WGS metagenome assembly SPKZ01 (sample SAMN11192286, study PRJNA482655) | marine metagenome | biome: ENVO:00000447; feature: ENVO:00000244|ENVO:00000211|ENVO:00000569|ENVO:00002023; material: ENVO:00002151; isolation source: ocean water from marine abyssalpelagic zone ...
AGGCTTCTTAGTCACCTTCTTCTTGGCAGGCTTCTTAGTCACCTTCTTCTTGGCAGGCTTCTTCTTGGGCGTCGCTTTCTTGGGCGTCGCCTTCTTCTTGGAAGCGGCATTCTTTTCCTCAGCCTCTTCTTCCGGGTCGTCTACGGGCTTGGTGGACGTTGTAACTCCGCTCGCCGGCTCGTCGTCATCAGTCGCATCGGACGACTCGTCAGAGCTGTCTTCGGACCCCTCTTCGGATTCTTCGGAGCTCTCTTCGGGCGGTTCGGACTCCGCGCTCTCGGCGCGTCGGATGTCCAGCGTCTCTTGGATCTTTTCGTCCAGGGTCGCGAACTCGAAGGGCTTGTCGAGGTGCGCGTCGGCTCCGTAAAGAGGAGATGTGAGCTCGTTCAGATTCTCGCCAATGCCGGTCAACATGACGACTCCGGTATGCGCGAGAGATACGGCTTCGCGGATCTTTCGACAGACCTCCCAGCCGCTCATTCCCGGCATCATCACGTCGAGCACGACAACGTCGGGCAAGTACTCGTGAGCCATCTGCCACGCCTGGTCGCCGTCGCTGGCTTCAATTACTTTGAAGCCTTTGGTCCGTAGGTGGGCACTCACAAGTGCCAGCGTGCTGGGTTCGTCGTCGGCTACCAAGACGACGGTGTCTTCGTTCAAACTCATAATTCTTTCGGCTCCAGTTTGCGGCCGGGGTGTTGTTGGACAGTGCCCGGGGGCATGAGTGTCGCACAAGAGCGACGACTTCGCCTCGCTGTTCAGCGGGGTCGTGCACTGTCTGGGTCGACCGCCTCGGTGCGGTCGGATGTGGCCGCCGCTGCGGTGCATGCATGTTTGCCGGCCAGCGGGGCGGGTGCAGGCACTTTCAGTCGCGTTCCGGGAATGGGCAGAAGGCGGCGCCAGTTAGTGCTGTCGAGTATCACGAGATTGCGGCCTCTGTCGCGAAGGGCAGCGTCTGAAACGACGCTCAGGCTAAATCGTTAAAAAGACACAGGATATTCCAGTTTTGGGAGAAGGTTTTGGGAACGTTGGAGCTGCTTCGTCGTAAGCTACAGCGTCGGCTAACTTGTCAGCCAAGGGGGAATGGGTCCACGGGTCCAAGACGAGGGCACGGCGGCGCATCCCGCGGACTGACGACGCCCCCAGCAACTAAACCATGAAGTCTGTTAGCAGCGATCTGAGCGAGTCAATCGGTAGGCTGTCCTCTGCGGTCCGCGCGACGGAGCGGCGTATCGTTTCGAGCGAGTTGCTGCGTCGCTTGGGGGCATGGGCCCCGTGGTTGCCGGCCTATGTTGGGTTTTGCGTCGTGCTGTTTAAGTACGGCGATCTCAGTGTCGACGCCCGCACGCGTTGGCTTGTAGGTGGATTAGGTGTTTTGTTTGGGCTGCTGCTCGCTTTGGTTCAGGTGCTGCGCATTCGGAGACCGGCCGCTCACGGTGCTGCCATATTGGACCGGCACCACGGGTTGGCAGGGCGTGTAGGCAACGCGTTGGCGTTCTATGCGCTGCCCCCGCAGGAACGCACCCCGCTGATGCAGGCTGCTGTGGAGGACGCGACAGCCCACGCACATTTACTCGATCCCCGGGCCGCGACGCCCATTCGGCTTCCGGGACGGCTGCTGGGCGCGTTCTTGATCGGTCTGGGGGTATTCGGGTTGACGAAACTTCCCGAGCCCCAGGAGGAGGTGCCTCAGGTGGTTGCGCCGCCCCTGCCCCCGGCGCAGTTGCTCAGTGACGATGACCTCGAACTATTCGGCGAGCTGGCCGGCGAGTTTGATGCCGAGAGTGACGATCCGGAACTGGCATCCGCTGTCCGGGGCTTCAACCAGTTGGTGGAAGACATCGCCGCGCGCAAACTCGATCGGCCTGAGGCATTCCGTCGGATGGCGGAGCTAGAGAAGCGAGCACTGGCAGACGCAGATCTCGAAAGCCAAGCGCTCGATGAGGGACTAGAATCCATCGCCAAGGCGCTGGAGCAAAGCCCGCTGACCCGAAAAGCGGCGGAAGCGATCAAAACCGACCGGCTCAAGGACGCCGAAAAAGCCTTTAGGGATCTGGCGGCGAAGCTGAAGAAGAAACGGGGCGTCAACAAGGCTCAACTAGAGCGATTGCGGTCTGCGCTGGAGAAGGCAGGAACACGAAGCCAGGCTCGCATGAAATATCTAGACGCCAAGCGAGCGGAGCTGGCAGACCGAGAGAAACGGCTGCTCAAGCAGAAGTCTCAGGATGCAAAAAGTCGCGCCACGAACCAAAAAGAGCGGCAAAAGAACCGCCGCCGATTGCGCCGCTTGGATCGCCAGCGACGGGCCGCCAAGCGAGCCCAGGAAAAGCTGAGCCAGGTTGATCGAGATTTGCAAAAGGCGGCGCGGGACTTGATGAAGGATCTGGACCTGGGCGCTGAAGATCTTGAGTCGGCGGCTCAAGATATCAACCGCGCCGCTCGCGACCGCATGACGGCCAAAGAAAAGAAGTCGCTGAAAAAGCGTCTTGAGCAAATGCGGCAATTGCTTCGGCAGCAAGGGGCGAGTGGCAAGGAGCGCATGCGTCGACAGATGAAGTTTGGCAAACGCGCTCGTGGCGGAAAACCGGGATCCGGCAAGGGTCGCGGCAAGGCTCGTCTGAGTTTTGGTGCGGGGGCCGGGGGAGTGCAGATCCCGATGGCCGGCAGCGGCTCCCAGTCCGGCTCGCAACAGGGCCAGGGCCGCGGGCAAGGCGGCGGTGATCAATGGGGGGCAGGCCACGATCCCAACCTCAAAGGAGAGGCCACCCGATTCAAGTACAAAACTCAAGACGTGACAGCGGCCGGGGTGGACACGGGCGAGGGGCAAGCTTCCGCCGAGGTTGTCTATTCGGCGGCCGAACGAGGTTTCACTGGGCGCGGTTACAAGAAGGTGTTTGTGGATTACCAAACTGTAGCCGAAGAGGTCCTGGCACGAGATCAGGTGCCGCCGGGTTACGAGTTCTATGTCCGCCGCTACTTTCAATTGATTCGGCCCCGGGAGTGAGACCCCAGCCATCGGAGAAAAAATGACAGCTGAAAATGCCAAAGAAAAGGTCGCTGATTTTCAACGACGAGTCGGTGCGATTCGGGAAGAGATTGGCCGAGTGATAGTGGGCCAGAGGCCGGTGATCGATGGCGCACTGACTTGTGTGCTGGCTGGTTCCCACGTCCTGCTGGAAGGGGTACCGGGATTGGGCAAGACCATGCTGGTGCGCACCCTTGGCGAGGTGTTGGATCTTGAGTTTTCGAGAATTCAGTTCACTCCCGATCTGATGCCCGCCGACATCATCGGAACGACGGTGATCGAGGAAGGGGCGGGAGGCAGCAAACGTTTTGAATTCCAGAAAGGCCCGATTTTTTCTAATATCGTGTTGGCGGACGAGGTCAATCGCGCCACCCCGAAGACGCAGAGCGCGCTCCTTGAGGCCATGCAGGAGCAGTGCGTGACTGTTGGGCGCACCAGCCACGTGATCGAGGGGCCGTACTTTGTGTTGGCGACCCAAAACCCCCTGGAGATGGAGGGGACGTACCCTCTGCCCGAAGCCCAATTGGATCGTTTCTTTTTTAAGTTACGGGTGCCGTTTCCGTCTCGAAAAGAGCTTCACGAGATCTTGTCACGCACCACGGGACAAAGCGCACCCCGCGCATCCAAGGTCGCGAATCGATCGGACATCATTCAACTACAAGACTTCGTCCGCACCGTGCCGGTCACCCAGCATGTACAAGACTACGCCGTGCGACTGCTGCATGCGACGCACCCGGATCAGTCGGGGGCACCCGATGCGGTTAAACGTTTTGTGCGCAATGGCGCCTCTCCTCGCGGTGCCCAGGCTCTGATTCTCGCGGCCAAGATCGGAGCGCTATTCGATGGACGTTTCGCGGCATCGGTGGACGACGTGAAGACGGCAGCGCTGCCGGCCCTGCGGCACCGGGTACTGTTGAATTTTGAGGGTGAGGCCGAGGGGGTTTCTTCGGACGAAGTCATAGAAGGGATCTTGAAGGGCCTCCCGGAAAGCGAAGTCTAGCCGCCGCTGCTTGGGATGATGAAACTCACTGAACTCTTTCAGAGATCGCGTTCGTCGGGAGCGTCGAAGTCACGGAAAAAGGCGGACCTGCTTTTTGACGACGCCTTCCAGCGCAAGCTGGAAACTCTTGCCATCGTGAGCCGACGGGTTTTCGCGGGCCGACTGAAGGCTGAGCGCCGTAGCAGCAAGCGGGGCAGCGGTGTCGAATTCGCCGATCACCGAGAATACACGGCAGGAGACGACTTCCGATTTGTCGATTGGAATGTCTACCAACGTCTCGGCAAATTGCTGGTGCGTCTTTACGAGGAAGAAGAGGATCTAAGTGTCTACTTCTTGATCGATTGCTCTTCGTCTATGGGGTTCGGGGACGGGCGCAAGTTTGATCAAGCTAGGCGACTCGCCGCAGCTCTCGCCTATGTCGGACTGGCGAAGCTTGACCGCGTGACGATCGTGGCCTTGCAGGCGGACGGTTCCTCGCGGATGCCCACGACCCGGGGCAAGGGTCAGGTGTTCAAAGTTTTCGATTTTCTCCGAGGCTTGCAGCCGGAGGGAGAGACGGATCTCGGTGCCCGGGTGACGCAGTTTGTAGCGGCTCACAAGCGCCGCGGCTTGGCAGTGTTGATCTCTGATTTATACGACCCGCAAGGCTTCGAGAACGGTATCAATGTTCTTCGGTACAACAAGTTTGAGCCCTACGTGATTCACATCGTGGACCCAACGGAGGCGATTCCCCGGCTCCAGGGCGATGTGCAAATTCGTGACTGCGAAACCGGTGCGTCTCGGGAGGTGACAGTCACCGACGGCTTGCTACGTCGTCTAGCGCAAGCCATGCGAGACTATCATCAAGAGATCGATCGCTTTTGCGCGCGCAGCCAAGTGACGTACTTTCCAGCGGACGTGAACACGAGCTTTGATGAGCTGGTGCTGAACGTGTTCCGTCACGGCGGGTTCTTGCGCTGATGTCGCTCTTCGGCTTGCCACTCGCGACCTTGGGGGCCCTTTTCGGTGGGGCGGCCCTAGTGACGACGGTGCTCTATATATTGAAGCTCCGGCGCCGGCGGGTATTTGTGCCCTTCGCCCCGCTCTGGCAGCGCGTGTTGCTGGACGATGATGCCAATCAGCTGTTCTCACAGCTCAAGCGCTGGCTGTCCCTGGCCCTTCAGCTGTTGTTGTTGGCCCTACTGGTCCTGGCTCTTGGCGATCCACGTTGGGGCTCGAAAAACGATGGCCGCCACATTTTGGTGCTGGTCGATACCAGCGCGTCCATGAAGTCGACTGATGTGGCGCCGTCTCGTTTGGGAGCTGCGAAAATACAGCTGTTGAAGCTTGTGCAAGGCTTGGGCGCGGCCGATCGTATGCTGATCGCTAAAATGGACGCCGGAGTGACTCCACTGTCCAGCATGACAGCCGATCTCGGGGATCTGACGGAAGCGGTCAACCGACTGGAGGCGTCCGACACCCGGGTAGATCTGCGGCGCGGAATCGACTTTGCGAAGGACGTGCTTACGGGCCTGGAACGATCGGAGATCCTTTTGGTGAGCGACGGGGCGCTGGACAAGAACGTCCTGAGATCTGGTGAGCTCAAGGATACGAAGTGCAGTTATCTGCACATCGGGCACAGCAGCGCCAACGTGGCGGTGACGGCATTCTCGGTGCGGCGCTATCCCTTGGACAAGTCTCGCTATGAGCTGATGATCGAGGTCACGAATAGCAACGAGGTGAGCGCAACCGTTGAGCTGCGTCTACTCGGTGACGGCATTCTGGTGGAACTCACGGAGTTGACGCTGGAGCCCGGGGAGAGTGATTCTCGTTTCTATGCGGACTTGGGTGGCGTCAGCCGGACCTTAGAAGCCCGCGTTGTGGCTAGGGATCCGAGTTTAGACTACCAGCCGTCGGACAACCACGGTTACGCGCTCCTGCCCGAACGTAGACGGGCGCGTGTGGCGGTGGTCACCCGGGGGAATACCTATTTGGAAGCCGCTCTGCTGCTCGACGAGTACTTGGACGTGACTCATGTCTTGCCGGACGCGTACCCACCGGCTGGCGCCTTCGACGTAACTATTTTCGATGGAGTCGCGCCGCCTTTGGACGAGCGTGGCGGCTCGGCGCTCTATCTGAACCCTCCGGCTGAGGGCGGTCCGGTGGCGCGTGGCAAAGCGCTGCGTGACTTTGGCTTCGACACCTGGGATCGCAAGAGTCCCCTGCTTAGGCATATGGCACCGGGCAACATTCAAGCGGCCTCGGGATACTCTCTGCGGCCCGAGCCGGGGGACACCGCGGTTGCCACGAGTGATTTTGGAACCTTTCTGGTGGCGGGCAAGCGCCGCGGGCACGACTTCGTGGCCTTAGGCTTCGATCCTCGGGACAGTGATTTTGTTCTACGCGTAGGCTGGCCGCTGTTCTTGCTCAACACGATTCACTACTTCAGCGCTGAGGAAAGTGACTATCTTTCCGCATACAAGACCGGTGAGGTGTGGCATATACCCGCCGCAGGCGACGATGAGGCGCTTCAGCTGGTCGATCCCGCGGGCAATCAACGTACGCTACCGGTGCGTCATGGGCGCGCGGCCTACTTTGGCGATCGCGCCGGGTTCTACAAGCTGGTCACTCGGGGCGAAGGCCCGAAGCAAGCCTTCGCCGCGAACCTAGTCGACCCAGTCGAGAGCGATATTACTCCCCACGCTGAAATCACGTTGGGCGCGGCACGGCCGGTTGGCATTAGTGGTTTTCATGACGGGGCGCGGGCACGCGTCTGGATCTATTTGTTGCTCGGCGTGGCGGCTCTCTCTCTGCTGGAGTGGATCAGCTACCACCGGAGGATGACCGTATGAGTTCGCGGCTGGCCCGCTGGCTGTGGGGAGCGGTCTGTCTGATAGGATTTGGCGTGCTCGCCGAGCTGTACCGCCAGCATGTCGTGGATGCTGCGGTGGGCGATTTCGCCGTACGGTTCGGCGAAGACCATTTCGAATTACTCCGCCCCAAGGCTCTTGCCTTGTTGTTGGCGATTCCTGCGCTTTTGTTCGTCATGAGCCAGTCGCTCGCGGATCTGCCCTGGCAACAGCGAGTGGTTTCGTTGACCTTGCGTATGGCCTTTGTCGCCTGTCTGGCCACAGCTGTCGGCGGCTTGTCACGGACCGAAACCAGCGCTCGGGTCGCGACGGTGTTTTTGCTCGATGTAAGCAATTCGGTCGCGGACGACGGGCTAGAAGCGGCGCGCGGGATAGTGGTCGCGGCGCAACAGGCTCGCCCGAATGAGGATTTACTCCGAGTCGTTGTCTTCGCCGGCAGCGCGCGATTGCTCGACCTACCGGTTGGCGAAGAAGAGTGGACGCTGCCGACGGCTAAGGAAATGCGGACCGCTTTGTCGAAGGAGCCAAAGCTGTTGGCGGCCAGCGATATCCAATCAGCGATGCAGCTTGGCTACGCTGTCTTTCCGCCGGGCTACCTCAAGCGCATGGTGTTGATCAGCGATGGGCTGGAGACCCAAGGGGATTTGTTGGCGGAGGCTGGCCGCGCCTCCATCTTTGGCGTCAAATTGTCCACCCATGTGATCGATCAGGCGCCGCCCCCGGAAGTGGCGGTGCGCTCGTTGACCGTGCCGGATAAGGTGGAGGTGGGCCAGCCTTTCGAATTGGTCGGCGAGGTGTACGCCAGCCGGGCGACAAGCGTGAGGGGCCGCCTCTACCAGGGGGAGATGCTCAACGGCCTCGACGGTGTTCGAAAGATCGAGCTGAAAGCCGGCACCAACGAATTGCGCTTCAAGAGTGTGGTTCGCTTTGGCGGCAAGGTCACCTATCGCCTGGTGATCGACCAGGTCAAAGGAGACCGTTTCGTGGCGAACAATCATCAGACCGCTACTTTGGAAGTGCCAGGCCGCCCCACGGTCTTGTACATCGAAGGCCAGCCTCAGCGAGCGAACTACCTGTCTGGCGCTCTATCGGCTCAACAGTTTGAGGTGGACGTACGATCGCCCTCCGGGTTCCCGGGCTCACTCAAAGAGCTGGAGCGTTACGATCTGGTTGTGCTTTCCGATACGCCTAAGGAGAAGGTCAGTGCGGGCTCTCAAGATTTGATCGAGCGTTATGTGCGCGACCTGGGTGGTGGCTTCGTGTTCGCCGGTGGCGAGGCGGGATTCGGATTGGGCGGCTGGGCCCATAGCACGCTGGAGCGTATCCTCCCGGTACGCATGGATGCGGAGAGGCGAAAAGAGATGCCGAGCGTGGCCATGGCCTTGGTCATCGACAGGTCCGGATCTATGACCGGTCTGCCGATGGAGATGGCGAAGGCGGCGTGTCGAGCGACCGTCGGCGTTCTCCGCGGTGATGATTTGCTGGAGATTATCGCTTTCGATTCGCGACCCAAGCGTTACGTCAAGATGCAGCCAGCTCGCTACCGCAGCCGCATTCAGAACGAGATCGCGAGCATTCAGGCCGGCGGCGGTACTGAGTTTTTCGGGCCCCTCGACATGGCCTATCAAGATATTTCGGTCGTTCAAGCCCGGAAGAAACACGTGATCTTGCTGACGGACGGCAACGCGGACAGCAACGGTTTACGAGATCTGATCCAGGCAATGTTGGCGGAGTCCATTACGGTTACGACTGTGGGTCTCGGCAACGGTTCCAATGCAGACTTGCTACGCATGATCGCGGACACCGGTGGCGGGCGCTATCATCACGTTCCGGACCCCAACAGCTTGCCACGCATCTTCACCCACGAGACGGAAATGATCTCGCGACAGGCCGCGGTGCAAGAGTGGTTTCCGGTGGTGCAGGTCGGGGCCGCGGATTTCTTGAAAGGCATCGCGATCAGCCACGCCCCCCTGCTTCACGGATATGTGGCTACTCAGCTCAAGCCCGCACCGGCCCAGCTCATTCTCGCTAGCGACCAAGGGGAACCCATTCTGGCGCGATGGCGAGTCGGCTTGGGGTGGACGCTTGCCTGGACTAGTGACGTCAAGAATCTTTGGGCGTCCGATTGGCTTCGTTGGCAACATTTTGGTCGCTTTTGGGGACAACTGGTGCGCGAGCATATGCGCCGCAAACATCGGCGCGAGATCCCCATGAAGGTGTCGCGCGATGGCGATCGGGTGAGGGCCGTGGTGGACGCCTTCACGGCGGGACAGCGCTTTGACAATCAATTCACGTCGCGCTTGCTGGTGAGCGGACCTGAGCCCAAGGGCAGGCAGCGTGAGGTGATGATGCGGCAAGTCGCGCCCGGTCGTTATGAGGCGAACTTCTTGTTGGAGGAGTACGGTTCCTTCTCGCTGCGAGCAGAACACTCGCGGGAGAACGACGAAGGCGAGCAGCGGCGTGTCGGCGTCAGCTACGGTCACATCTCGCATCCCTACCCGGCGGAGTACGCGCGCTTCGCTCCGGACAAGGAGACGCTGCAGCGCGCCGCAGTCGCCGGTCTCGGTCATGTGGATCCGACGCCCGCGCAACTCTTCGACCCGGGTGACGACATCTTGGAGCGTCAGGAACCGCTATGGCAGTCCAGCATCCTGTTGGCGATGCTGATCTTCCTTTTGGACTTGTGGGTTCGACGTGTGCGCTTGTTTGACCGGCGTTTCGCTTCGGGCGTCTCGTAGACTGCGGGCAGCGGGGGCACGGATGCGGGGTCTCGGACGCTGCCCTCCGCTTGCCGTCCCTGCGCGCTGTCCCTCCGAACGAGCCGACTGTTCCCTACTAAATCAGTCGGAAAATGAGAAAATAAGTGTATGGATTTCGGTGGTTTGTATCTATGTACTGAATTTCTTTAGCATAATCGCTCGCCGGTCGCCGGCCTGGCGTGTAATCCCAAGGTCATGGAACCCGCTCAGCTCGCGCTACTCGCGTTTGTCGCCTCTCTCGCGGGCGCCGTGAACTCCATCGCGGGTGGCGGAACGCTGCTGCTTTACCCGGTGGCGATTGCGGCCGGGCTGCCTCCCATCGCCGCCACGGCTTCCTCAATCACAGCTCTCTGTCCGGGCGCGCTTTCCGCTGCCTGGGCCTATCGTAAGGAGCTCAAGGGACGCAGTAAGATCGTCGCGATGCTCGCCCCGCCAGCCATCGTAGGTGGCCTCGGTGGCGCCCTGTTGCTGAGCCGGGTGCCCGAACGCGTGTTCGAAGCGAGTGTGCCGTTCATGGTGTTGTTCGGCACTCTGCTGATTCTCTTCAAGGATGTGGTGTGGCGTCAGAGCAACCGTCCTCGGGGACGCCTCAATACGCGCCAGGTGTGGATCCTCGCGTTCGCGGTGTGCGCCGTTTCGGTCTACAGCGGCTACTTCGGCGCTGGCAAAAACATTCTCATGCTGGCGCTCTTGAGCATTGCTCAGTCTCGCAGCATTCATGAGACCAACGCCTTAAAGTGCGCGGTCATCGGCCTGGCGACGAGCGTCGCCTCCATCTACTTCTTGGCGACGGGCAAGGCCCAACTGGCCACGGTTTCGGTGATTGCCATCGGTGCGGTGGCTGGCAGTTACGGTGGCGCCCACTTAGCCCGCGGGCTAAAACCTATCTTGGTTCGATACGCGGTTGTCGCGATTGGTATCTCGCTCACATGCGTGCTTGCGTATAGGCACCTCGGTGCCTAAGGATCGCGCCGCGTTGCCGATGCCAGTCACGACCTCCACGCCTCCGAATACTGAGCGGCTCCACGACCGAGAGCAGCTGCTCTCGTTGTTTCGTCAGTCAGAAACTCCCGAGTCGGATTTTCTGATCGGTGTGGAAGCCGAAAAGTTCGGCGTTCTCGCCGACGGCACCGCCATTGCCTATGATGGCGAGCGCGGCGTGCTCGCCGTCCTGCAGGGCCTGAGTGATAAATTTGGCTGGGCTGCGGACAGCGAAGTTCCCGGTGGACCGATCATCAGCATGAGCCGCGGCCAGGCGAGCATCACGCTGGAGCCCGGAGCGCAGATCGAACTTTCCGGCGCGCCGCTGTCTGACATGCACGCTGTGCACGATGAAACCTGGGCTCACCGCGACGAGCTGCGCCAGGTTTCCGAGCCCCTCGGCATTCATTGGTTGGGGCTTGGCTTTCATCCCTTTGCCCGTCGCGACGAGCTGAGCTGGGTGCCCAAGCAGCGCTACTCGGTCATGAAAGAGTACTTGCCGACTCAAGGGCGGCGCTCGTTGGACATGATGCAGCGGACGGCGACTGTTCAGGCCAACTACGACTTTGCGGATGAAAACGACGCCATGCGAAAGCTCATGGTCAGCTTGCGCATGTCGCCGATCGTGCAGGCGTTGATGGCGAACGCACCGTTCCTAGAGGGTGCGGTGGGTGAGCGGCTCAGCGAGCGTGGCGACGTGTGGCTTCATATGGACCCGAGTCGCTCGGGTCTGATCGAAAGCCTGTGGTCGATCGAAGGCCCGTCCTATGGCGACTACGTAGACTGGGCGCTGGGTGCGGGTATGTTCTTGATCAAGCGCGACGGAAAGAACGTTCACAATACTGGGCAAAGCTTTCGGGACTTCTTGGACAATGGCTTTGAGGGGCACTGCGCTGAATTGGGCGACTGGCATTTGCACCTCACCACGTTATTTCCGGAGGTGCGCCTCAAGAGCACGCTCGAAGTGCGCGGAGCGGACTCCTTGCCCGCCGGCTTGAGCTTGGCGGTTCCCGCTCTTTCGACGGGCATCCTCTATGACTCCACGGCGCTCTCGGAAGCCGAGCAGCTACTCGGGAAGTTTTCCTTTGCGGACGTTCAAGACATTCGTGCGGAGTTGGTGACACGCGGACCCGGCGTGCAGCTAGCGGGACGTAGCGTTCAGCAGTGGGGCCAAGAGTTGATGGAGATTGCCCGGGTGGGTCTGGTGAGGCGCGATCGTCGCAACGCCGAGGGACGGGACGAGAGTCTGTACCTCGAGCCCCTAGCGAGTCTGCTATCGGATGAGACCACCCCAGCGGAACGATTGCTCAGCGGTCTCGAGTCTGGACCGCGTTGGGTCGAAGAAGTCATCGCTCGCAGCTCGTACTAGTTACGGTTCCCTCGGGTCGCGATCGAACGTTTAGTTGGTGGCGTTCATGCAGGCGTCGGCGTCAGCGGCCGTGTGCACCGAAGAGAGACAGCGCGCCTCGGAGGCTGTGGTCGCGCGCAGCAAACACGCGGCGATGCCACTCTGGATGCTTTCTCGTGAACGAATCGATCCCATCATTCGATCGGCGCGGTCTTTCTGTTCGGTGGCTGAAAGTTTCGGCATGTCGCGGCGCACGGTGCCCCGCAGTTCGAGTCGTTCCAGTTGCTCGAAGGCGGCGCGGCAGTCTTGTTCACTGGCGACGGGCCCGGTCTTCGGCGGGTCTTCGGCTGCAACCAGTCTCCGCCGCGGTGGCACCGTTGGGCGTGCGCTGGCGATCGGTCGGCTGTCGTGATCGCCCTCGGATGAGGCAGGGCCTTCGCGACCTCCAGCAGGTGCGTAGGGCCCATCCGGCTCGAAATCTTCCGGCGGGCTAAAATCGGCTGGATCCTCCAGAAAATCCGGATCGCCCAAAAGCGTATGGGGATCCTCTGCCTCCCGGGGACCGCCGCATGCCAGGCACACGCCCATCATCGCGCCACTCGCCCACCGGCCCGC
>SPKZ01006979.1_pt1 | contig 12574 bp, 6 predicted proteins | sample 2456571 | NCBI WGS metagenome assembly SPKZ01 (sample SAMN11192286, study PRJNA482655) | marine metagenome | biome: ENVO:00000447; feature: ENVO:00000244|ENVO:00000211|ENVO:00000569|ENVO:00002023; material: ENVO:00002151; isolation source: ocean water from marine abyssalpelagic zone ...
CGCCGCCCTCGGCGCCACCTTGGTGGCCAGCGTGGCTGCCGCCATTTTTGAGGCCTATTGGGTGGTGGGCAGCGCCGGCACTGAGGTTGGTGTCGCGTTCGGAGTTCGAGCCCTGGGAGTTGCCATCGGCCTCTTGTTCCCAGTAGCTTGTGTCGCCTCAGTACTGATATCAGTGGCCGCGCAGTTCTTGCACACCAATCCGCCGACGCTGGCTGGTGCACGTAGGTGGTTGCTGGAGGGCGACGACTCTGCCGTGCGGGAGCGTTGCTGGATGTTCGTGGTGACGCTCAACGCGGTCCCATTTGTTGCTGCTTCGCTGGCCCATATCGCGTTTCGTGCGTTGGCATCAGAGGCTTCTCCCTGGGCGGTGGGTTGTGGCTTGGCCGTCATCACCACCGCTGTGTTTCTGTTGGCTCTGCTGTTTGTTCGAGGCCTGTGGCAATGTTGCGTACGCTGGGCACCGCCCCTGCCTGCTCGCTGGATTCTGATAGCGGGGAGCTTACTTCTCTTGGCGACCGTCGCTCATGGGATCGTTCGAGGTACTACGAGCGGTGGCGGAGGATTTCTCGAAATCTTTGGCGTCCTGAAGCGTGATGAGTTGGACCTCCGGGCGGGCGTCATCCTGTCCGGTGCTGTTGTTGCGGCGTACCTGGGGGCGGCTAGTTTGCTGCGGCGCCGGACCTTACAAGCCGCCATCGTCATACAATCCGTCGCGCTGTTTGGCTTCAGCGCCAGTAGCGCATTGGAAGACCGCACACTCTCGCTAGCGGTGGAGCGCGGTGGGGCGCTGACTCGCAGTTCTCTGTCGGTGTTCCGGCGACTATCGGACCGCGATCATGACGGTGCGAGCGCGCTGTTCGGCGGCGGAGACTGTGACGATGCCGACGCCGCTCGTCATCCCGGCGCTGACGACATTCCCGGCAATCAACTAGACGAGGACTGCACGGGTTCGGATGCGAAAAACATCGTCTTGCCTGAAGCCGCACCAGAAAAAGTAATAGAGAAGAGCCCGAAGCTTCCGTCCAAACTGAACGTGGTGTTCATCACCATCGATACTCTTCGTTACGACCTGGGATATATGGGCAACGAGCGCCCGCTTTCGCCCAACATTGATGCTTTGGCCGCGTCGGGGGTTGTGTTTGAGCGGGCGTACTCCCTCGCTTCGTACACGGGCAAAAGCATCGGTCCGATGATGATCGGGAAGTACACCAGCGAAACCCATCGTGGCTGGGCGCATTACAATCGCTTTGGCAAAAACGAAACGATGTTCCAGGAGCGAGCGCAGGCTTCGGGAATTCGCACGGTGAGCGTGCAGGGCCATTGGTACTTCAAAGAAAATACCGGTCTCGGCCGCGGCTTCGATGTGCTCGATATGACGGCAGCTCCGAAGGTGCCGCAGCTAGAGGGCGACCGGACAGTAAACAGCCAGAGCCTGACAGATCAGGCGATTTCCCAGTTGGAGGAACTGGAGACTTCGGGCGCGCAATTTTTCTTGTGGGTACACTACCTGGATCCCCACGCGGAATACGTGTCGCACGCGGAGTTCGATTTCGGTTCTCGGGGGCGGGAGCGATACGATGGTGAGATTGCATTCACCGATTCTCACGTTGGGCGTCTGATCGAGCGCGTGAAGAGCGGAGCGAAGGGCGAAACAACGGCGATTGTACTGACCAGTGATCATGGGGAGGCCTTTGGCGAGCACGGCCTGTACAAACACGGCTTTGAAGTTTGGGAAGAACTGGTTCGAGTGCCGCTCATCGTCGCTATCCCAGGCGTTAAAGCGAAACGTGTGAAGGCGCGTCGCAGCCTGATCGATCTAGTGCCCACGTTGCTCGATCTCTTCGAGATGAAGCACCCAGAGGCATCAGCGCCCGATTTTCTGTCGGGACAATCCTTGGTTCCAGACTTGTTGCGCGGGCCTGAGGAAAAGGACCCGAGCCGAATCGTGTTCGTTGATATGAGTGCCGGGCCGTACAATCAGGAACGTCAGGCGTTCATTGAAAATGACGGAAAATTAATTGCCAGTTCGGGTCGCCCGCTTGGATTGTATGACTTGGGGCAGGACCCCGGGGAAAAAGACGACCTGCTCGGAAAGGCACCGAATAGCGATGAGACGGTGGAACGCTTCAAGGCGTTTCGTCGGGCTCTGAAGACGGTGCACGTAAAAAAAATACCGCGCTAGCTTGATCCGAGACTGGGAGCGAGGGCTTCGCCTTGGGCGAGCAGACCGGGAAGCCCGCCGGTGTGAATGAAGAGGGTGCGATGTGGCTTGTGGGCGAGCTTTGAGAGTCCGAAAAGTGCTTTGCCCGAGTACACCGGATCCAAAATGAGCCCCGAGCAGCGCGCGACGTCGACGATGAATCGCATTTGGGCTTCGCTGGCGATGCCGTAGCCGGGACCCTTGTAACTGTCCTCCACGGCCCAATCACCGGCTGCCGGCAAGGTTGGCGCCAGTGCGCGGGCCCCAGCGATCAGTTCTGCGATGAGGGGGGTAAAATATGCCGCGTCGTCGCACACCGCCATGGAGACCACTCGGGTGGCGACTTGGTGGTGAGCGATGCCTAGGGCTAGACCGGCGGCGGTCCCGCCGGAGCCGCAGGCATGAACGACTGCATCGAAGCTGGCTCCGTTGGGGAACTCGGGTGTCCGGGCTGCCCGCACCTCCGCCATGGCGTCGACGTAGCCGAGACTGCCAAGGGCGTTCGAGCCACCCTCGGGGATGATGTACGGTTTCTTGCCGGTGGCTGTTAGTTCGAGAGCGATGCTCGCCATGCCTTCGCTCCGCTCTCGGTATTGAGCTGGGGTGATCAGCCGGACATCGGCTCCGACCATCTGGTTGAGCAGAAGATTCCCGACGACTGGCTGGGGGGACGACGGGTCCTGGCAGCGCAGCATGAGCACGGAGCCCATGCCGAGGCCGGCAGCGCAGATAGCGGTGGAGCGTGCGTGGTTCGACTGGATCCCGCCGCAGGTGATGATGGTGGTCGCGCCCTGGGACTGGGCGTCCGCCAACAGGTACTCGAGCTTGCGTACCTTGTTGCCGGCTTCGGGACCGCCGCAGGCATCGTCTCGTTTGACCCAGACTTCGGTGCCCACGAGGCGATCGAGTCGGTCATTGTGCCACAGCGGAGTGGGGAAGTTTCCGAGGGACAGTTTGGCCGCTAGAGCTGACATGCTTAGAGCCTAGTCGAACACTGGCGGGGGTCTGCGTCTCTCGTGCTGGCGCACGGCACAAACGAAAAATACCCCGCCGTTGGGCGAGGTATTTTCGAATCCGTAACGGATCTTGGTGCTCAGAACTTCATGCGGTGAGCGCCATCGATACGGATGGTCTCGCCGTTGAGCATGGCGTTCTCAAGAATGTGGACGGCCAGGCTCGCGAATTCCGGCGGTTTGCCCAAGCGTTTCGGAAACGGGGTGTTGTCGCTGAGCATTTTGATGCCTTCTTCGGGCATTTGGGACATTAGCGGCGTCTCGAAGGTACCCGGGCAGATCGTGTTGCAGCGAATTCCCTGCTTTCCGAGATCGCGCGCGATCGGCAGGGTCATGCCGACGACACCGGCTTTGGACGCTGTGTAGGCGGCCTGTCCGATCTGACCGTCGTAGGCGGCGATGGATGCGGTCATGATGATCGACCCACGTTCGCCCTCGACGTCCGGGTCGTTCTTGGACATCTGCAGCGCGGCCAACCGTACGACATTGAACATGCCGATGAGGTTGACGTTGATGCTGAGCTTGAACTTGTCCAAGGGATAAGCTCCCTTGCGACCGACTGTTCGAGCGGCGGTCCCGATACCGGCACAGCCGACACAGAGCTGTAGAGCGCCGAAGCGGTCGACAGCTAGATCGATGGCGGCCTGGACTTGGTCTTCGTCCGTGACGTCCGCCTCGGCGAAGGCGACCGCCTTGCCAAACTCCTTGACGCGCTTCTCACCGAGATCGACGTTCCGGTCGAGGATCACGACCTTGGAGCCGCGCTCCAGAAGCAGACGGGTGGTGGCGTCTCCGAGACCGGAGGCGCCACCCGTAACGAGGGCTACTTTTCCGTCGAGGTTCATCAGCTGTAGCTAACGGACTTGGAGTTGAAAAATTCGCGAACGCCGTACTCGCCCATTTCGCGCCCGAAGCCGGACTTTTTGGTGCCGCCAAAGGGAGCGTTGATGTTGAGTACGCCACCGTTGATGCCGAAGTTACCGGTGCGGATCTTGCGGGCGATTTTCATGCCCTTCATCGGGTTCTTCGTGCAGACCGTGCCCCAGAGGCCATAGTCCGAGTTGTTGGCGACGGCGATTGCCTCTTCGTCATTCTTGACGCGAGTAATCGCGACGACGGGACCGAAGAGCTCCTCTTGGGCGATCTTGGAGTTCTGATCGACGTTGTCGAAGAGAGTCGGCTTGATCCAATGCCCGTGGGGCTGATCGTCGATGCCGGTTCCGCCTGTGACGAGAGTGGCTCCTTCACTTGGGGCGCTGTCGATGAAGCCCATGATGCGCTCTTTGGCCGCCTTACTGATTTGCGGAGAGTGCGTAGTCGTCGCGGAATCCGGGTCGCCGGCGGTGAGAGTGCCCATGACCATGCTGGCGGTTTGCACCAACTGATCGGCAATCTTCTCGTTCACTACGAAACGAGAGGTGATGCCGCAGCCCTGTCCGGCATTGGCGAAGGAACCAACGAGAGCGCCGACGGCCTCTCCCAGATCTGCGTCTTCGCAAATGATAGCGGCGGACTTTCCGCCTAGCTCCATGACGACCTTCTTGAGGCCCTGGCCGGCTTCTGCTGCGATGGCAGCGCCAATCTTGGTGGAGCCAGTGAAGGAGACACAATCGACCTTGTCGTGCGCGACCATGCGACGACCGACGTCGCCTTCACCAATGATGTATTGCAGCACTCCGGGGGGCAAGTCTGCGGCGGCGGCGGCTTCGGCGATAATGGTGCAGGACAGTGGGGTCAGCTCGGATGCCTTCAAGATGACGCTGCAACCGGCGGCAAGCGCGGCGGCGGTCTTCAGCGTGGCGACGAAGATCGGGAAGTTGAAGGGCACGATGGCCGAAACCACTCCGATGGGCTCTTGGAACACGATGCCGGAATACTGCTTGGGGCCCATGGCGGTCTGAGAGACGAATGGCGCCAACGCCTCGTCCCAGTCTCGTGCGGCGAGCTCCGCGTGCTGGTGCCAGATGTCGATGGGCGCTTCCGTGCCGACGTAGCCGCACATCATTCGGAACATGCCGACTTCAGCGATCTGCACACTGGTGAGATCCTTCTTTCGGGTCTCCAGATGCTCGGCCATTTTGCGCAGAGTGTTGCCACGCTCTTTTCGGGTGAAATTGGACCAGGGTCCTTCGAAGCAAGCCTTGCTTGCCGACTCGATCGCGGCGTTGGTCTCCACGACGCTCGTGCACTTGACCGTCGTGATGGTCTTTTCTGTGTACGGGTTTTCAACGGCCAGGTCGGGACCTTGCCCTTCGGTGAATTTACCGTCGATGAATTGGGAGAAGTTGCAATTGTCGAATGCCATGATCTGTGTGCTCCTTGAACAACTCGTGGGGTGCGGGCCACCCCGAGTGGGGAGAGGGGGGACCAACGGCGCAGGAGCCTAACTGAAAGCTCGGTGCTGGGGGCATGAAGTCAATAACACAAAGTTACAAAAACCGTGAATATGTTATTTTTTATGCCCAGTTCCGTCGACATATGTCGCGTTTTCGACGTTATTACCCGGCGTGCGGGTCGACGTTTCCCTCTGAACATCCCATAGGCGCTCGGGCGCCTTGTTCCGGCCCGGGGCGGTCTTGCGGGCTTAACTGTCACGCCGCGCCTAGCGGAGGCGCTTCTTTTTCGCGCCCGCTTTGGCAGCACTGCTGGCGCTTGCGCCGTTGGGCTTGGGCTTCAGCATCTCTTGCATGCTCGACATGACTTCCAGCATTCGTTCTGGATTCGGGTCCGGGAAGAGGTATCCTGCGATGAGCAGACGCGTAATCCAGTCGATGAGTTGTGTGGTGGGAATGGTGTTGTTGTCGAGACCGGCGAGTTCCCGAAGATCGGCCGAGAAGACCGGGCGCAGGCCCCGAGAAATGTCCTTGAAGCTTTCTTGTAGCGACGTCAGCACGAAGCCGGGCTCCTTGCTCAAGAGTTCGGCAAGCAGCGGCCGTTCCTTCGTGGCATTGCTCGCGAAGGTGAGCAAGACGTGGATTGGTGGAACGTGGCTGGGGCTCTCTGCGATAGCGCGGGCTAGCTGATCTTGAATACGTTGACTCTCTCGCGAGGCGAGAGAGGCCAGGAGATCGTCACGAGTTCGGAAGTAGCGATAGACGGTACCGCGGGACAATTCCGCGGCATCTGCGACGTCTTCCATGCCGAACTTGTTCAGTCCGAACCGAGCGATGGCGGCAATAGCACCGTCCAAGATCTGGTCGGCAGTGCGCGGGTTCGGACCGGAAGAACCAGGACTCATCATTGCCCAAGTACGCAATCGCGCTTGCGGCTGTCAAGCGGTCAGCGGTCGTCATGGCACGACTGGCGGGCGTCGCCGGACCACAAACCACCAAGAACGCAGGGTTTCGCGGGCACTGCAGCCGGGTGATCTTTGCTAGGGGAGCGCTTGAATCTTTGCGGGTGTAGCGCTTGGAGCTCTGCTGGCCACGCTCTGGCGGACGGGATTTTCGCACCGGCGGTGGTTGATGTTGTCAGAGTTCGCCGCCCGGCATGCGTCCGTGTTCGAACTCCGCCTGCTGTTCGGTGCGGAACGGCTGATTCCACATATTTGTCGTCTGTTGCCGAGAGCGAAACAAATCGACGATGAAATTCATGCGATCGCCGAGAGACACCCAATCGCGGGCGCCGCTGCCGGCCGTCGTATTGGCGCTGCGGTCGTAAATCTGGAGAAATCGCCGTAACTCGGCAGAATCGATGGTGCGCAGATCATCGGGAAACATCGCGTGGTCCGCTCCTCGAGGGATATCGTGTCCGAGGCCGATGTGGCGGCCTCCAGGTAGTGCCAGATTCATCACGGTCTCGGTCGCGAATCGGTCCCAGGCTTTGGCGATGGTGGAACGCAGTGGTTCAAGCAGGCTCGCTATCCAGTCGTGCATCAGGTGATGCCCGCTGCGGGGGGCACTGGATGCGGCTTCCTCGCTCCCGTGACGCGCCAATAGCACGTTCACCGGGGCATCGATGGCGCCCTGGATGTTGGCTTGGAGTCGAGTCTGTTCGTGCAGGCCGACAAGGCAGTTGGCAAAAAATATCAATTCTGCTTTCCGCTCGGAATCGTGTTCGAAACTTGCCTCTGCGTAGGCACGGAACGCACGGGCGAGGTCGTCTTGCCCGCCGTCCGCCGTGGGGCCCGGGGTCAGGTGCCGGCAAATATTGCCGCTCAGTTCGTCCGCGGTGGATGCCGAAGACGCAGCGGCACAGAAGCGCGCAAACACCGGCGTCAGCTCTGCGAAGACCTTCAGGTTGCCGGCTGCTATCTGGCTGCTCACTTCATGAGTTATGTTTCGCGCGTCGTCGAAAATATCGATGCTGCCGGAAATATTCGCGGTCCGTCCGGTCAGTTTTTTCATCAGTGCGCGGAACGCTTTGTCAAAGTCCGCGTCGAACTGGAGAAAATTCAAAACTGGGCGGGGGATTTCTTCACTTCGGATGGACTCGCCGGCGGTCTTGGATGCCCAGCAAGCGAAGGTGCTCCAATTGGCGTTGGTCTGCCCGAGGGGCGTACTCATGGCCGCCGAGAGGTCGCAGTAGCGTTGGGTAATCAGTAAATTTCGCAGTGTACCGTCTTCCATCTGCGTGATTCTGGTGAGATCGTCCAGGGTGGACGCGAGAGCTGAAGATTCTGCCGCGTCACCCGAAGTCCTCGGTTCGCCGGGCGACTCCTGGCTGGGCGACTCCCGGCTGGGCGACCCCGGATCGGACGACACTAGATTCATAAACACGGCAGATTCGGACATTGCGGAATCATAAGCACATTCCGGAGTCATGAGCGGATTCCGGAGGCACAAGCAGATTCCGGCGGCACAAGTGGAGTGTTCGGCTACACCAAGCCCTGCTAGTCTCCGGCGGTGATAGAGAAGCCGCCCACCGAGGACGCGGGGTCGGGCGACAGCCAGATGCCCGCCACGCGGGAGGCGGCTGCTGCCAACGGCGAGGGCGGTTCCCCGCCGGCGAAGAGCGAGCCTGATGGGGAGCCTGCGGAGGGCACGGTGCCCGACGACTCGGTTCGATTTATCGCTGGCCGGGTTCTGGGCGAGGCCCATACGCAGTTGTCGTGTGGTCAGGTGATCGCCAGTCGGTTTCAGGTGGACAGATTGGCAGGAGCCGGAGGCATGGGCGCCGTCTATCGCGCGAAGGATCTTCGGACGGACCGACCCGTCGCTCTCAAATTATTGGTAGCGGACATCGCCCAGGGCGATGAGCGCTTCGCTCGCGAGGCCGAGGTGCTTGAGGAGATGCAGCACCCGGCCATTGTCCGCTACGTGGCGCATGGGACCACCGAGGAGGGCAAGCCCTATCTCGCGATGGAGTGGCTGGACGGCGAGGACTTGTCATCGCGTCTTGCGCGGGGGCACCTCAGTGTAGCGGACTCGGTCGTCTTCGCGACTCAAGTGGCGGAAGCGCTGGTGGTCGCCCACGCTCGGGGCGTCGTGCATCGAGACATCAACCCTCGGAATCTATTCTTGCTCGACAAGAGGGTGGACGCCGTCAAGGTGCTCGACTTCGGCATCGCCTGGCAAGACGGCAACGTGCAACGACTGACTTTGACTGGAGGGCTGGTGGGCACGCCGGGCTATATGGCGCCCGAGCAAGCCAGTGCGACTCGAGAAATAGACGGCCGCGCCGATATCTACGCGCTCGGCTGCGTGCTGTTCGAATGCCTCACCGGGTGCCGGGCCTTTGTCGGCAACAACCTGATGGAGGTGCTCGCCAAGGTGCTGCTGGATCAAGCGGTGAGTGCGCGGGACGTCAACGAGCAAGTCCCGCCAGCCCTCGACCAACTCGTGGCGCGCATGCTGCACAAGGACCCAGAGCATCGCCCGCCTACCGCCGAGAAGGTGTTGGAGATGTTGGAGATGTTGGACGCTCTCGATTCCACCACCCCGCAACCCGTTGGTGAGCGGGAGGAGCTGACGGACAGCGAGCAGCGGGTGCTGAGTGTAGTGATCGCTCGCAACATCGAGTTGCCCCGTCGGTCGCAGGGGAAAATACCCGCCGACAAGAAGATACCCGTGGCGGTGGGGTTCTCTACCCAGGCTCGGGAAGATGTGGCTGACGCGGTCGCCCCCTACGGCGCGCGTGTGGAGTGGCTCGTTGATGGCGGAGTGGTTGCGTCCTTGGAAGGTCATGGGAACGCGACGGATCGCGCAGCACAGGCAGCGCGCTGCGCATTGGCGATGCGGGAAATTTTGGTGGGTGCGCCGATGGCACTCGCGACGGGCCTCGGAAAATTGAGTGGTCAGAACGCGACCGGTCCGGTGATCGCCCGCGCTGCTTCGTCGGTCACATCCGCCGACGACCCCTCCGACGCCGAGGAGCAGGCGCGCGCGATCGTGATCGACGAAGTCACAGCGGGCCTGTTGGGGGGACGCTTCGACGTGAGGGGGGGAACCCAAGTTTTGACCCTGCATGGGCTCCGCACATCGGTGCAGCCCACTCGCACCTTGTTGGGGAAGGCGGCACCGTGTGTGGGGCGTAACCGCGAGCTTTTGACGCTGGAAGCGACCTGCGAAGAGTGCTGCCAGGAGTCGGTGGCGCGCGTGGTGTTGGTTTCGGCGCCGCCCGGTCTCGGAAAGACTCGGCTTCGTGGAGAGTTCATTAGCCGCCTGGAGTACACCGACGACGTCCCTCAGGTATGGGTGGCTTCTGGGGATTCGATGAGCGCCGGAGCTCCGTTTGTCTTGATGGCACGCATGTTGCGGCAGGCGGCGGGCATTGCTGAAAACGAAAGCCCAACGGTACAGCAACAAAAGTTGCGGTCGCGAGTGTCGCGTCATGTGCCCGCTTCGGACTCGCAACGTGTTGCTGAATTTCTCGGCGAGCTGATCGGGACGCAGTTCCCGGATAGCAGTCAGCTGTTGGCCGCGCGCCGGGAACCGATGCTGCGCGGCGATCAAATGCGTCGCGCAGTGGAAGACTTGATCGCGGCGGAATGCGAGCACCAACCGCTGCTTCTTGTGTTGGACGATTTGCAGTGGGGCGATTGGCCCACGATCAAGCTCATTGACTCCTTGCTGCGCAACCTGAACGAGTCCCGTTTGATGGTGCTCGCTCTGGCGAGACCCGAGGTTCACGATCTGTTTCCCAAGGTTTGGCAGGGGCGCGATCTCAGCGAATTGCGCTTGGGCCCGCTTTCCCGAAAGGCCTGCACTCGCCTCTGTCGTGAAGTATTGGGCTTGGAAGCGAGCGAGCGCGCCATCGAAAGAATCGTCGAGCGGGCGGGGGGCAATGCTTTTTGGCTAGAGGAGCTGCTTCGCGCAGAAGATGCGGGGAGGGGAAAAGAATCGACGGGTACGATGCTTGTACTGGCCCAAAGCCGCATCGAGCAACTCGATCCCCAGAGTCGAATGGTGTTGCGCGCGGGCAGCGTGTTGGGTCGAAAATTTTGGCGAGGTGCCGTGATGGCTCTGATGGGCACTCGAATATCTGGGGCCGATCTCGACAAGACCTTGCGACGTCTTGATGAGCTGGAGGTCGTGGGCAACGCCGGCCCCGGTCGATTCGCGGGCGAGACCGAGTACGTGTTTCGAAACAGTCTGTTGCGCGAGGCCGCGTACGCAAGCCTAGAGGCTGAGGACCGTGTCCTGGGTCATCGCCTGGCGGGCGAGTGGCTGCAGAAAAAAGGGGAGCTCGATTCTCTCGCCCTAGCTAACCACTTCAAGGCTGGACAGGCGCCTGAGCTTGCCGTGCCCCATTATCGGGTGGCCGCCCGCGAAGCGCTCGAAGGGAACGACTTTTCCGGTGCCATTCAACGGGCTCAGCTGGGTATCGATTGCTCTGCTACCGGTGACGAGTTGGCGGCACTGCTGGTCACCCAAGGCGAATCTGGAAAATGGCTGGGGGACAACGAAGGGGCCCGCCGAGTGTCGTCCGAAGCCATTTCGGTGGCCGAGATCGGGGGCGAGCCCTGGTGCGGAGCGATCGCTGAGTGCGCCGTTGCCTGCGGCAAGTTGGGTGATCAGCCCCAGCTCGAGGATCTCGCGAAGCAGATTTTGGACGCACCCGAGCCCGGGCAATATGTGGCGGCTTTCACTACCGCACTATCCCGAATCGCGTCCCAACTAGCGCTGGCGGGTTCTCGCGATCTGGCCAAGCAGGTTCTCGAGCGTGCGGCATTGGCCGCCGAGGTGCCGGAAGCGGCGAGTGCGATGGGCTGGTTGTACGAGGCGTGGGCTGGATACGCTGGCGTCACGGGTGATGTGGCGGCGCGCTTGAGTCTAGCGGAAAAGGCCGCCCAAGCATTCGATGCCAACGGCGACCACCGCAACGCCTGTTTGCAACGAGTCAGCATTGGCTTCGCTTGTAATGAGCTGGGCGCCTTCGACCGCGCTCAGTCTGCTCTGGATGAGGCCTTGGCTGTGGCCAAACGACTCTCCATGAGTAATTCGATTCCGGTGGCTCTCGCACAATTGGGTCGCGCGCGGGGCCAGCTGGGCCAAACCGAAGCGGGGCTCTCGTTGCTCGACGAGGCCATTGTCGGTCTCGATCGTCAGCACAACAAGCGCCTGGGTGGAGCGGCTCGAATCTATCGAGCGATGCTCTTGGTTTCGACGGGGGAGGTTGAAACGGCGTTTGCCGCAGCTAGCGACGCCGTTGACAAGTTGCGGGGGATCCCTTCGCTTCTGGCCTGCGCCAAGGGGGTTTTGGCTCATGTCGAGATGGTCGACGGTCAGCGCGAAGCGGCGCTCAAATCCGCCAAGGTGGCGTACGACGAGCTGGAAGAATTGGGGCAGGCCGTCTTCGGGGAGTCGTTGATTCGGCTTGTGTATGCGTTGACCCTCCACGAAAGCGGCAGCCGCGAGCTGGCCCTAAAAGTAATCCGGGTAGCCCGTCTCCGAGTGGAAGAGCGGTCTTCTGGGATCACCGATCCGGAAGTTCAATCCGCATTCCTTGCGCTCTACGAGAACACGGCGACCCTGGAGGTGTCGCATCAGTGGCAGCTGTGAGATTGGCGGGCAACGCCGCCTCCCGCGGGGCTCGTCCACAAGTGCTTGGTTAAGCAATTAGCGAGACGACAAGGAATGGCTGCCGCTACTTTGCCCATTACCCAACCCACTTGGTACCGCTGGAGGGGTGAGTGTATGTAGGTGTAACGGGCGAGTTCGTTTTTCAGGCTTTCGACTGCCGTTGGCGGGCTTTTTGTTTTCGATCGTCATCAGCACGGTAACTGAAGGCCGCGCAGCAACCGAGCGAGCAGCGCCCACATTCCCGAAAGACGAGAGCGCATTGAGCGTTTCGGACGCCGCTCCAAGTCAAACGACAGAGCGCCCCTCCGGAGAGAATAGCTCTCAAGTCACCCTTCCCGCCCCCGCCCAGTCGGCGACCCATGGCATCGAGAGTTCCGAGTCTTCGGCTGAGCAGTCTC
>SPKZ01001986.1_pt1 | contig 12573 bp, 12 predicted proteins | sample 2456571 | NCBI WGS metagenome assembly SPKZ01 (sample SAMN11192286, study PRJNA482655) | marine metagenome | biome: ENVO:00000447; feature: ENVO:00000244|ENVO:00000211|ENVO:00000569|ENVO:00002023; material: ENVO:00002151; isolation source: ocean water from marine abyssalpelagic zone ...
CGGGTCGTACTCGCCTCCCACCTCGGCCGTCCGTGCGGATCCGTCGTCCCGGAGCTGTCGCTGACCCCGATCGCCGAGTCGCTCGGGATCCCTCTGCTTCCGGACTCCGTCGGCCCCGAAGTCGAGCGCGCAGTCGACGCACTTCGCGATGGTGACGCCGTACTGCTCGAAAACCTCCGCTTCCACCCGGAAGAGGAAGCGAATCACCCGGATTTCGCCGCGCGGCTCGCCCGACTCGGGGACGTCTACGCCAACGACGCATTCGGAACCTGTCACCGGGCACACGCGAGCACGACGGGAATAGTCGCGCACTCCAAGCAGGCGGTGGCCGGCTTTCTGCTCGATCGCGAAGTCAGCACCCTCGCACGGCTCCGCGACACGCCCGAGCGCCCTTACGTCTGCATTCTGGGAGGAGCCAAGGTCTCGGACAAGCTGTCGGTCCTCGAGGCTCTGGTCCGTAAGGCGGACCTGGTGATCGTGGGCGGTGCGATGGCGTACACCTTCCTGCTCGCGCAGGGCGAGAAGGTGGGCCGCTCACTGGTAGAGACGGATCTGGTCCCCGCAGCCGCTGCGCTGATGCAGTCGGGCACCGAGTTCCTGCTGCCGAGCGACCACGTCGTGGCAGACAGTCCCGGCGACCCCGGCTCGGCCCGGACGCTCGAGCGGATTCCGGCCAGGGCCGTCGCGCTGGACATCGGCCCGCGCACCCGGGCCGAAATCGAGACGAGGCTGACATCGGCTGCCAGCGTATTCTGGAACGGGCCGCTCGGCCTGTTCGAAACCCCGCCGTTTGACGCCGGCACGAGAGCGGTGGCCCAGGGGCTGGCGCGAAGCTCGGCCTACACGGTGGTGGCCGGCGGCGACTCTCTCGCGGCCGTGGCCTCAGCCGGTCTCGGCAAGCGCATCGATCACTGCTCCACGGGAGGTGGGGCGTCCCTGGAGTTCGTCGGGGGGCGCCCGCTCCCGGGCCTGGTCGCGCTGGAGGCGCGCGCGTGAGAACCCCGATCCTGGTCGCCAACTGGAAGATGCACAAGGGCGTGCGCGAGGCGACGGCCTTCGCCGAGGACCTGAAGCTCAGGCTCCAGGCGCCGGACGGGGTCGAGGTCGTGATCGCGCCTCCCTTCACGGCACTCGGCGCGCTCCAGCGGGCGCTCCAGGGCAGCGGGATCGAACTCGCCGGCCAGAATCTGTACCCGGAGGCTGAGGGGGCGTTCACGGGCGAGATTTCGCCCGCCTTCTTGCGCGACGTCGGCTGTCGCTACGTGATCCTGGGCCATTCGGAGCGACGACACGGGTTCGGGGAGAGCAGCGAGTTCGTGGCCCGCAAGGTGCGGGCCGCGTGCGACCACGAGCTACGTCCGATCGTGTGTGTGGGCGAGACGCTCGAGGAGCACGAGGCCGGGCGAACCGCGGAGGTCATCGAGGCCCAGATCCGTGGATCGCTCGCCCAGGTGCCGCCGGAAGCTTCCGAGACGCTGGTGCTGGCCTACGAGCCAGTGTGGGCGATCGGCACCGGTCGAACCGCGTCTCCCGGAGACGCGCAGAAGGTTCACGCGATGATCCGCGAGCTTCTGCGAGAGCGGTTCGGCGCGGCTGCAGACCGGATCCGGATCCAATACGGCGGGTCCGTGAAGCCCGAGAACGGCTACGCGCTGATGGCGCAGCCGGACATCGACGGCGCCCTCGTGGGAGGTGCCAGCCTTGACCCGGCCAGCTTCTTCGCCATCATCCGGTTCGAGAGAGCGTCGGGAGAAGCCTCCACGTGACCCTGTTCATTACGACCCTACACGTTCTGACCTGCCTGGCCCTGATCGCGATCGTGCTGCTCCAGCACGGCAAGGGGGCGGATCTGGGTGCGACTTTCGGCGGAGGTGCCAGCCAGACGGTATTCGGGGGCCGCGGTGCCGGGAACTTCCTGACCAAGCTCACGACCGGTGCTGCCATTCTCTTCATGCTGACGAGCCTCACGCTCTCCTACTTCGCGGCTCCCGGAGCGCTCCCGAGTGCGGTCCCGGTCGCGCCCGCACCCGAGCCCAGTGCACCTGCGCCCCCGGAGCTGCCGAGTTCGAGCTTCCCTGAAGCCGTCCCGCTCGAAGAAGGCGGGGGGGAGGTCCCTTCCGGCTTCGAGGCGATCGAACCGCCTGCCGCTCCGAAGTAGCCGCGGCAAGCGCCCTGATCTAGATTCCATTCCTCCGCCCAGGTGGTGAAATTGGTAGACACGCCAGGTTGAGGGCCTGGTCCGTTTTGTTGCGGGTGCTGGTTCGAATCCAGTCCTGGGCACCAACCCCGGCCTGCCCCCGCCCGTCGACCCGCGGCCCACGCGGCGTGAACTGGGGTAGTCTGAGCATCGCGGTGGTCGGTCCAGCTTACACATCGTTCTGCTCATCCCCGGGCACCGTCGGGCGTCGCCGAGTCGCTTGGCGCAGGCCTTGGCGTACGCGCGCGCAGCGGAGGGCCGCTTTGGGGCTGGCCCTGGCATGCGCGATCGCCTGCGGCAGCGAGCCGCCCCGCAACCTGCTCGAAACCGGAGCGGTCCTTTCGCAGGTCCGAATCAGCAAGGCCGGGGCGCAGGAACCGTCGACGCTCAGGATCGACCGCCTTCGCCACGGTGGAGCCGCCTGGAACGCCGGCTTTCGGCGCGGCGACTACGTGCTCTCGGTGAACGAACTTCCCGTGTACTCGTTCCAGGGCGGCTTGTACCTGCTGAGCCGCGTGGATGCGTCGATCCCGACCGTGATCGAGGTCAATCGCAGCGGCCAGATCGTGAGACTCGAGATTCCCGTCAAGCAAGAATGAGGCTTCGCTCAGCGCGCCCAATCTGAGCCAGTTCGCATGGGCCAGGCGCGCACTGGCGGGGGTCTAAGCATGATTCTTGCTGCGCGCGCATGCAGACTCTTGACTCTCTGCTTTCGTCGACATAAATTGAAAGGTGATCGGTTGAGCCCGCGGGAACGGGAGAATCAGGCACTCGTTCCGTCGGTCGCTTATCCCTGAGGGCTCGGTCGGTTTAGTTTGTACCGGCGGCGTGAGTTTCATGCGGGCGATCCGGTGACTACCGGAGGCTTTCAAACTTTGCCGGGAAACCGGGGGACGCTCCCCCGACGATGATCGGCGTCAGGCGTGGTCCATCGCTGGCCACGGCGCCGAAGCGATACGCGTCGGTGTTCCCCCGTGAGCAGCGAGCTCCCCGGGACGCGAACCTTCTCAGTGTACGTACACCGTCTCGCCCGCAGCCTCACCCGCCCACCGAGCGGCCGGGCAACACCAGGCACCAAGCGTGCCGGTTTCGGCATCCGCGAATAACGCGAGCGTTAGCGCGTCTTCGCAGACCGCGATCCCGCCGGCTTGATACAGCGCGCGGGTGCACTCCGTAATCGCACAGCCCCGCACCCGCACCGGCAGCCTCAGGTCCCGGAAGAAGTAAGTCTGCCCGAGCGGCGACGCGGGCTCGAGGTCGCTGCGCCGCGAAAAGAGCGGTTCCGCGGCTTCGAGCCTGCGTCGCCACACCCGGAGCCTACCCGGACGCCCGGCGCCTGAAGACCGAATCCGGATTCGATCCGGGTCAATTTTGAGCTGCAAATCAGGATGACGTGCTGGGTGAGACACCGGAACCCGGATTCGGTCCCGGTTCACCCCCCGGAGCATGGAAGCGACCGTAGCGCCCGCGAAAGTAGAGCAGCGGCTCGTGGTCCAGCGCCTCCGCGGCCTCGACCCGACCGATGTAGATCACGTGATCGCCGGCCTCGACCGCCTGAACCACCCGGCAGTCGAGGGTCGCCAGCGCGTCCGGGATGTGAGGGCAGCCGGTCGCCCCCTGCTTCCGCTCGAGGCCCTCGAACCGCAGGTGTTCATCCTTGGATCGCGCGAAACGGTTCGACAGATCGTGCTGGCCGGCGGCCAGCAGGTTCACCGCGAAGACTTCTCCACGCGCGATAACGCCGTGGGTGTCCGAACTCCTGTCCGCGCAGACCAGAACCAGCGGCGGATCCAGGCTCACCTCGCTGAACGCGGACACGGTCATGCCGTGGATCTCGTCCTGGTGCTTGGCCGTCACAATCGTCACACCGGTTGCCCAGCAACCGAGAACCTGCTTGAACTTCTCTGAATCCAACGCCATCTCCCTGCGCGCTCCCGCTATCGGACCTCGATCTCGATCACCTCGCTGAAGCGCACCCGTCCGGAGCTCCCGGTGAATCCGCCGAGCGGGCGTTGTCCCCAGACTTCTTTCACGGCCCCGTGGGGCGCTGCCTTCTCCGTGCCGTAGAGAAATACGGCCCCGAGCGGGTAGCGGCCGGGCTGCAGCGGGGCGCGGATCTGGTAGATCACGCGCGCAGACGCGAACTCACCCGCAGCCGGGTTGGTCTCGATGCCATAGACGTTCACGTACGAAATTCCGGCTGGAAGCTCGGGATTCCGGCCCGACATAAACTTGGTCTGATCCGCGCCATCGGCCCCCAGCACCCGGGGCTGCTTCACGATTTGCCAGCCCGCAGAGGCTGCGGGACGCGCCTGCCAGCGATGCGCCGCGTCCACGAGCGCGATGCCAATCACGGGTCCCCCGCCCCCGGTCGTCGTCACAGTCACCTCGAACAGTTCCCCGGCCTTCACCGCGGCGGGTGCGGCAATCTCCACGCGGCTCGCGGCATCGATCGCGCGGATCCCGCGGATCAGAGCCGCGCGCTCGGCTGGCGTCAGCGTCGCGTAGGGTCCGTCGGGCTGGGCCGCCTCGATCTTGCGAATGTGCTTATTCCCGGCGAGCTCGGATTGGATGCGCTTCTCCGGAGCTCCCCGAAGCTGCTCAGTCGAGAGGGAACTGTGACAGCTCGCACAGTAAGGGGCGACATCCGTCACGAACAACGGGGTCCCCCCGGGATACGCGAGCGCACCCGGCGGGAACGCGAGTGCCGCAGCTGCGGAGAGAGAACAGAAAAGCTTCGGCATCCTAGTACTCCTCGTGGCACTCCCGGCAGATGGGCAGAACCCGCTGCGAGTCCAGAAACTGAAGCTCCGGATCTCCCTGCCCCGAGTGCGAAGTGTGGCACTCCACGCACGCAAACGGAAACCCGGCGTTGTGGACCTCGACGGAATGGAAGGCCCCCGAGTCCACTCCGGCAACGCTCGTGTGGCACTTGAGGCAATCTGAGTCCCAGAGTGGGTGGCGCATCCGGTCGGGTTCACGAAAGCGTCCTGCCAGGTAGCTGGCAGCATCGCGAGCCGCCACCAGCTTCACCCGGAGTCGCCCGAGCGCACCCGTACCGCGGTGGCAGTCTATGCAACGGAAGTCCGCGCGACTCGCGCGGTGAGCGGCCACGAGACTTCGTGGCGGATCGAATCGAAGGTCGAGCGACTTTTCTTCGTGAAGCGGCGTTGCCGAATCCAGGTGACACGCCACGCAGAATCGATTGTCGGACTCCAGTTGGTCCGACAGCGCCCAGCTCGCGATCCCCGCGACCAGCGCAAACACCAGCGCGAGGACGAATAAGCTCGGACGCACCGGCCCCGTCCCCTAACGGGTCCGCAGCAGCAGCGCGAGGTCGCTCACGTTGGTCTGCGTGGGCCCGGTGCAGAGCAGATCCCGGGTCGAAGCGAGAAGGGTATGCGAGTCGTTGTCCCGAAGCGCTGCTTCCGGATCGAGGCCGGCTTCGCGCGCGCGCCGGGCCGTCGAGCCATCGACGATCGCGCCGGTGGCGGTGGTCGGGCCATCGGTCCCGTCGGTGCCCGCGAACAGCCCGGTCACCCCGGGATCGCCGTCGACCTCGAGCGCAAACGCGAGCGCGGTCTCCTGGGCCCGACCCCCGCGCCCGGATCCCGTCACTCGCACCACGGATTCCCCGCCCGCAATCAGCAGCTCCGGGCTCGCTGAGCTGCGGATCCGGGCCGCAAGTTCACGGCCCCGCACGCGCGCCTGGCCATCCAGGGCGCGCGGCAGGAGCTGGCTCGCGAGACCCAGCTCGCGCGCGGTCGCAGTCACTGCACGAAGAGCCTGATCGAGGTTCGCGATCACGTAGTGTTCGACGTTGCGGAACCAGGCCGCGTCGGAACCGGGCGTCTCCGCGATCTCTCCGCGAACACCGGCCTCCAGCCGGTCGAGCACGGGCCCGGGCCACTCGGGTCGCGGGCGCGCGCCGAGAAGGATTTCGAGCGACTCCCCGAAAGAGGTCGGGTCCGGAGCGGTCGGACCGGACGCGATTGTGTCGAGTCGGTCGCCGGCCACATCGGAGATCAAGAGCGTCACGACCCGTCGCCCCGCCGCTGAGCGCGCCAGCCCTCCACCCTTGATGGAGGAGAGGTGCTTGCGGACGGTGTTGAGTGCCTCGATCCCGACGCCGGCCGTAAGCAGCGAGCGAGTCACGTCGACCTTGTGCTCGAGGTCGATCCCGGGAGCCGGCGCGACCCAGAGCGCAGACGCGCCGCCCGAGAGCAGCACCAGCAGTGTCACCCCCCCCGCAAGTCCCTCGACCGCCGCCAACGTTTCTCGCGCGGCCGTCACGCTGCGCTGATCCGGAAGCGGGTGGGAAGCCTCGCGCACACTGACCTGCTCCGAAAATAGCGCGTGGCCGTCCTTGGTCACCACGAGCCCGCCGCGTAGCGCGCTCCCGAGGACGCGTTGTGCCCCGAGCGCCATGGCCGATGCCGCCTTGCCGGCGCCGACCAGAAAGAAGGGGCCAGGCCCAGGGCCGAGCGCTGCCAGCGCCAGCTCGGTGCTTCGCTGACCCTGAACCTCTGCCAGTGCTGCGTCGAAGAGCCTTCGCAGCAAAGTGCGCGAGGCGCTCACTCCAGATCTGGCGGGGGCTCCGGAACCAGCACGATCTCGATTCGGCGATTGCTCGCGCGCCCCGGCGCATCGCTGTTCTCCGCGATCGGCGCGTACGGCCCGACGCCGCGCGCCGAGATCCGCTCCGGCGGCAGACCCTGCTCGACCAGAAAGCGCACCACAGAAGACGCGCGGGCACAGGAGAGTTCCCAGTTCGAGGGAAAGCACTGGGTCGCGATCGGAACGTCGTCGGTGTGCCCCTCCACCACGACCCGGTGTCCGGGAATCCTGACCACCTCACGCGCCACCTTGCCGAGGACTTCGCGCCCTTGCGGCTGGATCTCGGTGCTCCCGGAGCCAAACAGGATCTGATCGAGCGCACGCACCTGGAGATGTCCACGCAGGTTGTGGATCGCGATCTGGCCGGCCGCGATCTCGGCCTCGAGTTCCTCCACGAGTCTCCCGTAGCTGCCGCTCAGATCTCGGATCTCGGTTTCCTGCTCTGCTCGGAGCTGCCGCTCCGCGTCGAGATCGCGGCGGACCCCGTCGAAGCTCTGTCTCATGTCTTCGATCTCCTCGAGGAGTTCGATCCGCTCCGACATCAGCGACTCGGCCGAGAGTGAGGACCGCTCCATCAGATCGCTGAGGTCCCGAAACTCCCGCTCCAGGGTCGCGAGCTGCTGCTCGCGTAGACTGAGCGTCTGCTCGAGTTGGTTCCCGCGCTCGACGACCCGATCGTAGTCGGCGCGCGGTACCAGACAGCCACCCGTCAACAGCAGGCACGCTCCGAGCGCCCGGACCGGCCCCCAGCTGCGGTTTCGAGTCGCGCGTTTCACGTCTTTAGAATCTCGGTTCCGAAAACCACGCGCAACGCCTGATCGGTGGTTTCGATCAGCTCCAGCTTGAGACCGTCGAGCAGGTGACCCGGGATCTCGGCCAGGTCCTTCTCGTTCCTGGCGGGAAGCAAAACGCGCGTGACGCCGGCCCGCCGCGCGGCCAGGACCTTCTCCTTGATCCCCCCGACGGGGAGCAAAACGCCCCGCAGCGTGATCTCGCCGGTCACGGCAAGGTCGGGCGGAACCTGGGTGTCCGTGAGCAGGCTCACGAGCGCGATGATCATCGCGACGCCCGCGCTCGGACCATCTTTGGGTGTGGCACCCGCGGGTACGTGGATGTGGAGATCGCTCGTCGGAAATTGCTCGGGGTCGAGCCCGATCTCGCGCGCTCGCGAGCGAACCACGGCCACGGCAGTCTGTGCCGACTCGCGCATCACGTCGCCGAGCGAACCCGTGAGCTTGATGCGACCCTTTCCGGGCATGCGCGTGGCCTCGACGAACAGGATCTCGCCCCCGGCCTCCGTCACCGCCAGACCCACTGCAACGCCGGGGATCTCGAGCCGCCCCGCCACTTCGGGCTGGAAGCGTACGGGACCGAGGAGCGCGTGCAGATCCGAGGCTCGGATCAGGGCGGGCACGCTCCCTTCCTCGACCCGCCTCCGGGCGAGTTTCCGCGCCACCTTGCCGAGTTCCCGTTCCAGGTTCCGGAGGCCGGCTTCGCGCGTGTAGCCGCGAATGATCTGCTCGAGGGCGGCGTCCTCGAAGCGGGGCGCGTCCTCAGCGAGTCCGCAGGCCTCGAGTTGCCGCGGGACTAGGAAGCGACGGCCGATTTCGAGTTTGTCCTCCTCGGTATATCCCGGGAGTTCGATCACCTCCAGCCGGTCGCGCAGCGCCGGCGGGACGCGGTCGAGCAGATTCGCGGTCGCCACGAAGAGCACCTTCGAGAGATCGAAAGGCACCTCCAGGTAGTGATCGCTGAACGCGTGGTTTTGCTCCGCATCGAGGACTTCCAACAGGGCAGACGCCGGGTCGCCGCGAAAATCCGTTCCGAGCTTGTCGATCTCGTCGAGCAGAATCACCGGGTTGCGCGTCCCGGCCCGGCGCAGCGTCTGGATGATCCGACCGGGTAGCGCTCCGATGTAGGTGCGCCGGTGTCCGCGAATCTCGGCCTCGTCCCGCACGCCCCCGAGCGAAATCCGCGCGAACTCCCGCCCCGTCGCGCGCGCGATCGATCGCCCGAGCGAGGTCTTTCCCGTGCCCGGCGGACCCGCGAGGCACAGGATCGGCCCCCGCAGGTCCCGCTTGAGTTTGAGAACCGCGAGAAATTCGAGAATCCGCTCCTTCACCTTCTCCAGGTCGAAGTGATCCTCGTCGAGAATTGCGCGCGCGACGGAGATCTCGATCTCGTCCTGGTTCTCGCTGCTCCAGGGCAGCTCGACGATCCATTCGAGGTAGTTGCGGACCGTTCCGGCCTCGACCGCGCCGGGCGGCATCGAGGCCAACCGGTTGAGTTCCCGCTCCGCATGCTCGTACACCTCTTCCGGAACCCCCGCCTCGTTCAGGCGTTCACGCAGCTGGGTGACCTGTTCCTCGGTCCCCTCGAACTCCCCGAGCTGACGCCGAATCGCGCGCGCCTGCTCGCGCAGGACATATTCTCGCTGGCTCCGCGAAAGCTCCTCCTGTACCTCCTCGCGGATCTCGGCCTCGAGACGCCCCACCTCCCGCTCGCGCGCGAGGTGGACCGAGAGGCGCTCCAGCCGCTCGCGTACATCGAGGATCTCGAGAAGTTCCTGGCGGTCCGGGACCGAGAGCCCCAGGTGCGCGGCGACGATGTCGGCCAGCGCCGAGGGGTCGGTCATGCCGGCAACGATTGCCCGGATCGGTTCCGGGACCGTGGAGGAATCCTCGGTCAGCTCCGTGAACTGTTGGCTCACGTTGCGCTGCAGGGCTTCCATCTCGAGCCCGCGCTCGGTGGTCTCGTCGAGCACCTGAATCGATGCACACAGATAGGGATCGGCCTGGGTGAAGTCCAGGATGCGCACGCGCCGGAGTCCCTGGACCCAGAGCCGCAGGCTGTCGTTGCGTCCCTTGGCCATCCGCAGGATTCGCACGGCCGTCCCGACCTCGTAGAGGTCCTGCGGCTCGGGCTGATCGACCTCCTCGTCGCGCGAAGAGACCGTCACCAGCAGCCGGTCGGCCAGCATCGCTTCCTCGACCAGCTGCCGGGCGCGGGGCGTGGTCGCGAGCATGGGCGTAATCAAGACCGGAAACAGGGTGGTGTTTCGGAGCGGCAGGACCGGAAGCTTCTCGGGAAGTTGCTCGTCTTCCTGGATCTCACCGAGGTCCGAATCCGGGCCCCCGCGCTCGTCCTCGACGGTCGAGGGATCGGCCGGGTCACTCACCGGGAGGTTCCTTTGTCGCCGTCCGGAAACTCGACCGGAATTCGGCGAGTCCGTGCGCTCTTTGCGGGGAGACGGATCGTGAGCAATCCTTGGGCGAGCGAGGTCGTGATCTGGTCGGGATCGTAGCGTCCCGGCAGGCGAATCACCCGCTCGAAGGCCCCCTGCGAGATCTCCATGTGGATGTGTCGGCGCGGCGGTTCCTCGTACCCGGGCCTGCGCCGACCCGAGATCTGCAGAAATTCTCCGTCCACTACGAGGCGGACGTCCTCGGCGGCGACGCCGGCCAGATCGACCCGCACGACCACCGCCTCTTCGGCGTGAAACACGTCGACGGCGGGGCGGAAGCGGTCCGCGCGCGCCCCGACCCGGAAGGCCGGGCCGAGCGAGTGATCGAGCACCCGATCGAGTTGCTCCTCGATCGCGGCCAGCTCGCGGGCGATCTTTCCCTTGATCACGTTCATCGTGGAGGGTCCGGCGCCGGGCGCTGCCCGGCTGCCGTTATTTCTCCTCGGTATAGTCTGCGTCGACCACGTCGTCCGCTTCGCCTCCCCCGGCCGCCGCATCTTCAGCGGGCGGGGCCTCCGGCTGCTGCTCGTAGAGCGCCTGGCTGATCTTGTGAAGCGCTGCCTGTAGTTGGTCGGCCTCACGCTTCAGATTCTCGACCGAAGCGTCTTCTTTCTCGAGCATCGACCTGGCGCTTTCGATCGCGCTCTCCGCCTGGTTCAGATCTGCAACCGGGATCTTCTGGCGGTGCTCATCAACCGTCTTTTTGGCTTCATAGGCCATGCTGTCCAGACTGTTGTGGGTATCGATGCGCTCCCGCCGTTCCTTGTCCTCGGTGGCGTGTGCCTCGGCCTGGCCAACCATCTGTTCGATCTCTGATTTTTCGAGGCCACTGGAGCCTTCGATCTGGATCGACTGCTGCTTGCCGGTCGCCTTGTCCACGGCCGAAACGGAGAGAATTCCGTTCGCGTCGATGTCGAAGGTCACCTCGATCTGGGGGACCCCGCGTGCCGAGGGCGGAATCCCCTCCAAGTTGAACCGTCCGAGGCTGCGATTGTCTGCCGCCATTTCGCGCTCGCCCTGAACCACGTGGATCTCGACCTGCGGCTGGTTGTCGGCCGCGGTCGAAAAGGTCTGGGCGCGCTTGGTGGGCACGGTGGTGTTGCGCTCGATGATCTTGGTCGCGACCGCGCCGAGGGTCTCGATGCCCAGGGAAAGCGGCGTGACGTCGAGCAGCAGCACGTCCTTCACGTCGCCGGACAGAACCCCGGCCTGGATTGCCGCACCGACGGCGACGACCTCGTCCGGGTTCACGCCGCGGTTCGGCTCCCGGCCGAAGAACTCGGAGACCATCTGCTGTACCCGCGGAATCCTCGTGCAGCCGCCGACCAGGACGACCTCCTCGATTTCCCCAGGGGCGAGTCCCGCGTCCGCACAGACCTGCTTGCACGGCACCAGGACGCGGTTCAGCAGGTCGTCGACGAGTTGCTCGAACTTCGCGCGCGTGAGGCGCAGGTTCAGGTGCTTGGGGCCCGCCTGGTCAGCGGTGATGTAGGGCAGGTTAATCTCGGTCTCGGTCACGCTCGAAAGTTCGATCTTGGCCTTCTCTGCACCCTCCCTGAGGCGCTGCATGGCCATCGGGTCTTCGGCGAGGTCCAGTCCCTGGTCCTTCTTGAACTCGTCCACCAGGTAGCGGATCACGCGATCGTCCAGGTCGTCACCGCCCAGGTGCGTGTCGCCGCTGGTCGCCCGGACCTCGACGGTGCTGTCACCGACCTCCAGGATCGAGATGTCGAAGGTTCCTCCGCCTAGGTCGAAGACCGCAATCTTTTGATCGGTCTTCGTCTCCAGCGAGTACGCCAGCGAGGCCGCGGTGGGCTCGTTAACCAGCCGCAGCACCTCGAGGCCCGCAATCGTCCCGGCATCCTTGGTCGCCTGCCGCTGCGAATCGTTGAAGTACGCGGGGACCGTGATCACGGCCTGCTTCACGTCCTCGCTCAGATACGCCTCGGCGGCGGACTTGAGCTTCTGCAACACCATGGCCGAGATCTCGGGCGGCGTGTATTCCTTCCCCAGGCACTCCACCACCGCGAGTTGACTCTTCCCTCGATTCACCTTGTAGGGAACCAGCCTCATCTCCTCGGTCACCTCGTCAAATTTGCGGCCCATGAAGCGCTTGATCGAGAAGACGGTGTTTTCGGGGTTCGTGGTTCCCTGACGCCGCGCGATCTGGCCGACGAGGCGCTGGCCATCCTTCGTAAATGCCACGACCGAGGGCGTGGTCCGGCCCCCCTCCTCGTTCGCAATCACCTTGGGCTCGCCGCCCTCGAGGACCGCGACCACGGAATTGGTGGTTCCAAGGTCGATTCCAATCACCTTTCCCATTTCCCAAACTCCCCGCTATATTCGAGTCAAATCAGATAGTTACGGGAACGCCGCAACGGGCCGCAAGCTAGGCGCAGACCCGGGCCTGTCAAGCCGGCGGGCGCGATCGAGCCAGAAGCTCGGGCCCATGCGGAACACGATCTCGACGCGGTCCTCGTAGTGGGCGCCCCCCCACCAGGCCCGCCCGAAGATC
>SPKZ01009704.1_pt1 | contig 12573 bp, 14 predicted proteins | sample 2456571 | NCBI WGS metagenome assembly SPKZ01 (sample SAMN11192286, study PRJNA482655) | marine metagenome | biome: ENVO:00000447; feature: ENVO:00000244|ENVO:00000211|ENVO:00000569|ENVO:00002023; material: ENVO:00002151; isolation source: ocean water from marine abyssalpelagic zone ...
GCCAGCAACGAGGGCGGCAGCTGCGACGACGGTGTCGCCTGCAGCGCCGACAGCTGCGTCACGGGCACATGTGTGGGTGTCAGCGATTGTGTGCAGGCGGGCTACACATGTGACTTCGCGAGCGGCATCTGCGTCGAGTGCGCGGCGGACGAACTCATCTACAACAACACGTGTTATTTCTACTCCACATCCGGACGAAATCACACGGAGGCCCAAGACTACTGCACTGGCCTCACCGATACCCGCGTCGGGACCTGGACCTTGGCCTACTCGAACGACACCGCTGAGAACGACTTCATCCGTAGCGCCATCAGCTCGCCAACCTGGCTCGTGGGTCGCGATAGCAGCTCTGAGGGCAACTGGGTGGACCTCCAAGGGGCGGCGATGAGCTACAACGGTGCTGCCCCCCTCCCCTGGGGCAGCAGCCAACCCGACAACGGCGGCGGCGGATTGTTCAGCGACGACGAGGACTGCATCTCGATGCATACCGATGCGGGCGGCCCCTGGTATGACGACGCCTGTGGCGACGACTACCACGCCTTCTGCGAACAACAGTAGGTCTCGTTACGCCTTCGGCGAGTGGCCGTGGACGAGCGGCGTTCGTCGCTACGCCAATCACCCCCTCGGGGCTCATGATTGTTCACAAGTTTCGAGCTTGAGCATGTCCAAGTAGAAGCCTTCGCCGGTCGCGAGTTTCTCGTACCCTCGGGCAATGGTCAGCCCAGCCTGGCTCGCTGCTCGCCGTTTTGCGACAAGTGACCACCTAACTTCGCCATCGCGTACAGTGCGTCGCGGGCGGTTCGGATCGGCTTCCCGTATTTGCCACCAAGGTATCTTCTGTGCAGCGGCGAGATGACTCTCTCCGGCGGGCGTTCGGGGGCCGTTCTCACGACCGAGCGTGCGAGAAGCAACTTCCAGGCGACGGGAGCAAATAGGGCGAGCGCCGTGCTCAACGTGTCGAAGGATTCAAGCTGCCGCCGTTCAAATTGGCAGCCCGTCTTCAGTGCTTTGGAAAATTCCTCGATGACCCACCGGGCACGATAGATATCAACAACGCGCCGCAGTTGTTTGACCGTGCCGATGGGCTCAGTCGCCACATCCCCCGCCAACCACTCCGCAGAATTCATGAACAGCGGTAGATCATGCCTGATCGGCAATTACTACTTCTGTATGTTCATGAGCCCGTTGGGTGAGGGCGGTCGGCTTCGCTCCTTCTTCAAGCGTGTCTCGAGCGGAGCTATTTTCTTGGGTCCTCGCTCCTACGGAGCTGCGGGGGCGTTCACTCGTTCGGTACAGGCACGTGGCCGTCGATCAACGCGTGGGGGCGCTTGAGCTCTATCTCTTCGGCTTGTCCCACGGCCCAGCGCGACGCGGCGTCCACCGTGGGGAATACGACGATTTCCGTAGGTGGCTTCACCATCCAGAAGATCGCCTTAATCGCCCCGCGCATGCCGGCGCTGTCGACGATCAGCCCCGCGGCTTTCACGTTGTTGAGCCGCTCAGTCGCCTCGACGAAAGCAGCGGACTGACGACGGACCACAGCAGGAGGACGAACCACACTACGGAGATCTACCAAGACCACCATACGATCCCCACGAGCCAGCAGGACCTCTAACTCTGTAAAAAATTCATCGACAGATTCTGAATAATCACCGTCTGGGAAGCGCACGACCACAACGGGAAACGCCGACTCATCCACCAAGGCGTTGGCCCCTCGGTAGGGCGTGCGTAGAGCGCGAAGAGCCGGCGGCAAGTCCTCGGCCGCCGGCCACATGGAGCTAGATGAAGAGCCACCGGTCCGACCTGTTTCCGTCCGACGTATTGCTGGAGGCGCACTCGGTCGTCTCTGGCTGCCCGTGACGCGCAAGCCCGTACTGGATGCCGAAGATGGTGACGTGGTAGAATGGGTCGCCGAGCTGGATGATGGCAGTGAACTCCGTGGCGCCATCTCGGTGGATTCAGCCAAGCCGGCGCTTGGGCGAACACTCGGCGTCGCCGGAGCCTCGGTGGCGAATGCCCGCCCCGGCCGCACGGTAGCATTGGGCCGAGCGCTAGCCTGGCTCGCGCCCCCTTCCGTATCGATGGGCCCCGGCCGCTCGCTCTCTTGTTTTTCTCTTGCTAGGGTCTCTAGAGTCACTGCTGTCACGCCGCTGTTCGCCATCCAGGCCCGAGTCGCCTCGTCGCGCTCTCGGAACTCTCGGCCCATCCGCTGATTGACGAATGCACCGACGGCAGCGTCGTCAATCTCTAGATCCGAGTCTCGCTGAACCGTACGTAGCGCCTGGCGAAACTCAAGACAGGTGCCGTAGCGGGCTCGTGTCTCACGTTCCAAAGCGCGGCGGCACACAGCAGCCAGAGTCGCGGGGACGTTCGGGTTGTAGTCGCGAATATCAGGCGCTGTAGCGGAAAGCACCGCCGCGAGGGTATCCGCTTCGGACTCCCCTTTGAACAGTCGCCTGCCGCTCAGAGCCTCCCAGAGAACAATACCGGCAGCATAGACGTCCGCTCGGCGATCGACGGCATTGCCCAGCGCCTGCTCGGGCGCCATATAGGCGATCTTGCCCTTGAGCTGGCCGACCTCGGTAGCGGTCACTCGGTTCGCGGCTCGAGCCACCCCGAAGTCCGCAATACGGCTCACGCCGTCGGCGCCCACCAACACATTCTGAGGAGAGACGTCCCGATGTACTAAACCGAGCGACTCTCCTTCATCGTTGGTCGCCTCATGAGCGCCGTGCAGGCCGTTCAAAGCCCCGGACATCACATGCAATACCAGGCTCGGATCCAGACGGCTCGCCCCTTCGCTGGTCGGCTTAGGCATGAGCTGCGCCAGGGTGCCGCCCTTCACGTAATCCATAACCAGGTAGTAGCCCGTATTCTGACCGCCGATTCCGATGGCTTCGATGCTGACCACGTTGGGATGGTGAATGTTCGCCGCTAAGCGAGCCTCATCGAGAAACATGTCAATGAAGGCTTCGTCACGCGCCAGGTGCGGGTGCAACACCTTCACTGCGACCAATCGTTGGAACCCACCGACACCCAAGCGTCGCGCCAGATAGACGGTCGCCATGCCGCCGACTGCGATCTGCGCCATCAAATCGTAGCCGTCGATATTCTTCGGACCGAGAGGCGGGGGCGTAAGGGATCGAGGCGCTGGCATGACGGTCAATGGACCACCGCGGCGACCCTTCCCCTGACGATAAACCATCCCAGAGTTCGGACAAGGGCTTAGGGGACAGCCCAGGATCTATCGGCATTTTGTCCACAATGTCGGAGCGTCTCGCCGGATTTTTTCGGCACTCCGGCGCCCACTCAACGACCCCGAGCGGGAGTCTGACAGCTGCCCGAATTTTGCTTAGCGGTGCGGAGACGTCCGGGAGCAACCCAGCCGGCCGGGCCACCCATGCTCGCGCATCGTGGTACGATGCTGGCGGCGTGAACGACGATACGGAAGCGAAATCCGAGACGCGAGTTGGCGCCACATTGCTCGACAAATACACTTTAGAAGAACTGATCGGCATCGGTGGCATGGCCGCGGTGTACAGGGCCCGACACCGCACCGGCCGGGTGTGCGCGGTCAAGATCCGTCACGACGGCCACATGGCGACGGACGCGCAACTCAAGCGCATTCGACGCGAATGCCTACGCGGCCAATGCCCTGCGACACCGTGGCATCGTCGAAGTCCAAGACAACGACACTACACCCGATGGCTCCCCGTTCTTTGGTGATGGACCTTCTGGAAGGCGCATCGCTCGGCGATATCGACGACACCCTGCCACCGCATGTCGCCATCCGTTACCTGGACTATTGCCTCGACGCCCTTGGAGCCGCTCACGACGCGGGCATCGTTCACCGCGATATCAAGCCCGACAACATCTTATTGACCCTCCAGGGCAACATCAAGCTGCTGGACGTTGGCATCGCAACACTTCGGGAGCACATCGCCGGCATAACCGTCGTCACGAAGGAGGGCTACGTCATGGGCACCCCGGGCTACATGGCTCCCGAACAGGCCCGAGGACATTGGGACCAAGTAGATCGTCAGAGCGACATCTGGGCGCTTGGGGCCACGTTTTCGAGCTGCTGTCGGGAGAGGCAGTTCACCCCGCCCAGACCCCCAACGAGGCCCTCGGGCTCGCCATGGTGGTGGCGCCCCGATCGCTAGCCACGGCGTCAACCAACCTTCAGTCAGCTCTCATCTCGCTCATCGACAAGGCTCTCGCGTCCGAGAAACGCGACCGCGTCTCGGACGCGCCAATCTCGCCTCAGGCATCAGAAAGATGCCTGCAGTTGTAATCGCGCGCGATGTTCGTTCTCTAACGGGCCTGCCACAGCTTCGAGTCCGTTGGCGACGCTAGAGTAGGGCTTTTCTCCGAGCCGGAAATAATCCGCCTGGAGTTTGAAGGGGTGCCCAGCGAAATAGTAACTAAGAGCCCCCCCGGCTTCCGTCCTCTCAGTCATCACGCTCTCGGTGCCGATTCTGCGGTTCGTTCCCACGCGTGCCGAAATCTCGAATCTCGTTCGCGGCAAGACGTACCCGATTTGGCCCATCACACCCCAACCGTCCCTCAACGCGGCAACCGGCACTAAGTCACCGACGTCATCCCTGGCGTCTCCAGCGTTTCTCTCCCCCACGCGCGCCATGAATTCACTCTGGACGGAGAAGCCGGCGTACTTGAAGATTGAATCCGCGACAAAGTGATGGGTGTCGCTAGTGCCACCGTCTGCCGGGGTGGAGCCTTTGATCCCCCGGTCCTTGGGCGCGTTGCCAACATGCGCGTACGCGATCGCGACCGACAACCGGGCTTCTTCGGTTCTGGCAAGATCGGCCTCGGAGTAATCCTTAAACATGCCGAAGGGCAGCAACTCAAATCGCCCGAGAGACATCAGGCCGAAGTCCTCCGTAGTATTGGTATTCCGCCCCTGGCCCGCGAACACGCCCAGCCGATACTTGAGCATGCCGAGCCCAAACAAGTCCTTGGAGCCCACGTCAAAACCGAGATCTCGATCCACATTGAATTCGCCATTCACGATCGAGCGATCCACCTGTTGGAGACCACCGGATGATACGTTCCGCTGGCGGTTGTGGGGCACCTTGTACTGGCCCACTCGGAGCGACAAATCCCGATAGTGCGTGAAATCCATGTACCAATCGAGTAGCGGACTCGTCGTCGGGCTGCCGTCTTTGTTTCCCACGTCGTGGGGTGAAAACGCCAGCTCCACTTTGAAGCGATTGTCCTTGCCGTACATGTGACCTTTGAACTGCAGCCGCGCACGACGAATCAAGATGGCCTGGCTCGCATCCCCATCGTCGGGGTTGAGGTACTCGTAACGAAACTGAGCACGCAGACGCGGGATCAACGCGAACGTTCCGTCCATACTCTGAAAGTTCAGCCCCTGACCCGAGCGAAATCGGCTTTGACCGGCATCCAATTCATGATCGCCGCGAAGGGCTTCCTCCCCCGGTGCCCACAAGCTTTCCTCCCGGGGCTGATCCATCTCGACGGGAGCAGCCGCCTTCGCCAGCGCCATCATGGGTTGGTTTATGGGCGTCACCAACACGGGGCTGGCGACCGGCGCGATGGCAGTCTCCCCAGGGCCAGCCGTTACCGGCGCAGTTTCGACGGGCGCAGCCTGAACCGCTGAAGTCGGAGCCTCTGCAGTCGCGGTGGGCACAGCGTCCGTCGGCGAAACCGACGGTGCCACCGGCGCGGGGGTCTCGGAAACTGGGGGCGGCTGCGCTGCCCCCGGGTCGAGCGTTCCCTGGGCGCCGCTCGAAGTCGAGAACAACAGCACCACGCCGAACGCTCTCACCAAGGGGCTACTGCTGAGGGACATGTCGCGGTCAAATGGGATCATGGTTGTCCGAGGAGGGTCGTCTGGACGCCGGCCCTAACAAGAAGAGTGGTTTATGCGAGTCTTATGAAGAACCTCTCCAAACGGGAAGGCTAAAACCAGCGCCCCTCTCGATAATTTGTGCAGTGTGACGGGAGCGTCCGTCTGCTGACGGGCCGGACGCCCCCAGCTAGCTGGCTGCCCCCCCGGCGTTCGTCAGTCCCCCAGCTCCCGCCACTGATTCCGGGGACGCTCCTCCTGAATTCGCAACACGATCTCTACCTTTCATTAGCTTCTCCACACCGAGCGTACGGCCGCCGCGCTGGGGGGCAACAGACATCCCATCTGGCCCCATTGAGAACGAATCTAGTTTCCTGCGCTATCCGATGTACCAGCGTCCTGAGCCCCCGCATCGGCCCCCGCGACTTCGAGGCTCAACACCATGCCCAAGCCGGCGTGACCGCTGTCCAAGTCTGGCTCATCGGAGGTACCCTGCACGCTGATCTTACAGTACGGGGAGAACTCCCCGACCGTCTTGGGCGCGAGCCACACCTCGGCGGAGTGCCCCTCGACGACTCTGACGCTGTTCAGATGGTCCGCCCGAAGAGATACATGAGTGTCTGAGGACTGCAGCATCGTGGAGCCCGCGAAGAATTCTGGCGCCGTGAAGGTGTGCGCCGCTTGGGACGGCAGGTTTACAAACTTCAGTCGATAGCCCGTGCCAACACGCAGCACGAACTCCCGCAGAGCCTCAGGCTCGCCTACAGCCGGTAGGCCATGTCCATAGCCGTATTCTTCATCGGAATATTCGAGCAACACGATGGGATCATCGAAGTAGCGACTGTCGTAGGCGGGCGACCCATCCGAGCTTTGCCATAATGCCGCAGAGCCATACCGGGCAGGATCGCGCGCAGTCTGGGGCGACCAATTCGACGCCTGCTGCTGGTCCAGCTGTACATCGGAGCCCAGAGGGTGGATGCGCACGGTCGTGGCCATCGCCGCTCCGTCAGCCCCTGCGTGCCCGGTGCCTAAGACCGGCGCGCCAACGGGCTCAGTATCGCGATAATGCGTCCCGCCAGTCACCCCATCTTCGCAATACGCGGAGTAATCTCCGCCAATCATGGGGACGAAATACAGCGTCACTTCTCGATCTTGCGTGGGGTGCAGCAGTAACTCAAAGGTATCGAAAGACGGGGCCTCGTATTCCGCATGTTCAGTTTGCACGCGCCACCATGCTACCGCGCGGTAGAATTCGGGCGCGGTAAAAAAGTGAGAGCTCGCCGCGCCCGCCGGGTTTACGAGTTTGAGAATGACGGGGCGCCCCGCTTCCATTTCTAAGGTGGCGTCCCGTCCCGCCTCGTCTGTAACAGAAAAGCCGAGCACGCCGCCGGACTCCGTAAACGTAACGGTTCGATGCAATGCGTAGTCTTCCCAATTGCCGAGACAGTAGTCGCCATCGTCATTGAACGGCACCGCGCAGCGCCAATAGGCGACGATGTCACTGGCGCGACAGACGCCACCGGTGCACGCGCGCTCGACCATGGCGACAGGATCCGGAGCCAACGGGTCATCAGCCGCCACTTCTGGCGGGGGACCTAGGTCTCGATGCGCGACGCACTTGGGAGCGAGATTGAGCACGCCGACCGCTGCCGTGAGCAGACACCAGACCAGTGTGCGAGGCGATCTAGCTGTCCGGCGTTGACTCATTCGTCTTCGTCTGTATTCCCCTCACGCTGAGTCATGGCCAGCGTGAGGGAATGAAAACTATCAGATAACTGACAATAAATTGGGGAAGTGCACTTGCCCGGATCCGAAGAACACTCCATCCGTGTTGCAGACAGTCGCCAATACGAACCCAACGTCGCCCGAGGCGATAGTCACTTCGCCCTCCAGGCAGTATTTGTCGTCAAGCATGTCTGCGGCCGCAACTGCAGCCCCGTCTGGCGCCGTAGGCGCGTCGACACCCAGCTGATACGGCCACAGATCGATTCGCATGATGTGATGTTCGGGAGACAACACATGCCCAGCTCGAATCAACACCGTCGGACCGTCGACCCAACTGACTCCGGGACGGTGTTTGTAAGCCGCTCCGCCCTCGCCAACGTCCTCAACGGCGTAGCTAATTACGGCCCCCGTGAGATCCGTAAACGTTTCACCCAGGTAATAGGCCTTCATATTCGCTTTCACGGCGGTGACCCACTCCCCGCCCTCGCTCACATTCACAACGGCTTTCGCCAGATGCGCGATGCTCTCGTCATTCGCGGCTTCAGAATCTTCGGCGCAAGCCGAGGCCAGCGCCCCGAGGCCCAACAGCCCCGCGCCTCGCCCGAGCGCACCCAACAGTCGCCTTCGGTTCACCGTATCTTCATGTTTCATAGTAGCCCCCGTGTTCTCCTTGCCCTGCGGGATATCACGACCGGAAGTTGGACCCGCTTAAGGGCCCCAACGCCAATTCGTCGGCCACTCCGTACTTCGGCCGGTCCCCGGCTGGCCCGGCTGGCGCGACAAATGCCATTCCGATCCGCTACTTCTTGGCGAGACTGCGGGCGGATATCAGGAACCGGGCGAGAATTTTTGCGTCCCCCCGCCCAATCTCAGAGTCCTCTTTACGCATCATCTTGACCACATAGGCCTTGATACCGCCGCGCTCGAAGACTGAACCCGTAACGGGTGTAATCCCAGTCCGGAGCGCGCGAATGGGCCGACGCATCGCGTGGCACTTGGTGCACTTTACTACGAAAAGATCGTAGGCCGCGAGCTGCCGCCTGGGGAACTGAGCGCGCACCAACACCATCTTCTTACCCTCGCCCACTGTGGTCAGATCGGCCCTAGCGATACCGCCACAGAGGCTTAGGCTCAGCGCAATGCTCCCCACGAATGGCCGGGTCCGACTGCGGTAAAAACCGCCGCCGTCGTGACCCTGACAACCCTGTGGGCGAAAGCTTGGCATGGCTAAAATGCGAACAGCATCTGAAAGTTCGCGACTTCGTTCTCCACCGAGTCTTGCGTGTATCGGAAGCTCGCCCGCAACCGGAGGTTTTCCGTCACCAGGCCAATCACGCCAACATCGTGGCTGATGCTCTCACGTTCCATAGTTGTGGAGTCCACGAACTGAATTAGATACATCGGACGAAACCAGGAGCGGACGGCATAGGACAACTCCACAAATGTCGTCACATTTGTCACTTGTTGATTGGACACTAGCTCCTGGTCCAGGCCCAATTGATAGCCACTCCATAGGGACGTACGGGTGAGTTGAAGCTTCAAATCCAACCCCAAACGACGAATCTTGGCGGTATCCTCACCACCCGGATCGCTGACTTTACCTAGATAGCCCCAATGTGAAACGGTCACAGCCGAGTCTTCCCAAAGGGTAGGCTCGGCATCGAGATCCACTTCAGGCTCACGGCCATGCAAGTCAATGCCGCCGAACTTGTACTCCAGATGGTAGTAGCTATCCCAATGCGCGCCGAAGTCGCTGTTCTTCACTGTTCCTGCAGCCCAAAAAGTTCTGCGACCTAGCACACCGCTGGCTTCTACACCCATGCGTGCCTGACCCACCGAGTGACCGTTGTGAGCCGCAGTGGACAGACGATAAGGTGCGAGCAAGTTCTCGTTGGTGCGAAACACAGTCGTGGTTTGTTCGAACAAGCCGACTTTGAGGTTCAGCGCTGGCGTCTGAAACAACCGCGAGAAGGCCGCGTACATTTCGTTCGGGCCGCCACTTCCGGGCCAGGTTCCGAACATGGTTACGTTATCGCCAATCGGAGCTGCAAACAGCAAGTTGAACGACGGGCCGCCGGGCGACACCACCGGGAGCTGGTCCTCCTCCGGGACATTCTCGAACGTATGGCTGGCTGAGGCTTGAGCCACCAACGCGATGGGGCTGTTCTTGGGCAACGCCCCCGCTAAGGGAGAGCGTCCCTGAAGATCGATCGAATCATGTAATTCGAGACCGCCAGGCCACTGAAAGCCGTTCTTACGGAAAACGTCGCCGAACTCTGATCGCCGGGTGATGCTGCTGTGACAACTCGAACAGGGCACGCTGAAGGTACGAGCAAATACCGGGAACGCTTCTGCGCGTGAAGGCAAGACGCCCCCCACCAGAAGCACGAACAGGCATACCCTCCAGCAGCGAAAAACTCGCGGGAGTATCATCGAACCTCAATCGCGTAGCCGCTCATGGCGTTGGCGTGCAGGCTGCACCGGTACTCAAAGCGCCCCAGGGTGTCGAAGGTGTGCCGGAATCGGCCGGCGACCAAATCATCCGAAACACCGAAGCTATCAGCGACGCTCTGGACGTTGTGCTCCGTGCCGTCGACAAACAGCCACACCACCTCTGTCCCTACCGGGATCGTGCACAAGGGTCCGTCGGCTTCAACGCAACCACACTCGTTGTTGTACTGCTTGTCCTTAACGCGGATGCGAGCCTCAGCGGGATTGCCACAGACCGTCGCGGGGCCCGCATCACCCAGCGACCCGTCTAAGCCGCCCGCCATGTATCCCCCGACGAACCGATGCTCGATACATTTGGGGGCTAACAACGCAGGGGCAACGAGTACCAAACTGGTCTCCAACGCACGCGATAGAGAGCGCCCCGTCCTGAAAACGCCGATTGTACCCCCCACTCGCCTTCAGACGGCCGTGCCAGTGGGTCAGATAAGTACGCTTATTCGGAAATACAAAACTCGTCTCAAACAGCACCCAAATCCGCGAGGCTAAAGGATGTCTGAAGTCGTCCCGTCATAGCGGACACCCTGGGAGGGGGTTCACTGAGTGCTCTCCCTCCACCACGACCCGCGAACCACCAGCCACGTGAACCCGCTCGCCGCCGTCGTTGGTTTGGCGGACGATTTGGCGAATCAAGGGGGCGTGGGCATACTCAATGAACCCGACCAAACGACGGCACAGCTCGTAATTGACTACTTTGAGCTGGATAGCCGCGCCCTCGATAGCCTCGTGAACGATGCCAACGAAGCCGTCAATCGACTGGACGAGATATCCGCTCAGTCAGCGTACTAGAGCCATCTCGCCACCCAATAAATCGAGCAGCACCTCAAAGCGATCGGTCCTCTGATAAACGCCGTGAAATGAAGGAGACGGAGGCACCTGCGCTCGTTCGCCGGTGACAACGATGACCCGGGCCTGTGGCTGATGCGCTGCCAGGGGCACTGCCAAGACCGCCCCACTGCGATCGTCCAGCTTCCAATCCAGCAATACTGCTCCGTAACAACGGGGTCCCTGGATACCGGCCTGGCCTTCTTGGCCGGAAGCCGCTTCGTCAACAACGTAGCCTTCGTCCTCCAGCAGAGCAGCAAGGGTGATCCGATTCGACGCATCATCGTCGATGAGCAATATTCGATGGTTCGCGTCAATCATCAGGACCAGCTCCTCCCATACTTAGATTCTCCACGGTCAGCTGTAGTGTCAAAACCTCGTCTGCCTCCTCTAACTGCCTGCTGATCAACTCAAAGAAGCGCCGAATTCGTGGGTCCTGTTCCAACACTTCCACACCCAGTGTCTTTTGCTCGATATAGAACGCTGCGTTTCGAATAGCGGCAAAACGGTTGCGCAAGTGGTGTCGGAGTTCGGAAGCTTGAGCCTCCGGAGTTCCTTCTGCGTCAGCACTTATCGTCTTGACTGACTGGAGGGCCTCCGCAGCGCTGCCGACTAGACTCAACCAACCGGAGCGCTGCAATGCGACGGTACGCTGCCGAAGCGGCCCCCGTGGACGCGCCGAACTTGGACTCCCAGGAACACTCATTCGCCGACCAACTCCGGAGCCCTCTTGCCGATAGCGTTCACGGCGCGCTTCATGCGGGCAAACGTAGCCGTCCGGCGAACTGCCTCCAGCAGGTCCCCGGAGCGGTAGGGCTTGAGCAAGACGCTCAGCGGTACGGATTGGCCGCCGCTCTTCCGCGCCTCGGCGAACCGCTCGTAGCGGCCTGTCACTAACACGACGCCAATCATCACGTCCCGGCGCTCGAGAGCATCCACCAGATCCAGACCTGACATGCCAGGCATCTGGTAGTCAGTGCACAATACGTCGTAGTCTTTGGCCAACATCCGATCGAAGGCTTCGGTGCTGTTCGAACATAATTCGACAGAAAATTGCGACTCCAACAGCGCACCGACAGATTCAAGAACGTCAGCTGCGTCGTCGACCACCAACACGTGTAACCGGTGTTGGCTACCAGAGGAGCGATCGCGGAACTGGGAAGTCGGAGTGGAAGGCATAACTAATCGCGAGGTGCACACGCGCAACCGCCGCCGGCTGAAGTGCTTTGAAGATTCGGGGCCTAACCACCACAATACGAAGCGCGAATAGCGTCCCGCCTGTGGTGGTATGTAGGCGACAACCGTCTCTGCTTGCTAGGCTCGTAAGGTCGTAAGACGACGGCCAGCGGCGAACGGGTCATGGGTGTCTCTAGCAAGTCGAATGCCAATCTTCTCGCTACTCAAAGCCACGGCTTGGGTGCGTGTGATGGGCGGCATCCTTCAAGATTGAAAGCTACGTTGCGGGTCTGAGTGCCGGCCGCGCAACCTGCGCACAACAAGACATACACTCCGGCCGTCCCCTGAAGTGGTCGAGTAGGTTGGGGTTATCGGCTGAAGTCACCACCGCTGCGCCATCCGCGTTGGGCACGACGCTGTTGACGTCAATACCCCTAGGCCAAAAATGGCGAAGTCCAAACTGAAGTTCAGCTCGTCGCCATCTAGGGCGGTCAGCGGCACCGTGA
>SPKZ01024026.1_pt1 | contig 12572 bp, 13 predicted proteins | sample 2456571 | NCBI WGS metagenome assembly SPKZ01 (sample SAMN11192286, study PRJNA482655) | marine metagenome | biome: ENVO:00000447; feature: ENVO:00000244|ENVO:00000211|ENVO:00000569|ENVO:00002023; material: ENVO:00002151; isolation source: ocean water from marine abyssalpelagic zone ...
TGTTTAATTCTTTTATTGATTTTAGAATCATTTGGATTGGAGTGGGCCATAATAATTAATGTTTTCTTTTTCATTGTTTTCCTTTTTTTAGAAGTATATAGAAAAAGTTTTTTTATTAATTGTACAAAAGCGACAAATAGAATATTTGAAGCTAACAAGCTCAAAACGTACTAAAGTGCTCTTTTAATAAGCCCTTCGTAATTTCTGTTTTATACGAATACAATTATTTTTTTTCGCTTAAAAAAGGAAGATTTAACAGACTTAAAATATTAGTCATTTGTTTTTTATCTTGAAGGTTTGCTAAGCCTATAGTCATTGTTTCATACTCATCTTTTGGTTTTGCAGTATAAGAAGAAAATATTTTATCCCAAAAAGATATATTAAAACCGTAGTTTGAGTTTAGTTCTTCTTTATGCACACTGTGATGAATTCTATGCATATCAGGTGTTACAATTAAAAACCTAAGATATTTATCAAAAGATTTATTTAAACGTATATTTGAATGATTAAAAACAGCAAGACTGCTTAAGATAATCTCAAAAATAAAAACAGCTAAAAGGGGTGCTCCTAAAATAAGAATAGCTGCTATTTTTATTATCATTGAAAAAAGTATTTCTACAGGATGAAATCTAAGAGCTGTGCTTAAATCATAATCCATATCGCTGTGATGAACTTTATGAAACTTCCAAAAAAATGTATTTTTATGAAAATATCTGTGTTGAAAATATATAAGTAAATCCAATAATACTACGGAAAGAAGAATCTCTAAGAAGTAGGGAAGTTCAAGGTAAGAAAACAAACCTATGTTCTTCTCATAAGCTAATATAGCTGCCCCAATAGCTGCAAAAGGAAGAAATAACTTCACTAAAAAAGAGCCCAGGAATACGAGTAAAAAATTACTGAACCAACGCTTTTGTTTTTTAATTTTTAATTTTCTTTGAGGAATAAACACTTCTAAAAAAAACATGATAAAAATAATTGAAACAAAGAATGTTATTCGTATTAAGGCTTCATTGTTTAAAATAAAAGTATTTAGAGTATTCATTTTTTGCCCTTAGTTTTTCATATAAGAATAACATTAATTTATAAAGAAGACGTTTATTAGTTAAAGCTAAGCGTAATATTCGAAACTTTAGGGACAGGGTAGATCATAATAACTTGTCACCAAAATTAGCAAAAGCACTTTCTAAGTTTGGCATATTTTTGTAGCTAGTTTTTGTTAGTCTTACGCTTCTTGTTTTAAGATCACAAATAGCAATTTTAAAACTAGAACCCATAAAAGGTTCTACCACACAAATGATTTTATCTTCAACCTGCCTTGTTGCATAAATAGTACCTTGAAGAGATGAAAAAAAGTATTTGGGATAAGTCAAGGGCGTTATTTCAACAATATCTATGCTTTCTTCATTTTCAAGCGTTTGCATTATATCCATAGCATCTTCATAGCTCTCAAATTGAATACACCAGTCATCAAATATTTTATTAAAATGTTCTAGATCTTCATCTAAAAAACCACCAGCTAAAGATTGAAAAGTAAAAATAGACACAAATAACACCTTAAAATATATATAGTTTAGAAATTAATTCTAACATATTTAACTTTTAAATTCAAGAATGTGTATTCCTAATTATTAGCTATTAGAAAATTCAATTGCCTTTTTAATTTTATGAAACAAAGCAATAAGAAATAAAGCAGTAAATAAAAATGCAATATATAAATTTAAATCCATGCGTTTATCTCCTAATAAAAAAATTACTAAGCTTATTTATATATAGTATTAAATAATAAACAAATTTTGTTATTATAAAACAATAATAGAGATTTTTATTCAAATAACAATTTGGGATAAAAGTAAAACTTAAGAAGGACAAGTGTGCAAAAAGAATATACATTTTATACTAAGAGTAAAAGATGAAACGATTTGATAGAGTCACCTCTCTTTTATTACTCCTACAAACACGCTCCCTTGTAACAGCTAGATTTTTAGCAGACTATTTTAATGTGAGTGAACGTACAATCTATCGTGATATAAGTTCCCTACAGAGTGCTGGCGTGCCAATACGTGCAGAAGCAGGTATTGGATACTCTTTGTTCCAACGTTCCAACTTACCTCCTATTCGTTTTACACTGGATGAGGCTGCTTCTTTATTGCTTGGGGAAAAACTACTGGTATCGAGTCTTGATGCCAATTCTTTGCAAGATTTTAAACATGCTTTAAATAAAATTAGAGCAGTAATTGATAGTTCAGATAAAGACGGTTTAAATTCTTTTGCTGCTAATATTGAAGTTTTACCTACAGGCAGTCATTTTCCAATGAATAACAAGGGTTACAATGAAAATCAAAATGTGTCTGTTGCTACTAAAAAGAAAGGCTATGAAAGAGAAACAATAACAAGTACTGATCGCTGGTTACGAGAAATAAGAAGCTCTCTTTTAAATACAGAAGTAATTGAAATTAATTATGCCGCTCTTAGTAGTAATGCTCAAACGCTACGGTGTATTGAACCCATTGGTCTTTTTTATTACAGTTGGCATTGGCATCTTATTGCATGGTGTCGTAAGAGAGAAGCTTATCGAGATTTTCGACTTGACCGTATTTTATCCTTTTCACCACAAAATGAATATTTCCTTCGTCATAGTAGGTTAACGCTACAAGAGTATTTAAAAGAACAACAAGGAAGAGAAGAGCTTGAAGAAATTGAAATCCTTTTTACCCATGAAGCAGCTAGATTTGTGGGAGAACAACGTTATATGTTTGGATTTATTGAAGAAGAGCTGCAAAAAAATGCTGTAAAAATGCGATTTTTAAGCTCTATGCCAGACTATATGGCGCGTTGGCTCTTACAATATAGCAATGAAATTGAAATAATCCTTGGCACTTCTCTTAAACAAGAATTAAAAAGGCTTTCTTTAGAACTTTTTTCTCATTGGAACAAAAAATAAAAACTTCCTGACATAGGGTTGTCAATACCAGGTGTTATAATTAATTTAATACCTGGAAATACTTCGGGTAAACTATTAATTGGAGACAAATTATGAAACGAATAGCTATTAACCCATGGACTTGGTCACAAAATCTTGGATATAACCAGGCTGAAATACTAGAAGGAGTTACACGACAAATAATATGTTCGGGACAGACTTCTGTTGATGCCAAGGGCAAATTACAACACGCTAAAGATATGCGAAAACAAATTATTCTTTCACTTGATAATTTAGAAGAAGTTTTGCACGCTGCTGCTATGAGTTTGAAGAATGTTACGGGGCTTAAAATTTATACTACAGATGTGGATGAAGCTATGAAAAACTTTGATGTTTTAGCTTCAAGATTTGGCCCTATACAAATAAGTCCTCCTATGACCTTGCTTGGTATTACTAGGCTTGCTCTTCCTTCATTAATGTTTGAGATTGAGGCGTGTGCGGCAGATTAATTTTAAGCTAATAGGTAAAATTAAATTACTCGGAGACAGTATTACTGTTCCGAGGAAGTAAGGGTGATTGGTATTTTATCTCTTAGAAAAGTACAGGGCTTAAAAACTCTCCCAAGATTCATCTTTTCCTTTAACTACTGCTTTTTTAGGAGAAGATATTTTTTTGGTCTTTTCTTCTGTTTCTTCTGTTTTTTCTTCCCCTTTATTTCCCTTACTTGACTTTTTATTTACTTCTCTTGCTTTTACTTCATCTTTTCCTTTAAACTCTTTATTATTAGCATCTTTTACAATATCATTGGCAATAACATTCGTTTGTTCAGCAATTTCTTGTGTTTGAGAGGCAATGGTTGCAATTTCTTGAGTTTGTGAATCAACTTGGGTTACTGCATCATTGATTTGCTCTATTCCTGCTTGTTGTTCTTTTGATGCGCTTGATACATCCGCAATAATAGAAATAGTATTTTGTATATTCTCATTTAATTTAGAATATCCTTCTAACATATTATTGGCAATTTGTTTTCCCTCACTGGCTTGTGCCGTAGCATTCTCAACCAAACTTTTTATCTCTTTTGCAGCTTCTGCAGATCTGCTTGCAAGGTTTCTTACTTCTTGGGCTACAACTGCGAAACCTTTTCCAGCTTCTCCTGCTGTTGCTGCTTCCACGGCTGCATTCAAGCTTAAAATATTGGTTTGAAAAGCAATTTGGTCAATTAAACCAATAGAATCATTAATAGAAGTGACTTGTTTATTTAGTTCATCCATAGATTGACTGGTTTGAGTAGCTAGATCTTCTCCATTTTTAACCGCTTTGGTAACTTCTTGCGCATAATTTGACATTTGTTGTATGCTTTCATTATTACTTACAACCGTTGCTGTTATTTCTTCAAGTGCGGCAGCTGTTTCTTCAAGAGAAGCTGCCGTTGAATTTGCATTTGTATTTAACTGTTCGACATTACGTACAAGGATTTTTGCACTTTTTGAAAGACCTAATCCAATACCTTTATTTTGAACTAACATTACAGTTGTAGAATCTCCTAGAAAATTGATTCCTTTACATAACTCTTTTACTTCTCCTTCAACACCTTTAATATCTACTACTGGTAAAAAGTTGTATTTAGAATAACTTTCTAAAACAAGAAGGATATTGTCTATATTATTATTTAAGTTTTCTAACATTTCATTAATTACATCTTTCAAATCATTTAATTCATCTGAATTAGACTCTTTTGTAATTCTCTCTTTTAAGTAACCCACTTTGATTTTATTAGCAACTACAGTTGCATCATCAATTAACGCTCTGTCTTTTTCAATATTTATTTTAGTAGTAGCAATGTTTTGATTAATGATTTTTGCCATATTACCTATTTCATCATTGTTTTTATCATCTAATCTATCAACTTCTTTTATTTCATTGTTTACAAAAGAGAAAAATTGAATTAATCCTTTTTCAAAATCTCTTAATGAAACACTAATAGAATTACTAATATATAGAAGTGCAAATACAATAAATACTGCAATAGAAATAGCAAAAATAGCAGCAAACATTTGAATATCAGATACTTTTTGAGTAACTGCAACTCCTATAAGAGAAGTCATATTTTTTAATGACTCTTCTGATCTGTGTATAACTTTTCTCATTTTTCCTAAAAGTCCTAGTTTACTGTTTAGACCTTTTTTCTCTTCAAATTGCACCAATTTATTAAAATCTTCTCTGTATTTATTTAACAAGGAGGACATGTTTTGATACTTGGCATCTGCTTTTAAAGCATCCAATTTTGAATTAAAAGAGCTAAGATATTTTTTATCACTTCTTAACATAAAATCCTTTTCTTGTTTTCTTAAATCATATACAATAGATAAAAGATTTTTATCATCGGATTTTTTTGCAAATTCTTGAACTTTATGAACGGTACTTCTTAAGCTTCCATACAAACCATCTTTTGGATTTAAACCTATTTGTTCTTGAGTTTTAACAAGCTGGGTAAATACAGAGCTGTACTCATGAATGATTTTATTATAAGAATCCGTATCTTTAGTATCTAATTCAAAATCAATAAGCATTATTTTCAGTTCTTTTGATTCTACATCAATTTTACCAACGGTAGTTTTGAAGCTTTTTAGATACTTCATATCTTTTCTTGCCAGAAAATCTTTTTCATGTTTACGCAAATTGAGCATATTAATATTTAAGTTTTTAACAGCCTCTTTCATATGGCTTAAGTCATTAAGCTCTTTTATATCTTTTGTTTCGAGTATTACAATTGCTGCAAAACCAAGAGATACAAGTATTGCTAAAATAATAAGTTTGAGTTTAATTGTCAGGTTATTCAACATCAGAAGTCCTTTTTTTGGCTTGATATAACAATATTACACCTAATAAACCAATATTATTATTAATTAAATTATTAATCTAAGATATTAATTTAAGAGAGTAAAAAAGCATTAAAATAATACTGTTAATTACTAATGAGAATGGATTCTATCCAAAAGCAGTAAATTTTAGTTCTTAAGTTAATAATAATATTAATTATATTAAGATAAAAATAAACGGAGTTTTAATGAAAAAAATGATTGGAATTAGCTTATTTACTTTTAGTTTGTTGTTTGTTACAGGGTGTTCCCCAAAAGTTGGTAGTGATGCTTGGTGTACAGATATGAAAGAAAAAGATAAAGGGGAGTGGACCGTAACACAGGCCGGTGATTTTGCAAAACATTGTCTTCTTAAATAATATAAAATTATCAAAGAATTATCTACTTTTTTGTCCAGCAAGCACTTCACAAACGCAAATGAAAGAAGATTTAGATAATATTGATTTTAACGCAGATGTTAAGAAAATAGACTCTATTTAAGTATTATTACAATGCTTAAATAGGGAACAAAAATTTAAAAAGAGAGTAATAATGAGTTTATCTAAGATGACATTTTTTGAGCGTTTTGAAGAAGATATTTTATCTTCTAAAAAAACAATTACCATTCGTGATGCATCGGAAAAAGATTATGAAATAAACAGTATTGTGCAGGTTTCTACTTTTGAAAGCAGCCGTTGGTTTTGTACCTTAAAAATTAAAGCAGTGCTTCCTATTCTTTTTAAGGATTTGTCTGATTTTCATGCCAAACAAGAAAATATGACACTTGAAGAGCTTAGAGAAATAATACAAGAAATCTATCCTTGCGTGACACGTTTGTATGTTATATCGTATGAACTAGTGGATATTCTAGAGCCTAGAGATTAGGTCGCTAAATCTTATTTTGAATTTGCCAGTTTATAAGAAAACAAAACAAATACACTTCCTGCAAAATAATTTAAGAATCTAGCATTTTTTGCTTTGGATAAAAAATCTTTTAGATATTGAGATAAAAGAATAATTATTAAAAACCAAAAAGATACAACTAAAGCCTGTATTGCCCCTAAAAAAAGGCTGTCTTCTAAAATATTAGTAGAACTAACAAATTGAGGAAAAATGGATAAGTAAAAAAGTATTATTTTGGGGTTCAGAAGATTTGTTAATAATCCTTTTGTAAAATTCTTCATTAAACCTTTTTGTTCTTCACTCTTAGGCGCTGCTATGCTTTTTAGATGATAACCTGCTTTAAAATGCGTAAACCCTAAATATAAAAGATAAAAAACACCTAGTATTTTTAACAATGTAAAAGCAATAAGCGATTTTGACACTAATAAAGAGAGCCCTAGGGCCGAAATAAAAGCATGTATTAAAAAACCACAGGATACTCCAGCAACATTTGCAAATGCTTTTGACTTATTATTACTAAGGGCAGTAAAAAGAACTAATAAAGCATTAGGTCCTGGAATAATTGCTATAAAAAATACAATAGCTGCAAATGTTAATAATGATTCAAAACTCATTTTATATTCCTAATATATTAAATTTTAATAATAGTTGAATTGAAGTCAGAATTATAACATCTTTTTTTTTCTTGATAAAAAACTTGAAAAATTTAAATTATTTTTTATTTTATTTAAAATATCCATTTATATGTTTATTTATAAATATTAGATAAATCATTAAAAACATCTTTTTTATAAACAAAAAATCTCGCTTGATTTTAATCAAGACAATTTTTGTCCTATTTAGTTAAGATTCGACTACATAACAAATAGGAAAGAAAATGTTAAATATAAAATCACTTTATTTTAGAATGACGGTTGTTCATTGTATTGGAATAATACTACTTCCTCTTAATGCAATATTCTTTACTTCTTCTATAATATCTCAAAGTATTCAAGTTATTATTGCACTGGCCCTTATCATACATGAATTAGATGAACGTAAAAATGGTAATAAATTATCAAAAGAATTGGTGAAGTTTTTAAAAAATATGGACAATAAAAATGTTAGTTTAGAAATTAATACTTCAATGTCGAGTGAATACTCTGAAATTAAAGAAGTCATTGACAAAAGAGAAATTGAGCTTCTTAAAAAAGAAAAAGAAGATTCATTGTTAATTGAAGAAGCCAATGAAGTTATGAATAATTTAAAAAGAGGTGTTTATTCTCATACCATTGAAAGATCTACTTCAAATGAATCGTTAGAAAAATTTAAACAAAGTGTAAATGAAATGATACTTGAAACAAAAGGTCATTTTTCAAAAACAAACACTCTTTTAAAAAAATATACAAATTATGACTACACAGAAGAATTAAAACTAGAAGGTTTAGCAAAAGAGGGGGAATTTAACTTATTAGTAGCTGCTGTTAATCAACTAAAAGAAGCCATTAGCAATATGTTATTTGAAAATAAAACAAATGGTGTTAGTTTGCAGGGGTCTTCTTCTACTTTATTAAACAATGTTAGTACCCTAAATACATCCTCAAATGAAGCAATGCAGAGTTTAACAAACACCTCAGAAGTATTGGCTATTATTACAAAAAACGTGACTAAAACATCTGAGCAAACAATTGAAATGTCTGCTATTGTAAATGATGTAATTCATTCAACAAAAGAGGGTCAAGACTTGGCTTCCAAAACAACAAAAGCAATGGATGAAATAAATGTACAAGTAAGTGATATCAATGAATCTATTTCTATTATTGATCAAATTGCTTTTCAAACCAATATTTTAAGTCTAAATGCAGCAGTGGAAGCAGCAACAGCAGGTGAAGCTGGAAAAGGTTTTGCAGTAGTGGCTCAAGAAGTAAGAAATCTTGCAAACAGAAGTACAGAAGCTGCTAAAGAAATAAAAAGCATAGTAGAAGCTGCAAAAGTAAAAGCAGATGAAGGAAAAATGATTGCTTATGAAATGATTGATGGCTATAAAGACTTAAGTAATAATATTGATAAAACCATAATAATCATAAACGATGTCTCTAATATATCAAAAGAACAGCAAGTAGGAATTATAAAAATCAATGATTCTGTAGAAGTATTAAAACAACAAGTTCAGACAAATCTTGAAGTATCTTCACAAGCAAATAAAATTGCCCATAAAACATCTCTGATTGCTAATACTATTGTAGACAATGCCAATGAAAAAGAGTTTGAAGGTAAAAACAGTATTCATTGCAGCAGATGTGAAGCATAGAATATGTTTATGAATTTAGAAAACAAAAAAAAAAAAAAAATTGATGATAAAAATTATAAAACTATTGTTAAAAACTATAAATTTACAAAAGAAGATGCTTCTAATCTTAAAAGCATAGAAGCTTTGGCTATTTTGTGTGTAAAAGAATTGTTAAAAGGTTTTTATGCTTTTATTTTTGAATTTGAACATGCGAAAAAATTCTTACACAATAAAGAAATTCTTTCTCGTCATGAAAAAGGAATAGAGCTTTGGTATAGCAATCTTTTTTGTGGCAAGTATGATGAAGAGTATTTTGAAAAACTCAATATTATAAGTGAAATTCACGTACGTATTGGTCTTCCTGCTCATTATGTAAATGCAGCTTTTAGTTATGTCCGTAGTTTCATAAAAGATATTATTGTAAAAGAAAAAAAGTTTGAAGTTTTAGTATCTGTTGATAAAATTATAGACATTAACTTAGATGTGTTAACCATTGCTTATAGGCAAGAAGAACAAACAAAACTTCTCGATGATATTGTTTTACTTAAATATGTAGTAGATAATGATTATATAGAACCTTATATCCAACCCATTTTTGATAAAGAGGGTTTAAAAATCAGTAAATATGAGTGTTTAATGCGCTTATTCCCAGAAGGAAAAAACAAAGCTTTGTCTGTTTTTCCTTATTTAGAAACAGCAAAAAAAATCAAACTTTATGAAACAATGATGCAAACAATGTTTGAAAAATCTTTTAAATTGTTCTGCTCTAAAGAAACAGAGTTTAGTATTAATCTGTCTTATGAAGATATTTCAAATACTACTTTTAGAGAATTTATATACAGATATATTAAAAATGCTGCGTATTCAAAATATATTATCTTTGAAATTTTGGAGAGTGATTTTATAGAAGATTTTACAATAATGCAAGACTTTGCGAAGCGTGTACGTACTTTTGGGTGTAAGATAGCTATTGATGATTTTGGAAGCGGTTATTCGAGTATGGAAAATATTTTAAAATTAAAACCAGAGATAATAAAAATAGATGGTTCTTTAATTAAGAATATTGATGTATCTAAAGAATCAAAAACAATTGTTAAAAACATAGTCAATATGGCCAAAGATTTGGGTGCAAAAACGGTTGCTGAATATGTTCATTCAAAAGAAGTTTTTGAGATTACAAAAGCTTTAGATATAGATTTTTTACAAGGTTTTTATTTAGGAGAACCAAAAGAATTCAGTTATTATTTCAAATAAAATATTAACAAAGATACAGGGATAAAGGTTCTTGTTTTTTAATTGTTTTTATTTTATAAAAACTTCAAGAACTCACCTATAACACACTTGATCCCAATATAATTTTCTTTTAATATCGAAGGAAATAATAAATGCATGAAACAACAATCAAAAAACAAGAAGATTTAGTACGTAAATACATTCGCGCCAAAGATACAAACATGCCAGCTTTAATGAAAGAAGTGTTTAGCTCTAATGCACGCTTAGAAATGAAATTACAAACTCAAAATATTTCATTTCCTTCTTTTACACTTGGATTAGAAAATATTACCGAGGTTTTAGTTACGACATTTGCCAAGTCTTATGAAAAGGTTTACACTTTTTGCCTTAGCGATAGCCTAAAAAACAATGAAGAAACACTTACTTGCCATTGGATAGTATGTATGAGGGAAAAGAACTCAGGAAAGGTGAGAATTGGATATGGAATTTATGATTGGGTTTTTACTATTGGTGAAAATACAAAAGTCAAACATTTAATCATTACAATAGAAGAAATGTTTAGCCTTGAAAAAAAACACTCCTCTGTTTTTCTTGAGTGGCTAGAGGGGCTTTCTTACCCCTTCTGTAGTATAGAAACATTTTTTAAAAACAGTCCCAAAATGGAAGAAGTCCAAAGTATTGAAAACTATTTTAGAAAAGTAGAAACAAAAAAACAAGAGACAATTTAAAAAAGTCTTTTGTTTTCTTTACTATTTTTATTTTTTTGTATTTACAATATAAAGGGTATTGGAATCTACTTTTCCTGTACCTAACATTTTTGCGTGAAGTTTACCTTTTGTTGACCAGGTTGCAAAATCATCGTCATTTAAGATACCTATATACCCATCTTTGATAAGCCATAACCCTTCCATTTTATCATGAGGGTATTGTACTTCTTTTACCATATCAAGAATGAGTTTTTTGCTAACAGGTTTAATGCCATAGTCTAAAAGTTTTTGCCAACCTTCTTGTAAAACAAACTCTTCTAAAGTTTTGCCTTCAATCATAAGTCCAAGCGCTTCATCTTGTTTAATAGCAGCGCTTTCTTTTATTTCTTCAAGATTACTTCCTTTACTTAAATCGATTTCATAGATATGTTTTTGTGCTTTGTTATTGGCTTTTTTAGGTCCACCTTTCAAAAAAGAACCATCTCTTTCAATAACATAATAGGTGTTTTTTCCAATAGCAACTATACCTGAGTTTGAATTTTGTGCTTTTTCTTGTTTGTATAAATATTGTGCGGTTTCACCTGTTTTTGGATTAATACTTACAATACGTGTAAGATTGAGTTTTTTTACTTTTTTACTTGGATTATAAAGCGTTGATTGCATTATTCCTACTAGTATTTTTTCATCTAAACTTGAAGCTAACCCTTCCATTCCTCTGTTAGGTCTTCTGTTTTTATATTCTTGCGGAAGATTGAATTTTGTTCGTATATCGTTTTTAAAAGCATTGATTCTCTCAATTTCTATTCCTTTAGCATTAAAATGAACCATATGAGGACCATATTCATCACTGACCCAAAATGTTCCATCTTTTAGAGCCACTAAACCTTCTCCATCTAAACCATAATCATCCAATCTCATAGGATTGTTTTTTTTATGATAGGCTTTGTTCATATCCAAACGAATGACTTCACCTTTGGCATTATAAGGAGTTTCTCCTGTACCTCCTAGGGCTGAAGAGTTAGGAAGACCTGTGATTTCCTCTCCTGTAGGACGTTTTAATAATATTTGTTTAAGCAGTATAATAGAAGTATCTTCTTGTAATTCAAAAAGTCCAATTCTCGGAGTATAATTTGGCGTTGGAAACTTTTTTCCTTTTCCGTAAGCTCCTTTATATTTTGCATTAGGACCTCGATCGGTTAAAGCATAAAATTGATTATTGTTTTTGGGGTGGGCAACCATATCTGAACCATAACCCCCATTTCTAATCTCAAAGACTTTATTTGTTTTCATATCAAGAACATCTGTACGTAGAACCTCATAAGGCAACTGTATACCCTTTTTAGACATTTTACTTAATACTTCATCCATATTTACATTTGAGCTTGCACAGGCTGTAAAAAGTGCTGCAACACTAAGCGATATACTAAAAGAGAGATATTTTCTCATTAACTTATCCTTGGGTTTTATTCTTTTAGCATTTTATATTAAGATTATTACAAAACAGTTACTTATATTTATGTTTTTAACCTTTTGTTACAGAGGATTTTACTAAGTACGAATAGGTTTAAGAGGGACAGATATTTTTATTATGTATATACGCTATAATCCAGAATTAAAATAGAAAAAGTCTATAAATACAAGAAAATAAGTGGGTCAACAATGCAAGAAATAGCTCTTAA
>SPKZ01001814.1_pt1 | contig 12571 bp, 9 predicted proteins | sample 2456571 | NCBI WGS metagenome assembly SPKZ01 (sample SAMN11192286, study PRJNA482655) | marine metagenome | biome: ENVO:00000447; feature: ENVO:00000244|ENVO:00000211|ENVO:00000569|ENVO:00002023; material: ENVO:00002151; isolation source: ocean water from marine abyssalpelagic zone ...
CAATATCGTCAACAAGGCAGACAACTATCGAATTCACAACAACCTGTCCGACGCCAAGAACCTGACGGGCGCTGTCCGGAGCAACGGAAGGGCAATTCGCCTTCGCTTTCGCAACCCGGATGGCACCTACGACCAGGCAATTATCTCCTTCGAACTTCGCAGTGGAGAGAAGCAACTGAACTTCTACTACAAGGACAAGAACTGGAACTCCTGGCCCAACAATCCCCGCTGGACCATCTCTTCCGAACCCTCCGGCGTCGACTTTGATAACACGACAGGCATTTTATTGGTGACCCTGACAGGTCCCAAAGGCGACGAAATCACCTATGCGGGGAACCCGGAATAATGAAAACAACCACTCCCCATACAAGGCGCAATACGCGCCGTGGCTACGCCACTATCGCTGTCGTAGCGGCCCTCTCCATGGTCCTCATCACCATGATGACCTATTCCCTGCTGGGAAACCTTAACAGCCTCGACACTCAGGTTGGAGCCCAGTTGAAACAAGACTACTCTCAGAAGGAGGACGCTGTCCTCAGCGCACTCCTCCACGTCGTTCCCAACAAGGCAATCGGAGCCATGCAGCAGGGTTCGGCTACGAACGCCGATGACTACACCTGGGAAAAGATTTTTGAAGAAGCTCTCGTCCTGGCAAACGCCGAGCAGGCTGCCGACTCATCGATCATCACTGCACTGGCACTCGGCGATGCTATCACCGCCAACACCGGTGACACCGTGTTTGAGTCCATGGGTGATTTCGTAGGTGCTGCAACCACTCGTACCTGGGATAACTCCCAGAACAACCTGGTCAACGGAGGAAACTGGTATGAATACTTCATGCTCATCGACGAAAGCCACCGACGGGAACTCCCCGCTCCGCTTCGCCTGACTGAGTCTCACTACCGGTTGGATAAGCAATATCCCATCATCACCTTCGAGAAGTTGCATGTTTATAACTACAAGTATCATCACTCCCTGTATTACAAGGGTCTCAACGTCAGCACAGACACTTACCCACTTTACAACCTTTATGAATATCCCGATGTGAGATTCGGCTACAAACGTCCCGGAGACTACTTCGTAGCAAAACGCAACTGGTGGGCATTTTCCCTGACTTTCGGCAGCCACAACACTGAAGAAACCGGCATCCCTCCTGTTACGAAGAAATACGTCCTTTCTATCTACGAAGTCCCTTCCCAACTCCCTCTATCTTCTTCTGCTACCATGGCAGTTGGTCAATATTCGGACGGATCGAACTGGGAAAACGTGAGCCTTCAGGGCGGTCTTTACGCCGATGCGGTCCAAACACAGGGAACGGTAGCCCTCGCAGACGGTGCCATCTCTGCGCGGAAGTCAGTATCTCTCAGCGATGCCACCTCTGTTAAGGGAAACACTCTGGACACCAGTTTCGATGCGATCGGAGACCGCGAAAATCGCGCCCTCGCTTCGGACAGCGACTTTTATGACGCTTCAGTCGCAGGAAACGTTGGCAAGGTCGCTTTCATTCCCATCAACCCCGGGGCCGAATTCCTGAAGCTTGCCGGCGACGGCCTGGCCAGCGAGCGCATCTCTCCCACGGGATGGAACGAGTATTCCCGCGGCGCGGAGCAGGCCAATATGCGGATTGAGATCCGCGAAATGGTCGATGTCGACGACCAGGTTCCGGTCACCATTCGCTTTCACTATGCGAACACGAGCGGAACGACCGAATACATCGACTATACCCGCGGAACCAACTGGCCCTCTGAACTCGAGACCGGTGGTGATGCTTTTCCCTTCCAGACAGACATTCTTGAAAACGGCCGGAACGCTCTCGTTGTGAATATTGATCGCATCTCTGCATTCCTCGGAACCATCCCCAATGCAGCCGGCGTGAGCACCAACAACTCCATTTACCTCTATCCGAACAGCGGAGAAGCCACCGTTGTTGCCCCAAGCGTTCCTACACTCGATACGGACCTCTGCGTCACACTTCGCGGAGGCAAAGACCTCACCGCATACACCAGCGGTTTTTCAGTCGTCACCGACATGAGACTCTACATCGCTGAATCACTCAACGACGTGGCCGCCACTGCCCCCGTCAATTCGGGACTGCCCGCAGGAGCTGAGTTTTTCCCTCCTATGTCTCTGTTTGCCCCGGAAAAGCGCTTTGGTGAGACCGCGGTGATCGACAATCCGGTGAACTTGAAGGGTCAACTCAGCAGCCTCAAGACCAGCACGGCTGATACTTTCAACCCAATGGAACTCATGGGCGCGGACGACACCAGGGTTGATGCCAGAATGATGGAGGCTGAGCTTGTCGATCTGCGAAGCCCGGCGGAACTCCCCCCGATCCACCTCATGAATTGGCTGATCACGATCGAGGAAATTCACTGATTTCCTCGGATCTCTTCGGGATTCACCTCTTTTTTTCACCTTGCGGCCCGTGCCCGCCTCCAAAGGGGGCAGGACGGGCCGATTTCATTTCGGATCAGGATGATTCCTGGAATGAGTTAAAATTTTCATAACTTTTTGTTGTGATTCCCTTGATTATTAAAATTATTTAAGTAATATTTGTTATAATTTTGAGAATCCAGTTCTGAAATTCCTTCAACACCCATTATGAATCCGACACAGAGCGAACCTGCTGTCTCCCTGCCCAAGGGGCTTTCCATCGGCTACCGAGGCCGCAAACTCACTGGTTCCAAGGAAATTCGCCTTGCAACTAACGACGAAGAAATTCGTCTCGAGACTGGCCGTCACCTCCTCCTGGCTCGGAACGGACGGGGCAAAACAACTCTCCTCAAAACGGTTGCCCAGATCATTCCTGCCCTCGACGGCAAGGTGGAATGTGACGGTTTGGTCCAGTTTGTTGACGAAGATCTTCGCTTCGATGCAGAACTGAAGCCTCGCCAGATCTTTTCCGCCCTCTTCAAGAACGGGCAACGCCAGTTTGCTCTGGAAATGGCTGAGAGGATCGAGCTCGACATCGAAAAGCCCTACGGAAAACTCTCCAAGGGTAACCGCCAGAAAGTGGGTCTCATCGTCGCAGAAGCCCGCGCCTACAATAATGGTCCGCAGGTCCTCCTTCTCGATGAACCCTTCTCCGGCCTTGATTTTGCAGCCCGCGAGAACGTCGACGCTGTCTGGCGCGAGAACCAGGACAACATCGTCCGAATCGTCTGCGTGCACCCCGACGAGCCGACCCTCCAGGCCGACAGCGCAGTGATCATCTGCGACGGCGAGCTCAAGCAACTCGAAGTCGACGGCACTCTCGACTGGATGAACACACGCACTTCACTCAACTAACCCGTTTCTCTCATCCCTTCATCACATGGAACTCTACAAGCTCACCCTCGCTTCCCTGCTCACCCGGAAAACCTTTGCTATTTTTGCGGTCATTCTAATCGCAATGCCGTTTGTCCTTCCCATGATGACCCCGTGGGAAACGAAGCCTTCTCTCGTTGAGCCCGCTCGCGCCCAGGCTGCATGGGTTCTGCTCTGGGTAACCGCTTTCGGCTGGCTCCTCTTCCAGGGAGCTACCATCGGCGACCGCTGGTCATCTCATGGCATCCTGGAGTATTTCAAGACCATCGGAGTCTCCAAGAGAAAGCAGATCGCACAGATCTGGCTCAGTTGTTTCACCATCTTCGCCGGGTTCGCCCTGATTACTTTCGTCATCAGCACCTTCACTTCGATGCCCGCCGACCCGGTTGAAGCCAAGCACTGGCTGTTCACCAACCTCCAGTATCTCTTTTTGTTTCTCCTCGTTGTAGCGCCTCTGCTTGTGCTCGCGATTGCACTTGGCACACGCATCAATGGTGCGGCGGCTTATGCCGTGACTATCAGCCTCGCCCTCTACGGCATGTTCGGGATCGGACAGCTCGAGGTTTTCATCGCCGACAACAAGAATACCGTGCTCAACGTTCTTTACGTCATTTCCCCTCACTATCACCTCTCCGATCTCACGTCGCGCCTCGTTTTCAAACTCGGTGCCATGCCGGTCGGTGAATTGACCCAAATCGCTTCCTACCTCGGCGGACTTGCTCTGCTGACAGTTGGGATTTCCTATCCCCTTTATCGCGAAGGGAAATGATCCCAGCACTTTCCAGGGGACTTTGGGTCGCAGTCGTCGGAGCAGGCGTTGCGCTCACTATCTTCGGACAGGTTTCGCTGGAATCCAACAACCGCCTTGCCACGGACCAGAATCCGATGGCAATTCGGCGTTCGGCCTACGGCAAAATGTTGGCCCGTCTCTCCGAAACCACCGTCGACCGCGTCTGGCATCTAGGGATCGAGCAAGTCGCTCCTCATGATCATGGCCCAGGTGGACATGATCACGGCCACTCCCACGGTGATCACGGCCACTCCCGCGGTGATCACGGCCACTCCCGCGGTGATCACGGCCATTCCCGCGGTGATCACGGCCATGCTCCCGGAACGCTAGTTCATGCGAGGGATTCACACGACGATCCCACCCCCCATCGTCATTCGCAACAGCGTGATGAACCTGCCTCTATCGATGATGCTCTCCCTGTAAATGACGAAGATCCTCCTGCGGATGTCGCAACGAACTCAGCCAATGAACAGGGCCTGGATCGGCTCAAAGGCTACCTCCAGGGGATGAAGCTCGCGAAATACGATCGCACCAATCCCTACTCCCTCAGTAAAGCCCATCGTGCCCAGGTTGCGCAGGACATCCAGCAGATGCTCCTCAGGAGTTACAACATGGATCCAACCCACTACGGTGCCTACAGCTCGTATCACCTTTTTCTCACCACGCATGAGTTTGGCGGCACTAAAGCGACTCGGGCCCATGCCAAGCAAATTGCGCAGATAACGATGGAGGCCGTTCGAACCGAAAGCGAAAATCCAGAGCCCTGGATCACCGCAGCAGCCGCGGCCATGAATCTCTACCAGCTGGACACAGAAAAGTATGTAGTCGCTGGTAAACCCATCCCGATTGAGATCCTCCGAGAATACCGGGATAAGGTCGGCTATTGTATCTACCAATTTGATACCCTGTTCCTCAATGCCACTGAGAATGGGAACTGGGACAACCTTTCCACAGAGCGTCAGTATGAAATCGCGACGCGCGCTCGATTCATGAACAATATCTTCGAGCCGTTCGATGTGATGATAGCCAGGGCCGAGAATCGCGCGGCTCCCGTCGAACAAAAGAAAGCCGAGGTCAACCATCCCGAAGAGTAGGAGTCTTCCCCTTAGATACCGAATTCACCTCACGAAGCCCGCTGTCTAACAGCGGGCTTTTTTGTTTCTGGGACAAAATCTCTAAGAAAAACGTGATTTTATAAAGAATTAACCTTCAAAACTCCCAAATTTTATAACTTTTCTCAATTTTTCATGAAAAAGCCCTTGTTTTATGGTTTTTATGGTTTTAATGTTTACTATAACCGCTTCGGCAGTTGCTCAATGGATTCGCAACAAGCACATAATCAGGCCCAGCAAGTCATGTCCGCGATTTTCGCGACGGCCGGTGACAACATCATTTCGGATATTCAAATCCGAAGCGGTTCCTACGTCTATTGCCACACCAAGAGAGGCCTCGAAATCATCTCCAAGCTCGGAGAACTCCCTCCCCAGGTGGTGATGAACGTAGTGAAATTCCTCTACGCCCGTCAGGAAAACGATCCCACCGGCGCCGTCTCACGACTTCAAAACCAGGCAGGTGTCGAAGAGCGCCTCTTGAACGATAAGGTCGCCGACTTCAGTTGTGACGGCTTCCCTCTTCCTAACGGAACTATTTCCGGCCGTATGCGTGTTCAGACACACCTGAGCACTTCCGGCCCCGGCATTACCTGCCGTATTCTCAGTGACGACATCGCTGAACTTGAAACTCTTGGAATTGCCCCCGACACGATCCGCGCTCTCCAGGAATTCATGAAGCGTCGTCAGGGTTTCGGCCTTGTCACCGGTCAAACCGGTTCCGGTAAATCAACTACCCTCGCCGCTATTCTTGACTGGCTTCGCCAGAATCACCCTCGCCATATCGTCACCGTAGAGGACCCGATCGAATATCGCTATTCCCGCTTCATCACAACTGAGGCTCAGGATGCCCCTCCGCTCCCTGCTCCCGGTTTCGTGACCCAACAGGAGGTTGGAAAGCACGTCGGTAGCTATCAACAAGGTCTCAAGGATGCTCTTCGTAAAGCTCCCCACGTCATTCTAATCGGTGAGATCCGTGACATGGAGACGATGGAAATCGCCATCGAGGCCGCGCAAACAGGTCACGTTGTGATCTCCACCCTTCACACTAACGGAGCGGTCAAAACTCTCAGCCGTATCCTCGAATTTTTTCCCCAGGCACAGCACCGTTCCCTCCTGGGGCGTCTCTCCGAGATCCTGATGTTCATTCTTTCCCAGGGCCTCATCCCCACCGAGAACGGCCGGGTCCTGAACTACGAGTTTTTGCAGAACAGCAGTTCTGCCGTGCGTTCCGGTATCGCCGCCTACGACGGCGCTGCCAAGTCTCTTGAAGATGCGATCCGCCACAGCGGAAACATCGAGTGGGACGCCAACCTGAAGAACCTGCTCAATATGGGCAAGATCTCGCACCAAGCTTTTCAGATGAACCGCATGAACGAGGACGATGCAGACGAACTGCTCTTCATCCCCGGAAAAGCGGGCTGATACCAATCTTGGCTGTTCATCAATTGAGAACAGCCCGGAAACAACAACAAACATAAATAATACAAGATAATGAAACTGAAGAATACTAAGAAGATTGCAGGTCTTACCCTGATTGAAATCACCCTCGTTATTGCCGTTCTCCTCGGCCTCATCAGCGTGCTTTTCATCGGTGTGTCTGCCTACAAAGAAGGTTCTAACCGTTCGAAGTGCATCCTGAACATCTCTAACGTTCAGAAGGCTGTTCGTTCTTACCAGAACCTCTACGAAAAGAACGAGGGTGACGCTCTTGCTATGAGCACTATCGCTGGTACTGGAAAGCTCCTTGAGACCGTTCCTACTTGCCCGAGCAGCGGCACTTACTCTGATGAGGCTGAAATCCCCCAGGTTGGTACTGCTTACCTTTCCTGCTCTCTGTCTGCAGTAGCTGACGGCGACCACAAGCCTACCACCACTACTGGTTGGTAATAACTCGCTCTAAATATTGAGTAACTTTTCCCCCGGTCCGCCCAGGGCAACCGAAAGCGGACCGGGGACTACTCTCAACCTCCACCTCCCTTCCCAATTTTTGACGAAAACTCAGAAGCCCCTTCCGACTTTTCATCAGAAATTGAATTCTCCTCACCGCTTATCCCCTACATGAGATTGGCAACCAGCTAATCCCCCAGGCGCCCGGCGGTGATCCCCTCAAATCACCGGACGAATGGAACTCCTCGATACATCTGCATCCCCCCTAAAGGTTTACAATCAGGCCAAGCGCATTCTAAAAAGCACTAGCCGAGCCAAAAACCCGGATTGGTACCGCCGCTCTACTGATATCCAGCTTCAATGGCATATCTCAGTAGGCTCCCAGTCCATCGCCAGCGCGATCCACAACAAAGCTTCCGGCGAATGGTGGGACGGCCCTGAACTGCCCCGCGTATCCTTCGCTGTTGATGACGCCGGCGAACCAAACGGTCTCGACGACGGATCGCGCAACGCACTCCACGAAATTCTTCGCCAGATTCTTGCCTCGCGCGAGTTCGGCATGAAGCCCAAATCTCTTGGTGTTACGCTTCACCTCGCAGACGGCCTTCGCACCCGTGACCTCGATCCCGAATTCGCTGGTGACAACGACTTCGACAGTCTCAACGAGCTTCTCATTTCCGCTCCTGACATTGCTCTTGGCGATGACTCTGTGAACTCACAGGACGGCAAGTGGCGCCTCATGCCACTGATTGGTGTAAAAGAGAGCGACAAGCTTTCACTCGCCGTCCAGGTATCTTCTCAATACGAGATGATTGCCCAGGAGCTTCGCGACTATGGCGAGCTTCGAAACATCCCGGTGATCGTGGAGACACGTTCTGCCGCTCTTGAAGCCTTTGCCGGTGCTACTTCGGTTCTCCCGGAAGGCACTTCCCTGACGAACACTCTCATGCTGATCCAGTTTGAAGGATTCACGCTCATGGGTGCCACCGGATCTCGTGGTGAAGTCAATATGATCCGCCCCCTGATGCACCGTTCGGGCGGATTACTCTCCCCCCCGGAGATTGCTGAGTTCATCACCAATACCGCAGCCCTTTTGAACTTGAAGTCGCCCAACCTATTCCTTCTCTCCGTTGCCGGAGTGCCCGAAGAAGAACTGAACGACCTTCTCTCCAACTACCTCGAATCACACCCCGAAGCGACCCATACCTGCGTAAACGCGAATGCTCTTGAGATTGTCGAAACGATCCCGCAGCACCGCTTCGAATTCGCTGTCGCAACAGGCACTGCTGGTCAGCCTTCTGAGTCACATGTTTCCAAACTCATGGAAAAGTGGGCCATCCAGGATTTCTACGGCGCCTCTCTTGAAGAAGCCAAGGCCATGCCGACCCGTGGCGACCTTAAACTCCTAAAGTATGCCGGCCTAGCACAGAAGGCCGCTCTGGTCGCTCTATTCGCTTTTGTGGGATGGACTGGGACGGACTTCATTACCAAGATGCGCTCCGAGGCCTGGAAGGTCGCCCCGACTGCAGCGACTGAAATGGAGCTTCGCCTCGTCCAACTCCAAAAAGAGCGAAAGGAGTGGGAACACTGGGACAAGCTTCTCACAAAGCGTTCCGAAGGTTGGCTCGCCATGGAAGCCCTCCTCAGCCTCTTTCCTGATGACGGTGGTGTCATCCTGACAGGTGCTTCCTACCGGGCTGATACCAACGGCAACAGCAAGGAAAAGAGTACCGTCGGTATCTCCCGCATCTGGAAAGCCGGAGGCTACGCTAATCCCGAGGTTGCCCGCCAACTCCCCACTCTTGGTTCCCGCACACGAGTCGCCGGAATCCTCAACCAGATTGCCGAAGACAACCAGGCTCCCTACTTGAGCGTTGGCACTCCGACACGCGAGCTCGATGTCGTCCTGACACAGCGCCAGGGTTCCATGCCCCCATCCGTGCAATACCCCGCGAAAGTGGCCCGCCATTTCCGCACCGTCTTTGACCTCAGCCTGACCCAGTCACTCGACGAGAATGACGAACTCGCGATGAGCACCAAAACCCTCTCCATCGAGCCCTGATCCATGAAAGCCTCTCATCACCAACAAGCCATCATTGTATTCGGAGTAGTCATCCCCTTCGTACTTATCCTCGCCCTCATCGGCATTACCCTCTACGGACGTGGCCGCCTCAACGAAAGCCACGCAGAAAAGGTAGCCAACTTCGAACGCTACAAGACAGCCCGCACTCAGGCCAACGCCCTCGAAGCGACCATGGCCACCGGCCAGAAGCGCGAAGAGATTGCCTACTGGCGCTCGAAGTTTGAGCAGGACTTCATTCAGTCCATTACCGAGAACCTGAACAAGATCCTCGAGCAGTACAACGACACCGAGCTTCGCCAGACTGCCATGGGCCAGGCTCCTGGTGCCGCGGCATTCGGAACGGCTTCAGACAATCCTCACACCCGGATTCAACTCAGCTTCGAAGGTGCCTACAAGCCCATGCAGATGCTGATGGCAGAACTCGAAACCGAAATGCCTCATCTCATGCTGGAATCACTTAACATTAGCCCGATGCCCGCCAACCAGGAGGGTGCCAACGGCAAACTCAACTTCCAGGTGATCTATCTCGCCTGGGAAAATCCCAAGAACTAAAGCATCTCCATGAAACTCTCATCCCTCACGATTATGGCTGCGCTCCTGGGAATGTCCGTTCCCGGTATGACGCAGGACGCCCCCGCCCTCCCCGGTGGATCACTCGTCCCTCCAGGTTCCTCTGATGGCGGCGAAGCCGCGGCCGGAGCTGAACAGGAAGAAGAACAGGAAATTGCTGCGATACGACGCTCCAACTTCGTTATCTCAAAGATTCGCGACAACTTTCGCGAAGTCGACCCGTTCGGCATGCTGATGGATCCTGCCAACTCCGCAGCCACCTCCTCACTGGCCGATCAATACAGCGAACTCGAGGACGAACCCCAGGCACTGACCAATTCCTCCCTCAAAAACGCGCTCGAAACCCTTCCGATCACCGGAATTTATCCTCAAAAGCGAATGGTAGTCATCGGCGCGAGAACTCTCCGCCCCGGCGGCCAGTTCGGAATGCAACTCGACGAACTCACCATCCGTCTCCGCTTCGAGGGAATCAAAGGTAAGTCGCTGTTTTTCAGGGACATGGACACCCAGGAAGTAACTTCCATCGACTTCAACCCACTCCCCAAAGAGTTCGAGCGAATCACCGACAATACCCAGCCAAAAACCGGCCAGGGCATCGTCCCGATGAACGATCTTTTTATAGTAAATTGAAATAATTATGGATTTTTTTTAATTAAATGTTAAAATTTCCATAATATTCAGCATTACTGCAAATAAATCTCTCACATCCACCCACCCCAAAGACACATGAGAATCAAAGAAATCGGAACCGTATTCGTTGCAGGGCTTCTCTCCCTTGCGGCGTTGGTAATCCTTGAAAACCAGGACTCGGCGCCTGTTCCTGTTGCAGGAACCGGCATTGAACAACTCCAAGCCGCCTTTGAGGACAATTCCAGCCTCATGGAATCCTCTGTCCCGGCACCAACAGCCGAACCTCTCACTGCAGAGGAAGCTGATCAGAACGTCGATCTTTTCGATGTCGCTGGTGAAATCCAGGAAGAGCAGGCTCCTGCCCGGATCACTGACCTCGAAGCAGCGCCTGACGCTGACCCGCTCCCCGAGCGCAGCGAGATGGCAGAGGCTCCTGAGTCGACACCCGTAGACGATTCCCCTATCTCTATGGCTCAGGCAACTCCTGCTGAAGACAACAGTATTGTTGGAATCGATCCTGATAGCGATCTCAGCCAGGAAGACAGCTCCACTTTCTCTGATACTTTCGCCGACGCCATCAAGTCTGCGACCGGAGATTCCAATGTCTCCCGCGCTCCTGCCCCCACGGCAACCGAGGCCGCCACAGAAGATGGTGAACCTGCCTCCATCATCGAGCAGACAGCCAACGGATTCTGGCTGCGCGAAGCTAAGCTTAACGACGTGTTCCAGCACCTCAGCCAGCTTGGTAACTACCAGTACTTCCACAATGCCGAACTCGAGGGCCCCGGCTTCGTCGTTACCGGTCAGCTCATGGATGATGATCCCATCAAGCAGATGGAAGAGCTTGCACTCATGTATGGTGTGACCATCCACACGAAGGGTAACACGGTCTATGCCTTCAACTCAGCTCAGCTGACCCAGCTGCCGACAGAGCCCTTCCGCTACCAGCTGAAGTATCTTCGCCCCTCTGACATTGAGCAGATCAAGATGATTCTCCAGCCCTTCCTCACTCCCGGTGCCGGAATCATCGAATACGAGAGCAAGACTAACACGCTCATCGTGATGGACAACACACGTCGCCTCGATGCCCTCGCCCTTTTCCTCCAGCAGATCGACCAGCCGAAACAGCAGGTTGCGATCGAAACTCGCATCCTTCGCGTGACCAGCGGATCCCGCAACATGATCGGTGTTGACTGGTCCAGCGTCCTCGGCGAAACCGGTCTCTCTCTCGGAGCCACTACCAGTTTGAACTCACTGTTCAACCTGCCTGAACTCTACGAAGCTACCAGCATCCTCACGACAGGTGGTGCCGGCCAGTCACTGAACCTCGTTGCTAATAACGGACGCAACACTCCGCTCTCTGCGGAAGCAGTCACCGGCGACGGTGGTCTGGTTCTTTCCCCTGCCCAACTCCAGGCAGTGGTTCGTGCTCTTAACGAAGGCGATCTCGCCCAGCAGGAGTCCAGCCCGACCCTCATTACCGAAGATAACGAGGAAGGCCTCATCTCCATCATCGACCGTGTTCCGATCATTACTGCGACTGTCAGCGAAACGACCGCCGGACAGAACATTACTGAGGAAGTTCGCTACACCATCGATGAAAGCGACCCTGTTGGTGACCCCGCCACCACTCGAGAAGTGGGTGTGTCGGTTGCCGTGACTCCTACGATTCTTCCTGATGGAACTATCCGGATGTCCCTTCGCCCCCGTTCTGCACAAATCGTCGATTTCGTCCAGGGAGCCAACGGAAACGCTTACCCTCGCGTTAACGAATCTACCGTGACCACCACGGCACGTGTCCCGAACGGTCACTCGCTCCTTATTGGTGGCTTCTACGAAGAAGTCGAGCGCGACGATTCCAACAAGGTTCCCCTTCTCGGCGATATCCCGGCCGTGAACCTTCTCTTCAAGTCTTCTTCACGCACCAAGGAGCACACCAGCCTCGTCTTCATCGTAACTCCGAAGCTCTACCAGCCGAACATCGGAACACAGAACGACCTCATGAGCCATGAGATTCACGAGTCTCACATCCTGCCGAACAATCACGACTACCCGGATCGCCTCAACCCAGGCACCAACCACCGGACCGATCTGCGCAATACCACGAACAACCTGTTCAAGCGCTACGAGCCCGATCCGCCGTCAAACCTTCTGCACCCAGACCACCCTTACAACAGCCCGGAGGCTCTGCCC
>SPKZ01010850.1_pt1 | contig 12571 bp, 16 predicted proteins | sample 2456571 | NCBI WGS metagenome assembly SPKZ01 (sample SAMN11192286, study PRJNA482655) | marine metagenome | biome: ENVO:00000447; feature: ENVO:00000244|ENVO:00000211|ENVO:00000569|ENVO:00002023; material: ENVO:00002151; isolation source: ocean water from marine abyssalpelagic zone ...
AAATATATTTAAACTCAACACCTACTGTAAAAGGTAGAAGTAATATTGAAATTGAATATGACGAAAGTGACCAACGAGAATATCATGTGGTGTGTCCTTCTTGTAAAGGACTATTTTATTTTACTAAAGATACTTTTATTTTTGAATATGATCAGGAAACTTATAGATTAACAAACGATGTAAAAGCGTGTTGTCATAAGTGTGGAACATTAATTGAAGAACATCATAAAACATGATGATGGACGAAAAAAACGGTGCAAAATGGATAGCAACAAATGAAGGCCATCCTCATGCAGGTTTTAATATTCCTTCTTATTATTCTCCAATGCTTACATGGAATGAAATATTCACAGAGTTTTTAGAAGCAAAAAAGAAAATGAACCAGGGCAATGTTACTTTGATGAAAACATGGACCAATACAAGGGATGCAAATGTCTGGGAAGAAAACTATGAAAAAGTAGATACTCATAAATTTGATACAAGATGTGAACTTTATACAAGTGAAGTACCTGAAGGAGTACTTGTAATAACAGCAGGTATTGATACACAAGATAACAGGCTTGAAGTTGAAATTGTAGGTTGGGGAAAATATGGAGAGAGTTGGTCTATTGATTATTTGGTATTGGATGGTGATCCTAAATATCCAAATGTATGGGAAAAACTGGATATGCATTTACTTGATAGAACATACAAACATGAAAGTGGAATTGATTTAAAAGTTATGGCTGCTTGTATTGATACAGGAGGACATAGAACTAAATACGTTTATGCCTATTGTAAAAAAAGATTTGAACTAAATATTTTTGCAATCAAAGGAGATAAAGGAATTAATACTCCTACGATAAAAGGTAATGCAACACGAAATAATACTGGGAAAATACCTTTATTTTCTGTTGGAGTAAATACTACAAAAGACGTTTTACACACAAATTTAATGACAGAAGATGCAGGTGCAGGATATATGCACTTTCCAAAAAGAGAAAAAAGCGATAAGAAATTTATTTATGATTCAAAATACTTTAAACAACTAACTGCCGAAAAACGTGGTGATGATGGAAGATGGGTGAAATTTAGAACGAGAAATGAAGGAGTTGATTGCAGAGTTTATTCAATGGCTGCACTTGAACTTATAGAAATGATGTATTACCCACAAGGAATGGATTGGGATGTTTTAGAAGATGAATTTCATGAAAAAATTGAGAATGAATTAAATGCAATTACAAATGAGGAAGAGGAAAATGAAGAAAGACCACAGAACTATAATGATTGGAGGGATAATTACTAATGAGTGTTAATAATTTAATAAATTCAAAGAAATCTTTTTGGGATAAAAGAGAGAACCTAAAAAATAAACCATCCCTAAGCCATAGAAGCTTAGAAGTGATTTCTTTTCTTATGGAAAGAGATAGTGTTGCGCTTGGAATAGCCATTGAGAGGGTTATGAGTACTGATGGTTTATACGATGAAATACTAGATGAACTTAGTGAAGATTTTGATGACATAAAAAAAGGATAAACTTTATTTCTACTTTAAAAGTTCATCTAATTTTTCTTTATATTGATTTTTCGGTTCAATTTCTATTGCAATTTTAATTGATTTAATTGCTTCAGAATAGTTGTCTAAATAAGCATATGAAAGCCCCAATTTAAAAAAGGAATCGTGATTGGTGGGGTCAATTTCAATAGCCTTTTTAAATGCAGAAATAGCATCATCATAATTTTCCAACTTACAGTAAACACTTGCCATATTCAAAAATGCATTCTCATTATTTGGATTAACTTCAGTAGCTTTTTTTAAGAAATCTATAGCTTTATTGTATTGTTTCATCATAGAATAGTTAAATCCTATAATAGCAAGAACCAAGCCATTCATAGGGTTGATTTCTATTGCCTTGAGATATGCCTTATTGGCTTCACTATACTCTTTAAGCTCAACATAATCACTACCCATATTATAAAAAGTGGCTTCATGCTTAGGATTAATTTCAATAGATTTTCTGTATTGCAAAATAGCTTCATTATATTTTCCAGTTTTACTATAGATAACTCCTAGATTATAAAAAGTGTTGTAGTTATTCGGGTTTATTTTTATAGCTTTTTTGTGCTCAATAATCGCTTCTTCATATTTCTTATGTATTTCGTACACAACTCCTATATTAGAAAATGCACGGTCATTGTTTGGATTAATTTCTATAGCCTTTTTATAAGAGTCCAGCGCTTCATCATATCTTTTAAGATTATGATAGGCAAATCCCATATGAACAAATGTATCATCATTATTAGGTTTTATTTTTATAGACCTTTTAAACGCAACAATTGATTCCTCATATCTTCCTAATTTCCCATAAGTAACTCCAATATTAGTGAATAAATTTGCATTATTTACGCTTAGTAGTATAGCTTTTTCATAAAACTTAATGGAATTAAGGTAATCAGCTTTTGCACTATATTCCATTGCTTTAAAAAAGTAATCATCAAAAGTTTTCAATTGTGATTCGTCAATATTTTCATTAATTATTTTAACAATATTTTTATCCGTGTCTGTTTGTTTATCTTGATTTTTTTCAACTATAACTTTAAAAATTTCTTTAAATGAGTCAATTTCCTTTTTTGCATAATTTGTCGTTGACTTAATTTTTTCTAGAGATTCTGTCGCTTCTTTTAGCTTATTATTTAACGATTCAATTGTCAACTTAGATTCAGTCTCAAATTCTGTTTTTACTTTATCTACACTTTTAACTTTCTCATTTAATTCATAAATCTTTAATTCAGCTTTTTTTTGAATAGATTCATTAACTTTTTCTCCAATCCATTTTCTTGTGAAAAAAAGCCCAGTAACACTTATTAAAACTGTAGAGATTAATATAAATAAACTAAATGCTGTAAGTGCATTTGACATAAAATTGCTTGTCTGTGTAGCTATCGTTTTATAGCCATCTATATGAGAATTTATATCTGTTTGAATAAGTTTTATCTTATGGTTATAAAGTACTGTATCTTTAACAAGTTTCTTTTCATATTCAAATAATTTTTCTTCTTTTTCTTCTATTCTTTTTAATTTATATTCCAAAAGTGGATTATTCTGATTTTTTTTTAATTCTTGAATCTCTTTATTCATTTGCAATATTTGATTTGTGACATTTGTTTCTTTAGCGTATGAAAAAGAGAATATTAAAAGTGTAAGTAATAGTATGTTTTTAATCATCAAAGGCCTTGTTTTAGTTTGGAAAATTCTATCATAATCATTATTTTTTTATCCTTATCATAATTTTTAAAAAAAAGGTAGGGTAAGAAATCCTACCCTACTTTTTTATTTTCTATTCTGTCAAAATTCACTTTTAAAATATACTAAAAGGAATAACATGGCAGGTGCAACTTTAACTTTAGGTCAAGAACTAGCAGAAGTTAACGCTGCAATATCTGCTGTGTATAGAAGAAAAGAATATACTACTTCAAATAATATTACTTATAAATCAGAAGATTTAAGAGAATTAAGAGCATCAAGAAGAGAACTTTTAGAAAATATTAATACTTTTGGTTCTAATTATATAATGGGTCAAGAAACTGAACCTTCTGGTGATACTTCTTTTGTGAGTTTTTCTTAATGAATTTAATCCCAAAAATAATTGCAACTACTGCAAACATTGTAACAGGTGGTGCTATTAGTGCTGAAATTGAAAGAGCTTATTATGAAGGTGCAAAAACTTCTCGCTTAAATAGAGACTTCAATCTAAGTAATAATCATTTTGAACTTCTTGCAGGAAGTGATAGAAATCAATTAAAAGCAAGAGCAAGATGGTTAGCTGCTAATAATCCAATTACAAAATCAATAGATAAATCTATAGTCAAAAATTCAATCGGTACAGGTATTAGACTTCAATCAAGAGTAAAAGAAGGTGATATTAATAATTCTAAAATTTTTAATAGCCAAGTTGAAAATTTATGGGATCAGTTTATCAAAAAAGAAAATTTTGATATTACTGGTTTAAGTGGAATATATGATTTTCAAAAACTAGCATTGAAACATAAAATGACTGATGGTGAAATACTTATTAATAAAGTTTATACAAAAGATAAACACTTTCCTTTAAAATTCCAATTGGTGGAAACTGACCAGTTTGATGAAATAAAAGTCAAAAACAATAACAATACAATTTTTACTGGTGTTGAAGTTGATAACAATGGAAAGCCAGTTTCCTATTGGTTAAAGTCTTCTGTAAATTCATACTCTTCAAATCCTTACGATGCTAACAATATTATTCATTACTACGAAAGAGAAAGAGCAACGCAATATCGTGGAATTACTGATTATGCACAAACAATTAATAATTTAAAAGACTTTGCAGCTTATAACGATAGTGAAATAGTAAAAAATAGAATTTTAGCTGCATTTGGCCTTTTTATTAAATCAGGTAATTCTTCGGGTTCTATGTATGGAGATAAAAAAACCGGTTTAAAACATGGTAGTTCTGACCCAATAAAAGAGATTACATCTGGAATGATTAAATATCTAAAGCCTGGGGAAGAAGTACAAACAGTGCAATCAAATCAACTTGGAAATTCCTATTCTTCATTTATTACAAACACTATTCGTTTAATAGCAGCAGGGAGAGATATATCTTATGAATTAGCGTTTAGAGATTATTCCCAAGTGAATTTTTCAAGTGCACGTGCTTCTATCATTCAAGACAATAAACGTTTTGATGATGAACAAACTTCTCTTTGTAGAAATGTACTTGATGTGATGTTTGGAGACTTTATGGATTCACAAGTTTTAAATGGAAACCTAAAAGCACCAAAGGATTATTTCTCAAACAGAAGTAAATATGTGAAACCTCTTTGGATAATGCCTAAGCGTGAGTGGGTTGACCCTTTAAAAGATACTAAAGCAATTGAGAAAGAAATTGAATTAGGAATTAATACACGAACAAAAGCAGCAGCTGCAAGAGGGCAAAACTTTGAAGACAATATTGACCAACAAATAGCAGAAGAAGTGATGATAAAAGAGAAAAGAGAAAAAGCAAACTTATCTGAATTAGAAAGCGAGGGGAAATAATGGATAAAAAATTCATAGCGTTACAGCGAGAATTAGAAAATAAAACTATTGAAAGAAAACTTGCAGTTAAGCCTTCTTCCATAGATGAAGGAACTAGGTCAATTAAATTTGTTCTGATTTCAAAAGATAATGCAGGGAAAAGATTTGATTGGGAACGTGGTGTTTATATTGAAGAATTAGATGTAAATGGAGCAAATTATGAAAGACTTAGAACATTTTTCAAAGATCATGACCGTAGTGTTGATTCCGCCATAGGTGGTTGGAATGATGTAGGTGTTGAGTCTGGAGAACTTGTTGGACGTGTTGTTTTCGGTACAGATGAAGAGAGTGAAAAAGTCTTTAGAAAATACGTTGACAAAGTATTAACAGATTGTTCTGTTACTTATATAAGAAATAAAGTTCTTATAGAAGAAAGAGAAGGAGAACCGGACTTAGTAACAGTTATAGATTACGAAATTTTAGAATGTAGTGCTGTAGGTGTTGGTTTTGATAAAGGTGCAAAAGTTAGAAATAAAAATAAAAATGGAGAAGATTCAATGAATGAAAAATTACAAAAAGAGCTAGAAGTACTTAGAAAAGCAGTTGATACGTTAAATGACTCTGAAAAAGCAAGAATGAAAGTTCTATCTGACTTAGAAGATACAGAAAAAAACAGAACAATTGATACTTCAAAAGTTCAAGAGGCTTCTGCTGCAGGAATTCAAATAGAAAGAGAAAGAACAACTTCTATTTCTGATTTAGTTGTAGGTGGACAAATTACATCTGAGAGAGCAAATGCATTTCTTAAAGATGGAACATCTATTGAACAAGTAAGAAAGCTTGTGTTAGATGAAAAAATTGTTGGTTCTGCTCCTGTTAATCATTCCCGAAGTGCTACAAAAACAGAAATGATTAGAGGAATTGAAAATTCAATTTTAATTAGATGTGGTGTTTCTATTAGTAGCCAAAATGAAGATACTGAAAGCTTTAGAGGTGCTTCATTGTTAGATATGGCAAGAGCATTAACAAATTATCAAGGTTATGACAATCTTGATTTAGCAAAAAGAGCTATGAGTTCTTCTGATTTTTCTATGTTACTTGGAAATGTTGCAAACAGAATTTTAGCTTCAGGTTTTGAGGAAGAAGAAGGAACATTTTCACTATGGACCCAAGCTGTTGAGTTACCTGACTTTAGAATAAGAAATGAAATTTCTTTAAAAAGCCAAGGTGGAAGACTTCAAAAAGTCAAAGAAAAAAGTGAAAAGAAAAAAATTGAGTTTAGTGAAGATGGAACTGGATGGGCCTTAGAATCTTATGGTGCTGAGTTTACTTTAACACGTGAAATGATTATTAATGATGACTTAGGTGTTTTTGAAGGTATTGTTGCTGAATTTGGGAAAATGGCAAAACGTACATCAAATGGTCTTGTTTATGATTTATTACAAAATAAAGGTGATTTTTCAGATTATAAAATGTCTGATGGAAAAGTGATCTTTCATACTTCACACAATAATCTTGCCTCAACTGGTGCAAAACTTGGAAGTGAAACATTAAGTGCTGCAAGAGTGCTTATGAGAAGACAAAAAGATGGAGATAAACAATTAAATATTGTTCCAAAATATTTATTAGTTGCATCGGAAGAAGAAAGAATTGCATTGCAATTATTAACAAGTGAAGCAGATGTTGGTTCAAGTAACTCAGGCATAACAAATCCTCATAAAAATAATTCTACATTGATTGTTGAAAATGAGCTTTCTGCAAATGCATGGTATTTAGCAGCAAAAAGCAACACAATCAAAGTTGGTTATTTAGCAGGTACAAATAAACAACCAATAGTTGAACAAAAACGTTCTGATATTGATGGTATTGAGTTTAAATGTGTGTTTGATTTTGGTGTAGTTGTAACAGATTACAAAGGTCTATATAAAAATGCAGGAGTGTAAAAATGTCCATTATTAAAGAAGCACTAGAAATTCAAGATGGTCGAGTAATTGACTATACGTTATCAGGTTCAGTAAATGTAGGGGATGTAATTCCCTTAGGTTCTTCAATGATTGGAATTGCAGTTATCTCTGGACTAGCAGGTGAAGTTATTTCTGTTGATACAGAGAAAGTTTGGCAAGTTACTGCAAAAACTTCTGAAGCTATTGCAGTTGGAGATATTCTTTATTTCGATGTTACAAATAGAGAGTTGACAAAAACATCAACAGGAAATGTAAAAGCAGGTAAAGCTATGACTTCTAAAAGTGCAGTAGCAGGAACTATCAATATTAAAATTAACATTTAAAAGGTATTCGTATGTTTGTAAAAATGAATAGATCAGGAAATTTCAGAGGCTCTAAGTATTCAAAAGATGAAATTATTGAAGTGGGTGAAGATTTAGGTAATAGAATTATTTCAAATGGTCAAGGTTCTAAATCTTCAGAAGCAGAATTTAAAAAAGCTATTGAAGATGCTAAAGAAAAAGATAAAAAAGAATCAAATAAAACATATTCTGAAATGAATATGGATGAGTTAAAAGCTGTTGATTATGATTCTTTAAACAGAGCTCCTTTAGAAGAGTTTGCTCTTGCAATTGGAATTTCTAATGATGCTGCAAAAGATGCAAAAAAGAAAGATGATTTAATTGCATTAATTGAAACATCATTAAAAGAAGAAAAATAAAATGACTTTCCAAGAGCAAATGGAGGAGGATTTAAAAGTTTGTTTCAATGAAAATGAATTTGCACTTCCTGCTGTTCATACTCTTGGAAATATAGAAGAACCGTTTAATGTTTTATTTGATGCGGAAGTAGAAGTAATTTTTAATCACGATCAGTATGAAGGTGTTGCTTCAATGGTTCCAATGATTACTGTTCAAATGATTCATTCATTAAATATTACGAATGAATCAAACTTTCTTATTGATGGCATTAATTATGAAGTCGTATATAAAGAACCAGGTAATGAAATTATGAAAATCTATTTAGGGATTATCCAATGATTAGACAAAATTTAGTAGATGCAATTTTAGCAAAAATGAAATTGATTACAAAAGCTAATGGGTTTCGTTCTGATTGTGGACTTAATTGTTTTGAATGGTATGAAAAAAAGTTAGAGCATAAACAATTTCCTGCGATGATTATTAGGGATCCCGAATCTCCATCTTATGAAGAATCAGGAGTCTTTTACCATAGTTTAAAAATCGAAATAGATATTGCTGTTATAGGAAAAGATTCTGTTTTTAATAACAGAGAAATTATAAGTGACATTTTAAAATCATTTAAAGAGTTTAAAGATGAATCTAACCGTGAGTGTAAATATGGTGGGAGTGAAACTTTAATTGAACAAAAAGACTTTATGTATGGTGGTACTAGATTAGTATTTACAGTTGAATATGAATCACCTCCTTGGGAACAATAATGAATGCTGAAGATATTAGATTACTTGGAAATCTTATTCAAATTGGTACGGTAACACAAACTAAAAGTATTCATGGATTATCTCTTGCAAGAGTTAAGCTTCATGAAAGAGAAACAGATTGGTTTCCAGTAATTGGTCAATCAAATGATTTTAAAAAGCACTTTATTCCTGTATTAGTTAAAGAGCAAGTGGCTGTATTTTGCCCTTTTGGAATTGCAGATACTGGATTTATTATAAGAGGTATTTTTAATAAATATTGTAAAGAACCAGCAGGGTCCTCTGATACAAAAGAAGTAATGCTTTATAAAGATGGTACGGAAATTAGTTATGACATTGAAGCTAAAGAGCTAAAGGTAAATGCGGTTAATAAGATAACTATTATTTGTAAAAGTGCAAGTGTTATAGCTGATACTGTAGTAATAACAGCAAAAACTACAAATAATGGGAATGTTTTAATCAATGGTGGGTTAATGGTTACTGGCGAAATAGTAGGTGAAAATGGATTATCTATTTCAGGTGGATCAGGTGCTTCCTTTGATGGAAATATTAATTCAACTGGAGATATTAATACTGATGGTTCTTTCATTGATAAAAATGGGAACTTAACAAGTCACACAAATAATGGTTATGGAAGAGATTAAAAATGACATATAAAATCACTTTACAAAATAGCATTATTGACATCTTAAAAACACCTCTTAAAAGTCGTGTAATGTTTCCAGAATATGGAAGTGAATTATATAAATTAAGAGATAGAACCTTTGATGATAAAGCAAGAGTACTTGCTACTAAATATACAAAAGAGGCAATAGAAAAGAAATATACAAGAGTTGTTAAGGGTAAAAAAGTCATTAAAAGAGTTGAGCCAAGAGCAAATTTTGAGAGCATGAGTTTTGATATTAATCCAGTTACTGGAAAAACATCTTTAATAATTAATTTATCAGATGGTAATAGCGTAGGAGTTGAATTATGATTGATATAAAAACATTACCTATTCCAGAATTAATAGATACTTTGACTTATGATGAAATATTAGCACAGCTGATTCAAAAAGCAAAAATAGTTTTAAAAGCTTCTCAAAATATTGATTGGGTACCTGTTGATTCTGATGATTTCACAGTAATTTTACAAGCTTTTGCATACAGAGAATTACATTTAAGAAGTGATATAAATGAAAGATTTAAGCAGCTTCTTTTGGCATATACAAGTGGAAATAATTTGGACCACAGAGCATTGGATTATGATATTGAACGATTAGGAGGTTCAAAACCTTATAGTGATTATGAATTTAGCCTTAGCACTGCTTTAGAGATTGATACAAATATTGATGCTAATTTAGTTTTAACAGATGAACTCTCACAGTATGAAGCGATTCTTTTAAATGATGTGATTATTAAAGCAGGTGAATTATCGGCAATAGGATCAGTTGAATTACAAGATGAAATATCAAGTTTGGATATTAAAACTGAAATTATTACAAACTCTTTGCCTTATGTTTTAAAAGCAAAATCTTTAGGGCCTTTTATAAATGGGGATGATATTGAAAAAGATGAAAAATTACTTTATAGAATATTATTGTCTTTTGCAGATAAATCAACTGCAGGAAGTGAAGAGAGTTATACCTCTTATGCATTAAAAGCAGATGCAAGAATTGAAGAAATAAAAGTTTTAAGAGCAATGTTAAATATACAAGATTATGTTCCTCTTTTAATTGGAGCAGATGAATCAAGCATTGTAAATGTCTTAAATAATATGTATGCAGCACTTGGAATGATTGAAGTATATTATTACAGTTCTTCAAGTGATGATTTAATGCAAAGCCGAATAGAAGAACAACTCAATGCCCAAAAAACAAGACCTTTAAGTGATACGGTTCTTGTAAAACCTGCAAGTATTGTTAATTTTCTAATCACAGCAGAATTGAAAATACTTCCAAATCAAGAACGTGTACAAATACAAAGTAATGCAGAAGAATCACTTTCCAGAGGTTTGATAGAGTTACGAAAAATAGGTGAAAATATTACCTTAAGTGAAATCAACAAATTTCTAAAAGTAGATGGAGTAAAAGAAGTAATCATTAGTGAACCTGGACAAAATATTTTAATTGCAAATAATCAAATAGGAGTAAACAGTGGAAACAATACAATCACTTCTTCCATCATTTAAACCTAAGAAATTACATAACCTTGAAATATTAGGTGCAGGTGTAATTAATAGTTTACTCATTGAAGTAAAACCATTGAAAGATATCTTTAATGCTCAAAAATGTGATGTTAAATATTTACCTTATTTAGCTCATGCAAATGGTGTTGATATTTGGAATGATTCATTTACAGAAACAAACAAAAGAAACCTTATTTCAATTTCACGAAAACTGCATAAATACAAAGGAACACTTTGGGCTATGCATGAGATATTAAAAGCTCTTGATATGTCAAGTGATGAATTACCTGCAATTATAAAAGAAGGCCTGTGTATTAAGTATGACAATTCTCATAAATATGATGGAACGTACACTTATGGGGACAAATCAAAATGGCGATACTACACAATTAAATTATCCAAAGCAGTGACAATAAAAAAAGGTTTAGCAGCAAAAGAGTTGCTAGAAAAATACGCACCTAAAAGAAGTATCTTAAAGCTAATTACATATAGCAAACTAAATGCTTATGATGGAACGATCAAATATGATGGTTCTTATACACACGGAACAATAGGAGTAGTTAATGACTAATTTACCAGTAGTAATCCAATGGGCAGATGACATCTATCAAATTGAAACAAAAGATAATGTAATTGGAGGAGTTGATGGCATTGCAAATAAACAAGCATTATCTTTATCAAATAGAACACATTGGTTAAAAAGTGAAGTAGAAAAAAGAGCAAAAATAAATGGAAATGCCACAGAAACTTTTAAAGTAGCACTTGCAGAAGTTGATGATGATGCAGTTAATAAACTGCAGATGGAACAAGCAATAAGCAATACAAATAGTGATTTTGTTGTTTTGACACCTGAAGTAATAGCAAACAGTCAAAGTTGGGATGGTGTCGTTTATATAGACCCTGATGCAATAGGTGCTAACCCTGTGGCTAAAATATATCCTGACGGAACTATAGTTGGGAGTACGGACAATGGTAAATATATTAAATATCCTAATGGAAAAATGGAGTGTCAAAGACTTATCCCTGCGCCTAGTAGTTTAACCACGATATATTTGCCTGCCACCTACATTGGCGAATATGTAATTAATGGTTCTAGCCAAGACACGATTGATAGGAGTCTTACAGCCGATACAGTCACTCCTACTACATTTAGATGTAGGTTTATAAATTCAGCTGGTCAAGAAGTGGGAACAAATAAATATACTTATATAACTAATGGATGGTGGAAATAATGAAAAATCGATATTACAATAAAGATACAAAAACTCAAGCAGTTTTTAAAGGTGAAAATCCACCATCTAATTTAATAAAAGACATTGATGAAAGGGTCAAAAACTTTTTCGAGCCAACACCTGAAGGTTACATAAAAAAATACGATGAAAATAACCTTCCTTTTAATGAACTCATTCCTAAAAAAACAATTACTGAACTTTTAAAAGAAGTGAAAGAAAAGAAAATTGCAGAATTCAAAATAATTTATTTAGAAGCTGCTAACAAAGATTTTATTTATAAAAGTAATTCATATAAAGGTGGTGAGTCTTCAGCAAGTGCAATTGCAGGAGCAATTAATTTAGCGCAAGCTCTAAGTGAATCGAATTGCAAAATTATTGATTCAAATGATGAACCTCATGAATTGACTTTTGAAAGTGCTGCTATTTTATCAGCTTCAATTGCTAAGGAATGGAGAGATACTTTTTATAAGTATAAAGCTTTAAAAGTAAAAATTAATACATCCGTAAATCAAATAGAATTAAAGTTGATTGTGTGGGCTGAGTAATGAATTTCATATTACTCATTTTTGCAGTGATATTAATTTTAATACCAGGTGTTATTGTTTTTATTTTTAAACTTATTTTTCATAAGAATAGAAATATTTATGTACATAAAGTTGCCTTGGGTGTGGATAGATTAGGTGCAGTTATTTTATATAACAAATGGGGATGGACTGTTTCAAGTTTAACTTATTATCGTT
>SPKZ01021457.1_pt1 | contig 12567 bp, 10 predicted proteins | sample 2456571 | NCBI WGS metagenome assembly SPKZ01 (sample SAMN11192286, study PRJNA482655) | marine metagenome | biome: ENVO:00000447; feature: ENVO:00000244|ENVO:00000211|ENVO:00000569|ENVO:00002023; material: ENVO:00002151; isolation source: ocean water from marine abyssalpelagic zone ...
ACGTGCTTCCAAACGAGGGGGGGCTTTCCGAGCAGGCGGCGCCCCGTGAAGCCCGTACCGACCGCGACGGCGACCCGATCCGGTGCCAGCGCTTCGAGAGTCGCAATCGCTCCCGCGGTCGTGGCCACGTGACGCAGCCCGGGTACCAGGACGCCGGGCCCGATGCCGAGCGTGGTGGTCGCGGCGGCGACGCGTGCGAGCGCCACCCACACGTCGGGGTAGAGGAGCGGCGAGTCGTAGAGCCAGATGCGTCGGTAGCCCAGCTCCTCGGCGATCTGTGCGTACTCGAGGATCCTCGGTCCCGGCGGCAGCGAGCAAGAGAGTTCGATCACGCGCCGTCCTCGAGAACTCGTGCTGCTGCGTGCTCAACGATCGTGCCTTCGAAGAACGCGGGATTCATTCCTCCATGGAAGCGAACGGTATTGCGAAACGCAAAGTCTCCGAAGTCGTTTTCGTCGATCAACCCGTGCTCCACGAGTTCCCACGCCTCGGTCAGGACCTCTCGCATGTCCACCACATCGAAATGCCCGATGTCCGAGCCCAGCATCGCGTTGAGCCGTGCGCCGAAGGGGTTGAGCTTGGTGTCGAAGGCGAGCGCGTTCATGCGATCGTCCCCTTCGCAGCCGAAGAAGAAGCGCGGCACGAAGAGGTTGGCCAACTCTTCCGCCGTCTTCGCTCCGCAATCCCGCCAGTCGTCGAGCGCGTCGGGGCTCGGCATCCACAGCGAGTCTCGGACCAGGGGTTCGCGGAAGGCCTTGATCTTCTCGTGCGCGTACTCGTCGATGAGATCGCCGAAGAGCTGCTGGTCGAGCCGGGCCGGATCGAGATGAAGGATTGCCTCGCCATTTCTCTTGGCCCAGTGGTCGATCATCCGCGAATAGGTGCTGCACGCCCAGGCGGCACCTCCTTCGAGAAACCCGACGTTGAGGGTGGGAAAGCGGCGCGTCACGCCGCCCATCCAGAGCGCCTTCAGCAGCGCCTCGCCGCCCTCCGCGAAGCCCCCGAGCTGGTTGTATTGATGGCGCGAGACGCTCCGCCGCGAGCCCCAGCCAATCGGCCCGGAATGCGAGGTCGGCGCGACTCCGAGCTCGACGCATTTCGCCCAGAAGGGGTCGTAGTCGTAGGGGGAATCGAGGCCGAAGCAATCCTGGTACTGGACCGCGCCCGCCAGCTCGGGATGCTCGCGCGCGACGCTGGGAACGGGGCGCAAGACATCTCCCGCGATCACCGCGACCTTCAGGCCGAGTTCGTTCACGGCATGCTCGAGCTCGTCGATCGCTTCTTCCGGGGTGTGCATTGGAATGACCGCCGCCGGGGTCAGGCGGTCCGAGAACTCTCCGAAGAGATCCGCGTAACAGGTGTTGAAGGCTCTGGCACTGGCTCGACGCAATTCCTCGTCAGCCATTCCAGGTAGGGTGATGATCTGGAGCCCGATCCCCGGGTAGACGATGCTGAAGTCGAGCCCTAGCTCGTCGAGTCGCTCGTACATGAGGCGCGGTAGCTGGGTGGTTGCCCGATCGAGGGTGTTCTCGGTCGGGATCGGCCACCAGACGGGCATCGAGGTCCGCGTATCGAGGCGTTCTGCCGCGTTCATGTCGAAGGTACGCCGCTGGTGTTTCAGGAACGCGAGAAAGCGATCCGGCATGTCGGTTCCGCCCACGTCGCGCAGGTAGTCGAGCAGGACCGGGACGGTCTCGAGCTGGTGAGAATCGGCGTCGACGATCGGATGGTCGATACGCCGCAGGAGCTCCTCCACCTTCGCGATGGGTCGATTGTTCATCGCGCTTCTCCTCTCGGGCAACATTTGCGCACGCCTGCGATCAGGTGGTTCAAGGGGCCGGTCGGCGTGGGAAGCTGGCGCGCGGCTTCAGCGCCCACGACCGGAAGCGTCTCGGCGTCGAGGAGGCCGAGCTGGGCGAGTACGCTCGCCTGGTCCCAATAGATGTGCTCATGGGCCACCTTCTCGCCCTCCATGCGAGCGACGGTGCAGACGGCAATCTCGACGCGACGCCCGGTGGGCGCGACGCCGGGCAGCATCCAGTCGATCTCCTCTGCATGGGTGAAGCGAAGGATGCTCTCTTCGACGATGGTGTCGTTTCCGACGGTGCGCGAGATGGGCACGAACTCGACGTCAGCGGGCATCGAGAAGACGAAGTGCTCCGCGTAGAAGTGGCGCACCTCTTCGCGGTTGGTGCCGCCGATCATCACGGGCAGCATGGTCACGTGAGGCTTTGTCACCATGGTTTCGAGCGCCGTATCCACGTTTTGGGTTTCGAATTCGGAGGCCGTGTGGCGCTCGTAGGCCTCGACCATTTGCTGCTGGCGCGGTGTCAGACTCGCTTCGTCGCTCATGCGGTCCCCTTCTCTGCCAGGAGCTTTTGTTTCTGGGCGCGAACCACGGGGTTCCAGCAATCGACGGGCCCCGTGCCGGCGCGAGCGAGGCAGAGGTTGCAGTAGTCGCACACTGGCCCCGGCTCGCCCGTGCGGAGGTGCTCGACGAGGTAGGGATCGGCGATGAAGGCCCGGCCACAGGAGACGGCGTCGGCGCTGCCGTTGGCGAGTGCTTGCTCCATGGCTTCTCGCGTCTGAAAGCCGCCCACGCAGATGACCGGTACCGAGAGCGTTTGCTTGAAGCGACGCGCGTATTCGAGGTTGAAGCCTTCGCGCGCGGGCCAGAGCCGGTTCGAAACGGCGGCGAAGACGCGGTCGAAGCGGTTGAGCATGAAGCGCCGGAGCGCGTTCATGTGTTGCCCCGCACCGCGCGTCACCAGCTCTCGGTAGAATCCGTCGAAGCGGCCCGCGGTCATCGGAAAGCCCGATTCGTAGTGACCGACGCTCACCTCGATGGCGTCGATGCCCTCCGCCACGAGGGCGTGGGCGATCTCGACGTTCTCGTCGACGGCGAGACCCTTGCGCAGCGGCAGGAGATCATCCCCGTTCAGCTTGAGGAGGAGCGTGAAATCCGCTCCGACACGGCGTCTCGTCTCGCGAACGACCTCTCGCGCGAGTCGCAGCCGGTTTTCGAAGCTGCCGCCATAGGCGTCGTGGCGGCGGTTGGTGTGGGGGGTGAGGAATTGATTGAGCAGGTAGCCGTGGGCGGCGTGGATCTGTACGCCGTCGAAGCCGGCGCGCTGGCAGCGCTCGGCGGCCGATGCGAAGGCTTCGACGATCCCCGGCAGCTCGTCGAGACGCAGGGCGCGGGGCCGGGCACCCATCACCGGATCGCGCACGGTGGACGCCGAGACCGCCTCGTCGAAGCCCGTATGGCCGACAATCACCTGACGTCCGCAGTGGTTGAGCTGGGCGACCAGCCTGGCGCCATGGCGGTGACAGACCTCGGCCAGGCGAGCGAGGCCCGGGACGCGAGCATCCGAGTCGACGCCGCACATGCGATAGGTGCTCTTGCCTTCTGGCGCGACGTAGAAATTTCCGGTGATGATCAGGGGGACTCCGCCGCGGGCGAGCCATTCGTACCACTCCACCAGTTCGTCGGTGACATCCCCATCCTCGCTGGCCCGAGTCTCCGCGGTCGCGGTCTTGAAGACCCGCCCGGCGGCCTCGAAGCCGCCGAGTCGAAGCGGTGTGAACAGGGGGGAGGCTTGCGACATCTCAGTAGTAGATCGTCGTGCGCTGCCCGAGGCGCACCAGCTGACCCTGTTGGTTCGTCCAGCGCGCCTCGTCGACAAGGAACATCATCGTGCCCAGGCGTCCCTCCTTTTCATAGGCGTCGACCAGCGTGACGACCGACGTGATGACGTCGCCAGCGCGGATCGGCGTAAAATAGCGGTTGCGCTGTCCTCCGTTGAGGCCGCGGCGGCCGGGCTCGGTACCCATCCCGCGCATCCAGGGGTAGGTGTCGGGCGGGGTGACCTGCGACCACGCGAAGGGATTGAAATCCCGCGTCGCTACGAGACCAGCCCAGGGGCCTTCTGCCGCCGCATCCTCGTCGACGAACTCGCGCGGCGGATCGCTCGGATAGTACGTGGCCATGGCCCAGCGCCGGATGTCGTTGGTGCAAACCGGGAGTGCGACGTCCTCGGAGAGGGGACGGCCGATCCAGTCGAGGGTTTCCTGGTCGAGATGCACGCCAGGAGAACGGTCGGCGGATGCCTCGGTTTGCGGAGGCTCGGGGAGGGTGCGGGCCTTTCGGTCGGGGAAGAGGAGGATGTCGGCCGTCCCTGGCATCGTGCTCTCGTCCTTCTGGTTGAGCACGTTCACTTCGAGAGAGAGGAGCGACTGGCCGTCGCGCTCTTCATCGCCCGTGACGACGCATTGGCTTCGGAGGCAGTCGCCGAGGAAGTTGAGTTGGCGGAACTGGCAAGCGAACTCGACGATGTCGCCCCTGCCGGCCAGCCAGTCGTGAAGTGCGTTGTGGACGTAGGCGATGCGCAGGTTTCCCATCCCGAATACATCGGGCTGGCCCGCGGCCTCGGCTGCGGCTCGGTCCATGTGCACGTCGATGAACTCGTCGTTGACCGCGGCGTAGCGATTCCAGTGACCGAAGCCCGTCGTCCGCTCGAAGGCCGCTACCCGATCGCCCACGCGGATCGCCCCCAAGCGATCTGCATCTGTCATTGGATCCGCTCCTCTCTCCATTACTTCGATTCGCTGGTTCCCCGTCGCTCATTCCAGGAAATCGGGCTCGAGGGCCACGATCTCATCCCAGAGAGGCTGAAAGCCCCGCCAGCCATGCAGCGGTTCCCCGACCTGCTCCCGGGTGTGTCGGGCCACTTCGGGTGACAGCACCTCGTAGGCGGGCTCGTCATCGACGGGCACGAGGGATCGGAGCAAGAGCATCGTCTGCGTGCAGCGCTCGAGGAGGTGGAGCCAGAAGGCGGCCTCGTCCACGGACCCACCGACCGTGAGCAGGCCGTGATTCTGCAGGATCAAGGCCTTTCCCGATCCGAGTGCCTCCGAGAAGCGACGTGATTCACCACGTTCGTATACCGCTCCCGTGTAGTCGTCGAAGACCGCGTGGTCTCCGTAGAACGCGCAATGGTCCTGGCTCACGGGTTCGAGGGGACGGCCCGTCGCCGACCAGGCTCGCCCGTAGGGTGTGTGTGCGTGGGCGGCAGCGACCACGTCGTCGCGCGCCGCGTGCAGCTCCGCGTGGATCGCGAAGGCCGCCGCATTGAGCGGACGCTCGCCCTCCACGACGTTCCCCTCGAAGTCCACCAGGAGGAGGTCGGAGCAACGGATGCGATGCCAGGACACTCCGAGCGGATTGGCCCAGAAGCGATCGGGGTGCTCGGGGTCGCGCACCGTCACGTGTCCCGCCACCCAGTGGTCGTATCCGAAGCGTGCAAAGATGCGACAGGCGCCCGCGAGCCGAGCTTTGCGATGGGCACGATCGGCGGCGACATCGGTGAAGCTGGTCGGCTTCAGGTCGGGATGCGTGGCTTCGTCGAGTTCTCCACGATCCAGCATGCGGTGTTCCATGGGGGGTTCTCCTGAAGCTCAGGCGAGCATCTGTTCGAGAGCGCGGATGATCCGATAGCCGGCGCGGGCAGTCGGCACGTCGATCTCCAGGCGGTCGGCTTCCGTGAGGAAGGGACCGAGACAGGAATCGACCTCCGTTGGTTTCCCGTGGAGCAGATCGACATGTAGCGAGGGTCGCCCGACCGCACCGATATCGAGCATCTGCTGGCCCTGGGCCTGCATCCCCTCCACCGCTTCCTCGAAGCTCCAGCGTGAGAGCTCGCGGAAGCGTGCGTAGGGATGGAAGAAGTCCTGGGGCTCGAAGCCGAGTGCGCGGTAGACGCTGATCAGCTCCTTCGCGATGGCCACATAGTGCTCCGCGGCTTCTCGCACCAGGAGTGCTTCGGCGACCGAGCCACCCGACATCATCCCCATGGTCGAAACGGACCACGCCGCCAGCACGGCGGTCTGGAGCAGCTTCTCCCACTCGACGTGATGAATCTGAGCGGTCTGCTTCGACTGGAAGCCGGCCTTGCAGAAGGCGTCGGCCAGTGTCGCCACGCGCTCGCTCGCCGATCCGTCGAGCTCTCCGAAGTAGAAGGCGGTGGGCGCCGTCGCGATGTGGCGGACGCATCCAGCACTCTCGAGGGTTCCGGCCTCGGTGGTGGCCGCGCCGATGACCCGCTCGGCTCCGATCCAGCTCGAGAGTTCGTCCTCCTTGGAGATCGAGTTCTGGAACGAGAGCACCAGTTGGATCTGCTCCCTCAGGCCGCGTGCTTGGTCGAGCGCCGCGGCGGTGTCCCTCGCCTTCACGCAGAGGATCGCCAGGTCGATGACCCCCTGGGCTTCCTCCGGGCTCGAAACCGCCTGCAGGCCGTTGCGGATGGTGCGTTGGCCCCGGATCCCCGACACCACCAACCCGCGGGAGCGGATTGCCTCGACGTGGTCAGGGCGGCCCACGAGGGTGACGCGCACCCCCGACTCGGCGAGCCAGCCGCCGAGCACGGAGCCCAGACCGCCTGCGCCGATGATGCATACATGCAGCCCCATGTGGACCATCCTAGGAGCGACCGGGGCCCGAAGGCAACGAGCAGATGCACGAACTCGATTTCCACGATTGAATGCCATCTCCTGGGCCAGGCATGCCATACTGGGTCCGTGTCGAGGAATGTCCCGGTCGAGCGCGTCGAGATCGGCCACGCGATCTTCAACCTCGCCGAGCCCCATGCCGGCCACGAGCTCGCGTGGAATCGCTACTACGAGCGTGACCATCTGATCGCGGGCGCGGCCTGTGCACCCTGGACGATCTCGACGCAGCGCTGGATGGCCACGCGACGCCACAAGGCCGCGCGCTATCCACGCGAGAATCCGATCGCAGAACCGGCCGAGAAGGGCTCTTTCCTCGCCGGTATCTGGATCCAGAAAGACCGCTTCGACGATCAGCAGCAGTGGGTTGCTGCGCAGATGAAGTCCCTCGCCGAACAGGGAAGGACCTTCGACGAACGCGATGTGCTGACTGCGGCGAGCTACGACCTCGTGGGTACCGTGGCCCGCGATGCGGATGGAGTGCCCCCCGAGCTGGCACTCGATCGCCGCTATCCGGGGCTCGTGCTCGCCTGGGTGGAGAGGACGCGCGAGCACTCGCTCGAAACGCTGCAAAATGCCTTGCTCGACGAGGTGCTGCCGGAGCTCGTCGAGAAGTCGCCGACCGAGCAGGCGCTCTGCTTCACGCCCCTTCCCAAGGCGAGCTGGTGGCCCAAGGCCGCGCCAGAAGTTGCCGGCGTGGGCGAGCGCCTTCTGATCGCCTTCTTCGTCGAGTGTGACCCGCTCGAGGTCTGGGACGAGCGCTTCGCAGGGTTTGGCGGCGCCCTCGAGTCGGGCGGCTGCGGTCGAACGCTATTCGTCGCTCCATTCGTCCCGCTCGTACCCGGCGTCGATCCGGACCTCACGCTCCTATGACCGCCGAGTTGCCAGCGAAATGGCTGCCTCCCAGGTCGGCGAAGAGGAAGCCGTCGCGCGTGCTCGCTCGCTCGCGCCGAATCTCCGCGAACGCGTCGCGGAATGCGAGCAGAAGCGCCGGGTGCCCGAGGAGTCGATTCGCGAGATCAAGGAAGCGGGTCTCTTCCGCGTCCTTCAGCCGAGAGCCTTCGGCGGCTATGAGCTCGATTTCTCGGCCTTCGTGCAGGTGTCGATCGAACTCGGTCGAGGTTGTGCGAGCACGGCCTGGGTGTACCAGAACAACGCGATGCACAATCTCATCCTCGCCCTCTTTCCGGAGGAGACGCAGCGAGAGATCTGGGCATCCGGCGACCCGGTGCGCGATGCCCGGATCGCGTCGACGGGCTGGTCGCCGAAGCGGGGCAGTGCGAGACCCGTAGAGGGTGGCTACATCCTGGATGGACACTGGGAATTCGCGAGTGGCTCCTTCAACTGCGACCTCGATCTGATCCTCGCACCCGTCGAGCGTGAAAACGCTGGCCCCGCACCTGAGATGCGTCTCTTCCTGCTCGATTTGGCCGACGGTGAGTACGAGATCGTGGATACCTGGCATGCCATGGGTCTCAAGGGGACGGCCAGCAACGACATCGTCGTGCGCGAGCAGTTCGTTGCGGAGAATCGAACGCTCCTCTGGGCCGATGCGAACCGTACGCCGGAGGAGGGCGTACGGCTGCAAGGCCACGGCGTGCATGACAGCACCTGGCATCGGGTCCCCGTCTGGGATTGGATGGGTTGGACGATTGCGCCGGCACTGCTCGGCTCGGCCTACGCGGCCCTCGACGCCATGGTTGAGCGGCTCGAGACGCGCACGAACCTGCTGCAGGAGAAGCTCGCCGACACGCAGTCAGTGCAGCTTCGCATTTCCGACGTAGCCGCCCGGCTCGACGCCGCGGAGACCCTGCTTCTTCGAGACGTGGCCGAGGCGGCGGAAGCCTATGGGGGCCGCAAGGCGCCGACGGTGCTCAAGCGTGCAGCCTGGCGCCGCAACCAGGCCTTCTGCGCGCGCTTGCTCTTGGAGGCTGTAGAGAGCCTTCTCTATCGGGGCGGCGCCCACGGCACCCGTGATGACGACCCGGTCCAGCGCGCGTATCGTGATGTCGGCGCGGGCGTGACCCACGTGGGATCCGACTGGGATGTCTGGGGGCGTCTCTATGGGAAGGCTCTTCTGGGGCAGGCTATCGCCACACCGAATTTTGGTTTCTACCCGGCGGAGATCGTCCGCACCCGCTGAGGGAGGCGATCGAGAGGACACCGCATGAGTGGCACTCCTACGCTACCGAGCGACTTCGAGCCGGATGGCCTCGACCTGATCTCGGGCGAGAAGTTCGAGCGCGAGGGCTATCTCCACGCCGAGTGGGCCTGGCTTCGCCGAAACGATCCGGTGCGCTACTTCGAGCCCGAAGGATGCGATCCCTACTGGGCGATTACCCGGCACCGGGACATCATCGAGATCGGGAAGAACCCGAAGGATTGGATCAGCGAGCCGCGCTTCGCGATCTTGCCCATCCGGGAAATGCCCGAGGATCTCTCCTCGCGTCACATCCTGACGATGGACCCGCCCGATCACGGCCGCTATCGCAACCTGACCTCGAAGGCGTTTACGCCGCGTGCCGCCGAGGTGTGGGCACCAAAGGTCCAGTCCATCACCCGTCGCGTTCTCGACCGGGCGGGCGAAATGGGCGAGTTCGACTTCGTGGCAGATGTTTCGGCGCCAATCACCATCGAGGTGATCGCGCTCATGCTGGGCGTGCCCGAGGAAGACTGGCATCTGCTCTTCCGCTGGTCGAACGCGATCATCGCGCCGGCAGATCCCGAGCACCAGCAGGGCGCGACCGCACAGGAGACCTTCGATCGAGCCCGGGGCGAGCTCTTCACGTATTTCAAGGAGATCGCGGAGAAGCGCCGTGCCGCTCCCCGGGACGACATCCTCTCCATGATCGTCCACGGAACGATCGACGGCTCGCCACTGAGCGACTTCGAACTGCTCTCCTACTATCTCCTCTTCGTCGTTGCTGGAAACGAAACGACCCGAAATGCGATGACGAGCGGCATCCAGTCCTTCCTCGATCATCCCGCACAGTGGGACGCGCTCGTGGGCAACGCCGGGCTCATGGAGGGCGCGATCGAGGAGACCATCCGCTGGGCCACTCCCGTGATCCAGTTCGCGCGGACAGCGACGCGCGACCGGGAGATTCGCGGCAGGCAGATCCGCCGCGGCGAATCCGTCTGCCTCTTCTATGCATCCGGCAATCGCGACGAGGAGGTCTTCGAAGATCCCTTCGCGTTTCGGATCGATCGGTGGCCCAATGACCACATCGGCTTCGGGCGCGGAGAACATTTCTGCCTGGGTGCGCATCTTGCACGGCTCGAACTTCGAACGGTCTACCAGCAGCTTCGCGAGCGGCTGGTCGAAATGGAGCGCATCGGGCCGGTCGATCGCGTGCGCTCGAGCCTGGTGGGCGGCGTGAAGCGGGCCCCGATGAAATGGACCCTGCGTGAGGCGATGTGAGGGTCCGAGAGAGCCTGCCTTCTGCCATGAGCCGCAAGCTTCGAAGAGAATCGGTGTCCACGGGATCCTTGCCATCCCTGCGACGCGCCGCATTTTTCTGGATCGTGACTTGTAGCCTTATGCCCTTGTCGGCGAGTTCCGAACTCCCGCTATTCGACTCCCGGGTCCACAACGGTTCCAAAACCTGCGTGGGCGCACCCTGCCACGGACACGAGAGCCCCCAGGATGAGGCCGTCTGGCTCAACGAAGGCAATATCTGGAGCCGCGAAGATCTTCATTCACGCGCCTACGACGTGTTGCTCAACAAGCGGTCCCAGCGAATCGCCGCGAGTCTCGGACTCCCGGAGCCTGCGCACGAGGCAAAAATCTGCCTGGACTGCCATAGCGACAACGTCGCCCCCTCCTATCGGGGAGAACAATTCAAGCTGAGTGACGGTATCGGCTGCGAAGCCTGTCATGGTGGCTCCGAGAAATGGATCAAGAGCCACAGCTTCGGCCCGGCCCACTCCGAGAATCTCGAGCGAGGAATGTTCCCCACGGACGACCCCCGCGAGAGGGCAACCCTCTGTCTCTCGTGTCATTTCGGAGACGAAAACCGATTCGTCGACCACCGCCTGATGGGTGCGGGGCACCCCCGGCAGAGTTTCGAGCTCCACGTATTCAGCCAAGTGATGCCAGCCCACTACGAGATCGACGATGACTACCGAAAACGAGGCAAGAAGACCCCGAGCGGAGTTCAGGCCTGGGGGATCGGACAGGCGCAGGCTGTCACTCAGATCCTTCGGGTGCTCCTCGACGAGGATCTCTCGCAGCATGGGCCGTGGCCTGAATTCGTTCTCTTCGACTGTCGCGCGTGCCACCACCCGCTCACGGATGATCGTTGGCGCCAGCGCCCCAGCATCGCCCTCGGTCCGGGTCTGGCCCGACTGAACGACTCGAACTTCCTCATGCTTCGACACGTCGTGGAGTTGATTTCTCCCGTGGAAGCAAGGGGCTACCGACGAGAGGTACGCGCACTTCACCGAGCCGTCAGCGAAGGCGCTGGGAGCGCCCCGAGCATCGCCCGGAAACTTCTTGCAGCGGTCGATTCACTCGAGCAACAGTTGGACGAGTGGGAGGTCGATGCCGAAGCCGCCCGAATACTCGTAGCGAGCATCCTGGACGAGGGACTCTCCGGCGAATACAGCGACTACGCGGCTGCCGAGCAAGCCGCCATGGCACTCCAGGTCCTGATAGACGCCCTCTACGCGACGCAAGCGTACGATCGAGGCGTACTCGAAGCTCTCGCGTCCCAACTCCCCGCACTCATGGACGCGACCCGGGATCCGGAAGCGTATCGGTGGACCGTGCTAGAAGCTCCCCTGGCAGCAATGCGAGAGAGTCTGGCCAATGGAGCGGATTGACCCCTGCTCGCCATTCTCAATCCTCGACGGTCCAGACTTCACCACTTTCCTTCAGGTAGAGACGTTGCATCTCTTCTAGATTGAAGGGCCGCGATCCTACGCGACCGAACACGGCAATCTGGTGGCCAGTTTCGTCCACTCCCCGGTCGCGTTCCAACGGGCGAGAAAGTGCACGGGCCTCGCCGTCCGTCTCCGACCACGCGACCAACTCCGGTTTCGGCTCCGGACTGAAACCGTAAAAGCGCGGCTGAGATTCCGGCGAAGTCAATTGGACCACCTTCAAACCATTGACCCCATCCGCCACGTAGGCAAAGAGCGAAGCATTCGTCGTGCCTACGATGACATCTCGAGCATCCGAGAGAAGGCCATCGGCCGTGTACTTCTCGACGAGCTTAGGCTGTTCGGGATTCTCCACGTCGATGATCACCAGGCCCTCTGAGCCCGCGGCCACGTAAGCATAGGTTCGCGACACGAAGACCCGCGAGGCGTCCTTCAAGGGAACCCGCGCCGCATCGATGATCCTGGGAGCCCTCGGGTTCGTGACGTCTACAACCTTGAAGCCCTCGGCGTCGACCGCAAAGAGGTAGCGGAACTGCTGCATGGCGGCCCTCGGCTCTACGAGCGGAATCTTCGCGAGGGTCTTCGGATCGAGGGGTTCGTCGAGATCCACGACGACAATCCCCGAATCCGCTGACACGTAGAGATGGTGGCCCGAAAAATGTGCATGTCGAGCTCCATCGAGAACGCCATCCGGATTCCAGGTGATCGCCCGGCTCAGGAAGTTGTTTCGCGGTTCGAAATCACCCAGCGTCTCGACGTTTACGAGGATCAATCCTTCTTCGGCATCGGTCACGGCCGCGTAGCTGTAAACCGGGTGCATCGGCTGCTCCAGATCCTCCGGTCGCTTTTCGATGGAATCGCGATTCCGTTCCGGTCGGACCAGTTGATTGGTTGGCAGCGCCACACAGGTCGCGTTCTTGGATTCCACGCGCGCATCGTGGCCCAAGGGCGAAAATGGCGCGGTGACGAAGCGCTCGGAGAACCCCTTGTGCCCGATGTTGGCGATATCGTAGGCCTGCATTCCGCCCGCGCCTTCTGCGACGTAGAGATATTCTCCCCGTTGCTGGAGGCAACCCACCGTTCCGGCCGGGTGACCATACCTTCCATCGTAGATCCGGGGCCCAACACCCAAGAAGGATCCACCGAGGAACTCGCGGAGCGTCTTCAGCCAGCCGGCAT
>SPKZ01001343.1_pt1 | contig 12565 bp, 10 predicted proteins | sample 2456571 | NCBI WGS metagenome assembly SPKZ01 (sample SAMN11192286, study PRJNA482655) | marine metagenome | biome: ENVO:00000447; feature: ENVO:00000244|ENVO:00000211|ENVO:00000569|ENVO:00002023; material: ENVO:00002151; isolation source: ocean water from marine abyssalpelagic zone ...
GCTTTTGAAGAGGCTTTAATTAATGCTTCTAAGCAAAGACTACGCCCTATTGTGATGACCACGTTTACCACGGTAACCAGTGCTATTCCGTTAGTGTTAGCTGTTGGTCCAGGTGCAGAAAGTCGTATGGTTATTGGTGTGGTTATTTTTGCTGGCGTATCACTCGCCAGTATATTTACCTTATTTATCGTGCCTGGTGCGTATTACTGGTTATGTCGTAATACTGGCTCACCACAAGCTATTGCTAATGAAATTGAAAAGCTTGAGCAGCAAGATTAATGGTAGCCACCCCTGAGAGCTAACGAGTAATAGCAAATAAGTAGTTTAAAGCCCTAACTATGATAGTCGCTAGGGCTTTTTTATGTCTTTAATGTTTGTGTTTTTAGTCGCATTATCTGAGACTCACTTAGAAGTATTAACGATCACTTAGTACGCTTTATAGTCCTTTTAGTCTGAATAAGACCATAATTAGGATGTTCAGATTATATCAACTCAATTCAATAGCAACTGAGTAGATACGTTTGTTAATTGGTATAACAATGAGCATAAACATAGTCGCATCATATTTGTCACACCATCTGAGCGGAATCAAGGGATTGATGGAATATATTAGCCAGTCGTAGGCGCGTGTTGGCAGCAGCAAAAGAGCATAAGCCATTGCGGTGGACAGAATATGTACAGAACTGGGTCTTATCACCTTAAATTCAGAAGTGTACCGGAGTAGCGATAAGTGGCCTAAATTTACACTAAATGGTGACAACAGTCTTGAAAAAAACCGATAATGACAGATATAGTAGGTATGTGGATTAATGCATACCCAAACGCTTTAGTAATAAAAATGTTAACTTTACTTTGAGTAACATCAAACCTCACGAATTAAACTTTCACATTTAAGTTAAAAAGCGTAATGAATACTCATTTTAATAAACTCTTCATTGGCTAATGGGTGTAATCGCAAATCATTGGTTGAATCTTTCAGTACACCCATCATTTTAGCTTTAATCCGTACATAGTCGGTAATTCTATATTGATAACTTATTTCAGCGTATTGACTTTTATAATCAAAATCATAACTAAACAAGAAACGAACTTGTGTATTTCCGCTACTTGTCAGCTCAAATTTGGTGCCGATAAAAATATCGTTTTGACCATGTGATTCTACCGTGTTGCCACGATCATCAAATACATATTCAGCGATTAGCACTAGGTCTTGCAAAATCGTAGGTAATGAAAAAATGGGGTATTCGATGCCAATATTTGAGGCGAAAAAGCCTTTACTTTGTTCCTTACCCGTTTTTATTTCCAGTTTATAAGTAGCATCAGTGCCTAAATAAACCCCATCAAATAGGTAGTTTTCTGTTTGCAGATAATAGGGTATTAATTGGGCTTGCTTTGAGCTAAGTTTGATGAATAGTGGATCACGCCTCGTACCTTTAAAGTAACCAAGAGAAAACTCAACATTGTTGTGATAAAACACGCCACGTGCTGCGATTCCTCCACGCTTTTTATCATCTTCAAAAATACTTGTATGCACAATTTGACCACCAAAGGATGGCCGTTGTGGAAAAGATCGTTCACGAAAAGTCGGTAAGTAATAAACAGTAATATCGCCATTGAATATACGATGATGTAATGAAACAAAAGTTTGTCCCAATTTTACTTTGCCATCTAAGCTTGCTATAACGTCTGACTGATTCAGTACATTGATGAGGTTAATAGACTCTGAAACACCCCAAAAAAAAGTATCAATGCCTCCTCCGACACTAATGTCATCCCAACTTTTATATGCACTGGCTTCACGAATATCAACATAACGGCGCTCTATATCTACCTTGTCCCAATTACCTAATATTCTTGCACCGAATTTAACATCTTGATACTTATGATTGAATTTAAGCTCAAGTCTTGAACCATAAGATAATTTTCTGGGCTTAGCTTGATTGTTTTGCAATGTCTGAACATTGCTGTCCATATCTTGTAGGTAGAAGCGAGAAGTTGCTGCAAGGTCAACACTAACAGAGTCAAATATTGATTCCGCATATACGGCATTGGTGCTTAAACCAATGCCTATGATCAAGGAAAATATACTGGCATCTTTAGAGTGTTTTTTCATTGGATCTTAATTCCCTAACGCGCTTCGATGAAAATCTCGTTCAGAAAGACCATTAGTAAATGTTATCGAGCTATATTCAAGGGACGTTTTTTTACCTGTTTGCACGTTACTCATTTCGACTATTGTCGGGCGCCAATATTTTTCGTTGTACAGTTTAAACTCACTGGTTTTGAATGTTTTTAGCAAGGTTTTCTTGCGATCATAATAGTCGATCCGAGTGATTTTTCGATCCGTCTTTTCAACCCATACAACCTGTTTGGTGTAGCCTGAATGCTTATCAACGGGATAGCGCTCGATCACATCACATTGAGTATATTGTAACTGGGTATGTTGCATTTTAATGTTTGCTAGTTGCCTTATCTCGGCCCTTGTAGGGCTACAGGCCTCTGTTCGGATAAATTTGTAGTTATAGTCATCCAGGTTTTTATTAGTCATATCCTCAAACGAAAATTCACTGCCGACAAATGCACCAGACTTATTACGAGAGGATATACGTTTTACGCGATTTACTGTCGGTAGATAAAGCCACTGTTCATCAGACCTGGATTTTATGGGATGAGTCAACAAAGAGACACCACGGATATCTGCAGGAAAATCAAATTTTACCAGTGATTTGTCGCCATTTTGTTGATCCTCTAATATCTTTAGCCATAACCGTCTGACTGTTTTTTCTCCCATTTTACTGGTTAATACCATTGAGATTTTTGCATTACTATCGCCAAATCCACTATCTTTTTTATCTACTGCCGCAGCGATGTTGTAGCCTTGTTGTTCACTTGTTGTTTCAGCTCGTAATTCAGTGGAAAAATATATACTGCTTACACAGGCTAATAATATTGCAACACTTGATTGTTTAATTATCATGTTGTACTCACTTTGCTTGTTCTAAGGAAAATTGTTTTTTGGCTATTCGTGCTGGAACTTTGCGAATAAAACGCATTGCAATTGCGGGTAATACGATAAGATCAAACATCAAAGCCAAAAGAATAGTACCGCTGGTTAACATGCCCATATGTGCATTTTTTTCGAATGATGATGATGACAACAGCATAAAGCCTATCACTAACAATATTGAACTAATAACGATGGCACTCATGGTATTGTCAAAGGTTGTCTTGACGCTTTGTTCAGGGGTTAATCCTCGTTTAAGGCCATTGATATACTGATAAAGAAAATGCACAGTATCATCGACAATGATGCCTATTGCCATTGCTGATACTCCAGCTAAACCCATTGAAATCTGACCCTGAATACAGTACCAAAAACCAAATGCCGCACCAACGGGGATCAAGTTTGGAATTAAGGTTAGGAATCCGATATAAACAGATCTGAATACTAGTGCTAATGCAAGCGATATCACTATAAATGCCATTAAGGCACCTTTGAGCAAGCTACTGATGTTACTTTGTCCTATATGAGAAAATATCAGCGACGGGCTCGAATAGATAAAAGTAACAAAGTCTGGTTTATTGTCCAGTAACCATTGATTGACCTTCTTTTCAAACGCAATCATCTCTACTGATGCTGTATTTTTAAGCCTGGCGGTTAGTTTAAGCGCAGACTTGTCAAAGCTGATCTGATTACCAACATCTTTACCAAAGGGCAAAGACATTTCATAAAGCAGAAAGTGCTGTGCTGCCATAGTGGCACTATCTGGTATGCGATAGTAATTAGGTTTATCACTATTCATCAGGCGGTTGAGTTGCTTAATTCGGTGTAATGGACCATCAGTTATTACGACCTCAGGTTGTTGTAATAACCAGCGATCAAAATGCTCGATAAATTGTAAATATTCAACCATGAAAATGCCATTGTCTTTGTTGCTGGAGATTGAATAACCTATATTATATAACCCAGAAAAGTGTTGATCTATGGTTTCTGCTTCTGCACGAAATGGTACTGATTTATTAAAATATTTAATTAGATCGTCATTGGGTTGGTTTAGAAAGCTTAAGCTGGCAAACAATAATGAGAAAGGTACTAATAGATAGAGAATAAACTTTTGTTTGGTGATAACGAAGTTCGATAAGCCTTCCATGTTATTGAAAATCTTACTCGCATAAGTTGCTTTACCTGATAACTTTACTTTCAGTAATAAGGCGGGTAGCAAAGTAAAAGATAAGATAAGTGAAAACATCACTCCCAAGGCGACGATATTACCTAAATCTCTAAAGGGTGGTGAGTCACTGGCATTCATCGCGACAAAGCCAATAATTGTGGTTATATGACTCACTATAATGGGCTTAGCATTATGTTGATAAGATTTCAATACTGCGTTGTATTGGGATTCGCCGAGTATTAGTTGCCGCTTGATATAGGTAATAATGTGAATAGACGATGCAATAATAACAGTAAACATGATAATAGGCGCGGAAACCGAAGGTGCCGATAAGTTAATGCTTAACCAACCAGCTAAACCCAGTGCGCCTAACAAAGACAGTATTAATACCATAAATATACTGGCTGCAGCTTGAGCTGAGCCTAAAATGATACCGGCAGCCACTATGACGAACAGGATCATTATTGGAATAAGGGTGACAAAATCTCGTTTTGCTGCTTTGAAGAAAGCACCATTCATGGTCACTATACCTGTCGCATAGAATTGGTGTTCAGGATAGTCACTTCTATATTGCTCTAACAAAGGATCAATCGCATTTGTGATGGCTAATATTTCAGATTTATGATCCTTGCCCGGCATTAATGTGGTGATATTAATTGCAGTAAATTTACCATCGCGGGTAATAAGACTGCCGACAAGATCCCGTTCACCTTGTGCTGCACCTCTGATGTAATCAATATGCTCGATATTTATCTGCTCAGGTTCATAAATAAACTCTTCGATAGCAATATCATCAGCTTCGGCTTTGCTATAAGGAAAGTTAGTTAATGAATCAACTCTGGAGACATAAGGTACTGTCCAAAGTTGCTGTGTTAACTGGTAAATAAGTTTAAATGTAGCTGGGTTATAGATATCACCTTGCATAGGTGCGATCATAATAAATACATTATCGGTTGCGGTATAAGTGCTCTCTATAGACTCTAATACTATAAGATCATTGTCATTTTTATCAAAAAATATTTTATAGTCACTCGACAACCCCATGTTTTTTAAACCGACTGCAGAGATAATTGTTAATATAATGGTTATAAATAACAACCACCGACTGCCGGACGATTTCAATAACCAGGGAATAATATTTGCTGTTTTCATCTTAATTCCTTTGACTGAAAAAATTGTTCTTTTAGCTGCTTTATGACATAAGTAACATCCTTTTCAACTCCCATAACTAACTCTGAAGCCCTACAACTCAGCCATTTTCGTCCTATCACATAGAAGCCAGGCTCTGGAGTAATACCGCATTCATGGATAATTTCCTTGTTATCTATACAGTTAGGCAATTCTAGCCATTGAGTGTTTTCGCGATAGCCAATTGCCCAGATGACAATATCCACATTATCCTGATAGTCATTAGCAAAAAAGATCCGTTGTTTTGAACAATCCAGCGCGCGCCCTTGTATAGTCACACCTAATTTTTTTAGATTTTTATTATTATGCTTAGCTAAAGGTACAGGGTTTCGATTTTTGAGAATATTAGCTACTAGGCTATTTTTATTGGCATAAAGGATCCCCGTTTTTTTTAACCACCAAAAAAGATCTTTACCTAAAATGGTGTTAGGTGGCATCCCTCTTGGAACACCAGTCGCCAATGTTACTTGGCAACGTTTAGCCAAACCACCTGCAATCTGCCGTCCTGTAGCTCCGTCACCAACCACTACAACACTCTTTCCTGAAGGAATAACGGATAAAGAAGGTAATAATGCATCATATTGCAATACTTGATCAGACAACTTTGTGCTTATTTCAGGTACATAAGCAACTTGATTCGACCCTGTCGCATTGATTACTGTTTTAGCTGATAGCAACTCACCATTTTCAAGGGCGATCAGAAATTGATTAGCGTTTTTTGTTAGGTTAATAACTTTCGTGCGTTCTCTGATATTGAGTTTAAATGTCTCAATATAATTACAAAGGTAGTTCGCCATTTCAGATATGTCAGGAAACCCATTTTGCTCACCTGGAAATGCTAGACCGGGAAGGTGACACAACTGACGCGAAGTAAATAAGCGCATGCCTTCCAAGCGTTCATCCCATACCTGGCCTACGGTATTCCGTTCTAGCAGTAGGTAATTCAGGCCAATATCTTGCAGCTTTTTAGCTGCAAACAGGCCACATTGTCCCGCTCCGATAATGATGGTGTCAAATGTTGCTATATTAGGATTGTTCATGATCAATCTCACAGAGTAATTTTTTTTCCAAAAAACTGATCATGGAATTAATGGTGGGATAGTCAAAGGCAAGTGTGGGTTCTACTTCAATTTTTAGATGCTCCTCTACAATAGCTGATAGCTGAACATGATCAGCGGAATCGAGACCAAGACGTGAAAATGAAGTGTCGGAATGATTTTCTTTTGAAAAATTTTCAGCTTTAGATGAGATGTAATCAGCTATTTTAGTAATGAGTGTTTTTTTATTGAACTCAGAGGTCATCGTTATATCCTTATTTTTTAATATCATAAAGTAGAGCATTGCATGCAGAGCGTTTTATTTTACCACTGGTTGTTTTTGGTATAACGCCAGGTCTAACAAGCATTAATTTATCAAATGTTATTTCATGGTGTTTACTGACTAGCTCATGAATATCACTCTTCAGTTGGTTTTTTTCTAAATCTCTTAGCGAAACTTTTTTGATTTCAACAATTGCTGCTAGTTTAGTTTGTTGATTATGCTCGAAAGTAAAAACCGCCGCGCCGCTGCCTCCTGCTGAATGCTCATAATTATTGCATGTTCGTTCAATATCATAGGGATAGTGGTTACGACCTCGAATAATCAATAGCTCTTTGATCCGTCCGGTAACAAATAGCATTCCTTGGTGAATAAATCCCATGTCACCCGTTCTTAAATAGCGATAATCATCAGAGGGGATTATTCTTGCATTAAAATCTGATGCTGTTTTTTCCGGGTTATTGATATATCCCTGTGCCACAGACTTACCCGATATCCATATTTCACCTGTTTGATCACAAGAGCATTCATGAAGCGAAACAGGATCAACAATTTTAATCTGAAAGCGAGGTGATATCGCACCACAATTAACAATTTCCAGCCCTATTTTCGACTGTTTAATTTTGCCTTGAGCAAACAGCTTCTTGTCTAGTGTTATTACATCCACACCACTGCTTTTAGGGCCTCCAGAAATAAATAATGTTGCTTCAGCCATGCCATAACTGGGGAAAAACGACTGGGGATTAAAACCGCATTGTGCGAATTTTTTCGAAAAATCTGCCATGGTATCGGCGTTAACAGGCTCGGAACCATTGAGTGCTACTTTCCAACAACTGAGATCAATATGGGATAAATCTTCTTTATCACTAATGAGTTTGACACAATGCTCATAACCAAAATTGGGTGAAGCAGAGCAAAATATCTTATAATGAGAAATCAATTCTAACCATCTGCGAGGACGTTGGATAAAGTTCATCGGAGGCATAAAGACATAAGTTCCCCCCATATATATCGGATGAAGCATATGGCCAATCAAGCCCATATCATGAAATTGTGGTAACCAGCCGCCAGCAATTAAACCTTGTTTATGACCACAACCGTTTTGAATAGCCTTCATGTTATCGACAATATTTTCATGACTAACCATCACGCCTTTAGGCGAGCTGGTAGATCCTGAAGTATATTGAATAAAGGCAATGTGGTCCGGCTGTATTTTAGGCAATGCACTCGTAGACAGTGTAGTTTGCAGCTCATCAATCCAGACAAAAGACGGTTGTGATAAAGTTGGTATATCACTTAACTGTTGAATCAAATTTTTCTGTGTGTCTTTGGTTGTCAGAATTGTCTGTATTTTTGCATCTTCGAAAATATTAATGGTTCTTTCAAATTGTTGTGCGTTACGGGTTACATTAAGAGGTACGGCTATCACTCCTGCGCTAAGACAAGCAAGAAAATTGACGATAAAATCTAATCCTGAAGGATATATAAGTGCGACTGATTTACCTTGGTAACCTAATGCAAGTAACAATTGAGTACGTTCAGAGACTTTCACATTTAATGCCTGATAGCTCAGGTGAACTGCGGTTTCTATTCCTCTTGATTGAAAAACACAGGCGGTATGCATAGGTTGAGATTGCATATGGCCATACACAGTATCCATGAATAGTGGATAATGATTAATTGAGATATCCATGATCAATAACCTGTGCTTATCGCTAAAAGTTGTTCAACGGCAGACACTAATGCTGTGACAAAATTTTCAATATCTTCCAATTGTGTAAAACGTCCAAAACTGATCCGAATAGAGCTTTGTATGTCAGTTTCGTTAATATTCATTGCCTGCAAAACATGTGACAAATTTATTGTTTTATTGTTGCTGCATGCGGATCCCACTGAAATTATAAATCCATAAATTAATTCCATTTGCAACATTAATGATTCCCCTCTGATACCATCTATAGCAATGTTCAGAGTATTAGATAGTGAATTGCTATAATCCGTTGAACCATTGAACTTTATCTTTAATGGCGAGGCTTCTAGTAATGCAACCAAATGTTGTTTACATTGCCAGTTATCACTGTCCCATTGCTCAACTGATTCAGTTACTCTCTGAGCTGCTTTTGACAGACCTACAATAGTAACTAAATTCTCAGTACCTGCACGCATAGAAAATTCCTGGCCACCACCATGAATCAAAGGCTCGATACTATCGATGTCTTTAATGTATAAACTGCCAACTCCCTTTGGTCCATAGAATTTATGAGCCGACAGCGATAGGTAATCTATGCCAAGTTTTTCAACATTTATTTTTCGCTTACCAACTAATTGTACTGCATCAACATGAAAAGGGATTTTTCTTGCTGATGTAATAGTTGCCATTTTTTCGATAGATTGAATTACGCCTGTTTCATTGTTCGCGTACATTATCGTGATAAGCTGGGTGTTGTCTTGAAGTGCATTTTCAAGATCTGAAACATCAATAGCACCGTCTTTTTTTGGCTTAAGATAGGTTACTTCAAAGCCAAATGTATCCGCAAAGTATTTTACGGTATCAAGTACGGAGGCATGTTCTATTTCGGTGGTAATGATATGCCCTGGCTTATCTATATGTTTAAACAAAACACCTTTTATTGCCCAATTGTTGGCTTCTGAACCGCCAGAGGTAAAAAATATATTACTTACCTGAGTTTGAAGCAATTGAGCAACATTTTGTCTGGCTTCATTTATTGTTTTTTTGATCGTTTGTGAATGTCGGTTGTTGCCTGATGGGTTGGCAAATAGTTTCATTGCCGGCACCATTGAATCAATCACATCACTACATATGGGTGTTGTCGCGTTATAATCAAAATATCCGGAAATATGCTGTTGATCCATAAATTATTGTGCTCCAGCGTTGGCTTGTACGACTAGTTGCTGGTGCAACTCCTTCAATATATGAACACAGTGATGTTGTGAAGGTTCAAGTTGACCTAACATAGACTCAATATCTTGGTCGTTTTTTTGATTAATGTCGCTGGTTGTTTTTCCTTCAATTGATTCACAAAAAAGGTTGGCTGTAGCAATAGATGTTGCGCAGCCCCACGCTCTAAATCGTGCTTCACTAATAGTATTATTTTCCACCATTAGCTGGATCTTGATTCGGTCACCACATACAGGGTTACCAATCTCAAATTCGCAATTAGCAAGCGCTATATCCCCTACTTTTTGAGGGTTAGTAAAATTATCTATTATGATATCGTTATACATGTTTGATCCTTAGATACTTTTTGATGAGATACCCAAACGACTTGTTTAACCCTGTATTTCTAAATTATTTGGATATTGTTTCAATAACTGAGATTTAAGCTACAACGGGACATGCGCTAGCGTGTTGATTCTCTTCTTCCAGAACGTCTAATCTTTTATCCAGATTGACGGCACAGCAACCAAATTCTTTCGACTCAGGTAAGCGCATAATATATTGCATGCGTTGACCATTACGTTTGTCTTCTTCCGTTTTTGGTAACAAACGTACTAAATCTTCAGTTAAAATAAACCCTGGGGTAGAACAAGATAGCGGGTCGAGAATTGCCAGTTGCCCAATTTCACCTTCAGGAACTTCTTTATCCAGATTTTTAGGATCTCTGACAGAAAAATGGATGTAAGGAGATACATGTTTAACACCATTTTCATCGTCAATTGCTACTACATTTGATTCAACTAAAGCATAAATATCACGGATCTGTCCTTCTTTGACCCCAAGGTACTCCATACATTCCTGGTTGAACTCATTACGCGATAGCATTTCACCACTAAAACGTTTCCAACCACCTAAAGTGATCACTAAGCTGCTTTTATCAAGTTTGACCTTGGTGTTGGTCGCTTTTAAGAAACGAATAAAACGGTTAATTAAGAATGGAGGACCAATAATATGGCGATCAAATTTATTGTCCCAATTTTCTAGTTGTTCTAGCGACTCTTCAGGTGAAAATGTTTCGTTTTTTACCATAAATTTATGGGTATCTAGTAATCCAGCCAACAGATTAAGTGCTTTAATCATGCCCATTTCAGGGATTTCTTCGGTTGATGGACATAGATATAGACCAGCCCCCTTAGATATTTTTAAGAACTCTCTATACATTCCGTAAATGCCGAAAATGGCATTGTCTACCGTTTCATCGCAACGACGAGAAACACTTGGGATCCCAGATGTTCCAGTACTACGCATTTCAAGCTCAATAGTGTTTAGGCTTTTTGAAAGTAATTTGTAGCTGTCATTTGCTTTAAAAAGTTCAATTGGAATAAGTGGTATTTTAATTAAATCTTTACTTGATGATAGTATGTCAGGCGTTATGCCTTTTTTATCGCAGGAAACGCGATAAAAGTCATTGTTGTTATAATGAAATTTAAACGACTTGAATACCAGGCTGCATTTAAAATCAAGTAAATCTTGTTCTGGCATTTTGTATAACTGTCCTACTGATGATAGTGCTACTTTTATAGGGTCTAATCCTGCTTGCTGTAGAAATTTATGTAAATCCATCGTAATAATCCCTTTAATAAAAATTAGATAGGCATGTAAAATGAATATCTAAGTGAAATAAATTTATAAACTAGGGGGGATTTTAGTTGGACGGCTTCAAGAATACATGAATAAACTGGCTAACTTTTTAGAAATAACGATTTTGCCTGTTGAATAGATAAACCAAACATGGAACGAAAAGTACGACTAAGATGAGAACTGTCCGAAAACCCAACGGCATGTGCAGATTCTGTTACTGACATTCCACGTACTATAGAGGATATAGCGCAGGATAAACGTCTCCAACGTAAATAAGGTCGCCATGCAATGCCCATTTGTTGGCTAAATAAATGTATAAAACGGCTTTCAGACAGTGATAACGAGGATGCCACTTCAGCAGCACTCCAACTGGTTGGTTTTAGACATTCCCCCTTCAAGCATAAATCTAATTTTTCGATCAAACTTTGGATTCTTTTATCCATAAGCTTAATCGGTAGCGAGTCGATTTGTTTAGATAACGATAATGTGTGTAATAGCGGTTTTAGCTCTGAAATAGGGTCTTTTATGAACGAATGAGAAGGGGCATACTGTTTACTAATATCTGCAATTGAGATCACAGTTCTACCTGACAATAATTCCGTAAGACGTTTACCTAGATTGCTTCGAGGTTCTACCAATAATACCCAGCCAGCACTGAGGTTTAATTTATGTTCTACCTGGGAATCAATAATAAAACTGTCAAATATATTTCCATCTAATATTTGACATTGGCTGTCAGATTCTACTGAGCTCCACACAATTTGAATAGCATAATGCTTATGGAAAGAATTGTCATGTACTCTTCCATACGTAATAACTACACCACGTTCAATCCAAATTTTTGGTTTCACAATTGCGTTTAAACAATTATTCACATCAACACCTCAAGCAGTGGAGTAACTAAAGCAGTAAAATTTTAGATATAACCTGATTATTTAAAACTTCTTACCTGACCATGCTTAGGTTATTCCCCAGACAGCAATAAGAATAAATAGGCTGTGAATTATAAGCAATATAAGTGTTCACATAAACACGGGTCCAAGCTGAATCAAAACCACCTAACAATACCATAAATCTGCGGACTAAGACTAATCCTAAGGATAAAGCAGCAAGGGAATTTAGTTTTAACCAAAAAATAATATGATAGTGATGAGTCTAGGTAGAATAAATGTTATTTTTCGTAAGCAGTATTATTCCTATTAAAAATAAACATTATGTGCCATGGTATTTTGATCAGCGAAGCGCAAAATAAGGCTAACTTGTTCAATATAAATAGTGACTATAAAGAAACCTATCCGCAGTTATTAGTTCAAATCGACCGAGAACGTGCTTATGATTTAGGTGTACC
>SPKZ01005586.1_pt1 | contig 12565 bp, 3 predicted proteins | sample 2456571 | NCBI WGS metagenome assembly SPKZ01 (sample SAMN11192286, study PRJNA482655) | marine metagenome | biome: ENVO:00000447; feature: ENVO:00000244|ENVO:00000211|ENVO:00000569|ENVO:00002023; material: ENVO:00002151; isolation source: ocean water from marine abyssalpelagic zone ...
GATATAGAGTTTCAATCGCCCTGCATTGTTACGCGTGATCGCATAATGGATCCAGGTATCAGCAACCGTTACGCGTTTAGACGTCAGTACATTACCGCCATCTTTTTTACCGACAAAGAGCTTGAGCCTGCCTTTATGGAAACTAAAATCTTGATTAATACCATTACCTAAAATGGCATCACTATTATCTATGCCCTTATCAAGTTTAACCCAAGCTTCTAGCGTAAAAGCGCCGGAAATATTAACATTGGTGATAATGCGATCCGCGCTACCACCGCTAAACTGATACACTTGCTGCATCAAGCCCTGATGCTGTTTCAATACCTCAACTAAAGCGGGATTATCTTGGCCCAGCATCTCGACCAGTCGAGACAAAATCATCGGGTCGAAACCTTCAAATTCGCCTTGCTGAATCGCCTGGACAAATTTCGCTGCCTTGACTTGCGACGCAAGTAAGCCATTAACCGTTAATTGACGAAGCACGCCCGGTAAAGTACGCCACTGCGCTGCCGCTCCGGCAATGACCTTGGCATCATCGAGAGCAACGTAGGCCGATAGTGCCGCACGCCTGAGGGATTCATTACTTGAGGTGAGATCGCCAGCGAACAAATCAGTGCTGCCCCCTTGAATTTCGCGCAACGTATCATACAAAGCAATACGCTGTTGCTCGTTAGGCTTTTGGTCAGTAGAATTAGTGGCTTTCAATCGAGTGATCAGTGCAGGCGCCAAAGCCGTAGCTTTAAACTTACGTGTCAGGTTAAGCAGTTGCTCAAAAGCTGAGGCAGAAAGTGTCGACGTTAACCTTACTGCCAATAAATCACTGACCAGTTCCTTTAAATCAGGATCCGCTGCGACTGTGCTGTCTAAGCCAAGCATGCCTTTTAAGAAGATCTCTATTTGCTTGGGGTGATCGGGGTTAGTGAACAGCTGTTGCACTTTTTTCTTGATATTCGGATCAGCCAATTGGCTGATGACGATCACCCATTCATCGGTACTAAAAGGTCGTGCAAGTTTGTGATAGCTGCCTAGAAGCAAGACCGCCGCATCTTCTGGACTTAAAGACTGTACTGCCAACAAACTTGCTTCGGTGGGTAATTGCAAACCTGCATCTGTTCGCAGCATCGCTTTAGTTTTCGCTGGATGCACTTCCATAGCCCAACGCGCTAGATATCGTTCAAAATCTCTATTGTATACTTTCTTATTATTACCTGTTTTCAAAGGTGCCTTGCCCAAGCGAGCAACCTCTAATAAAGCATCATTTGCGGGCGATGGATGTAAGCGCACCGCATTGGCCAGTGCGGCGCGGACACGACGATTGACATCCTTAGCTTTGCCTGCGGTAATAAATGATAGATCCTTGGCGTCAATCTTACTTTCTGCCGCCGCGCGCAAAGCTTCGACTCGCAAGGCGGGCTCAGCATCATTGGCAATTTTACGCAACACTTGCGCGCTTAAATAGCCACTGCCTTCCAAGGCCCAAAGTGCATGGGTTCTAATTTCAGTCGGCGTTGATGTTGTAAGGATCAATTTTTCTAAGCGTGACACAACATTAGGGTCTTGGCGATCAGCCAATTCTTGCCATGCCATGCGCGCCACCAAGGCATTGTTGTCACCTAAATATGCAAGCAACTCGACACTGCTTTTCTGGGTTAAATTAGGTGGCGTGATAGATGGCAATGAATCAGCACAGATACGCCAGATGCGACCGTGTTTTTTATCACGATCAGGGTGATCTCGCGCCACTTCGTTATGTGAAATAACTAGGTTGTACCAATCACTAATATACAAACAGCTATCAGGGCCAAAATGAGCCGCTACCGGACGGAACAACTTATCGTCTGATAACAAAAAATCTTTTTGTTTATGGTAAACATAATCCCCCTCACCATCGACCTGCGCTGTGACGATCTGCAAGCGATTAGTGATAGGATTAACCAGATAAAAGACCTTGCCCTCATAACCCATTTGAAACGGACTATTCTTATCCTGTACCAAGGCCAAACCACTTAAGCCGGTACCGCCCATCTGATTGCCCGGCAAAGTAGCAGGTATTCTCGGGGCATAAGGTCGTAAGTATTGCGGCTTGCCACTTTTATAGTTAGTCCCGTTTTCGAATTCTACAACCGGGATGCCCCAATCGTTAGCCTCTTGTAAAAACACCTCACCATTACGAGCTTGTACTAAACCCCAGATATTATTTGGGCCAGCTGACTGCAGCTCAAACGCTGAACCATCTAAGCGCATACGCGCCAATTTTGCATGGTCGAATTGAATTTCCTTTTCACCCGAGGCAAAAGGTTTTCCGTCCGGGCGCTTGACCATTGAAGTATTAAACAAGCCCTGTGCTAGGTAAATCCAGCCTCCTGGCGTACGGGTAAACTGATGCGGAAACAGGTGGGAGTCTTGTACACCAAAGCCGGTAAGTACCGTTTCAAATCCTTCAGCCTTACCATCTTGATTGCGGTCATAATAATAGCGAATATCGTGGCCATATTGCACCAGTGCCCCGTCGTTAATTGGCATCAAGCCAAGTGGGATCACTAAACCATCGGCAAAAACACGTGGTGTATGTGGCCCCTTGCCGTATGGGTTATCAAATACCAAGACCTTGTCTTTGCCACCGTTTTTGTATTTACCTTCAGCAAAAGCTTCATTGGTATTGGCATCAATCGGGTATTCTGATGAGATCATCGTCCACATTCGGCCCTGATGATCCCAAGTGATCGTTATTGGATTAATAATGCCCTGCTCTTCACTCGCGACTAATTCAGCTGTAAAACCTTTCGGTAATTTAAAACCTAAACGCGCTTGCTCGGGAGTTAGCCCACCTCTTTGAAGTGCACTTTTTTTGGCTGCTGCTTTCTTAGGTATTACTTTTTTAGGAATAGCTTTTTTAGGAGATGCTTTTTTAGCTGACGCTTTTTGAGACTTTGCTTTTTGAAGTGCAACTTGCTCAGCAGTGATTTTATTGAAATATGCTTTCTGAGCCTCTAGTTCCTCATGACTTAGATCTTGCCACTTAGTAATACCTGAAGTAGCAGGCAGTTCCTTTATGGTGACTTCTTTAATTTGCACCATGGCTTTACCGCCGCGATGAAGCTGTAAAGCAATCTGTCCTTCTAGTGGGATGTTAGTCTCTTTTTCTACGTAATCGAGTGCTGGTATGCCATTTATCCAGCTGCGCAGTCGCGGACCTTGAGCAAGGATACGGTATTCATTCCAAGAATTTTTGTTAATACTGCCCTGCACTTCTTCCAGTTTTTCAGCAACTGCAATCACTTCTCTGCCTCGACCTTCGTCGTAAAGTTTACCCCACCAACCATGGCCAGCATCCACTTGATAACCGACCATATGACTACCATGCTTACCCGGAAAGCGCATGCTGCGTACCTGCATACCAGAATTAATAAGACCACCACTACCCTGTAGTCGGATCTTAAATCGTAAATCGAAATTCTGATAACTTTTCTTGGAATTTATAAAAGTAGTTTTAGCGGATCTTTTTATTAATGAACCTCCAGTGAGCAAGCCATCTTCAACCCGCCAAATTTCCTTATCCTCTGGCAGAATCTGCCAATTGGCTAAGCTTTTGCCATCAAATAAAGAAACCGTTTCTGCCGCTAACAGATTCGAGCCGTAGCCGAAACACAAGAGAAAAACACTTAAGGTAAAGCCATTTTTAAAACTTCGGAGCAGAGACATCATATTTTCAGCTTTCGTTGTAGAGTTTAATATTAAGCCAAGCTTACTGAGTTTGACTTCATTTGTATTGCAAGATTTGACCTTGTTTTAGTACGATTACGACACTTTTAAGGACAAAAAAAAAGAAATAAGTGAGTCATTAAAAGCTAGCACTTTGCGGCCATTCAAATTGATGTTCGCCTGGTTCTATGGTTTTTGCGGCTAAGTTAGATTCCTTGGGAAAGATAACAACAGCCGTTCGATTGGCAGGCACACTGACAGTCCACAGCACTTTACCCGCTTGTTTTCTCCAGCTACTGCTGATACTACCTTTATGGGTGTCGATAGTAGCCTTGGCCCGATCCAGATCTTTGGGGATATAGGGCTCAAGGGTGATATTTTCATGGCTGACCTTGATGCCGGCAATATGGGTGAGTAGCCAGCCAGAAGGGTGGTTCATGGCATGGTGGTTGAGGGAGCGATTTTCACGTTCTTCTTTATCATATGTGAACTTCTCCCAAACACTAGTAGCATCAAATTCGGTGATGCTCCAAGCCAAGCCTGGATAATCGGAGCTGCGTAGCATATCTAAGGCGAGGTCGTTATAGCCATTATTACTCAGTTCAGGGTAAATGAAATACGACATAAAGCCGCCATCAAATTGTTTACCGTTATCTTGGTAAACTTTAGCTAAAGATTGAGCCACAGCCTTATGCTCATTTGCTTCAGGTAAGTCAAAAGCTAAAGCTAAACTGTCGTGGGTACCATTACCGAAACTATGTTTGTTATGGTCATAATATTTTTCGATGATAGAAGCTCTGATTTTTTCAGCCATGCCCCGCGCCCACTGAGCATCTTCAGAATACTCTAAAGCATCAGCTAGAATAGCGAAGCGTTGGCAGGCGGCGAAGTAATTCATCGCGGCGATAAGGCGTCTGTCTTGAGCTACGCGTTTAATATCGGGTGGCGCGGCGTGATCGCCATGAGCGGCACGAACTGGAATATGATCTTCAAGATTTTTTTCAAAGTACTTTAGAAAGTCAAACATCTGCTGATAGTTGTTACGGGCGGTTTCAAGCTCACCATCAAGTTCGTATAAGCGATAAGCTAAAAACAAGGGCGATACCGCCCAAGTAAAATCACTGTAGTTTCTTGAAATGCGTTTGCCAACACCTACGTTTCCGGGTATCCCATCCCTAGAAAAAGGGGGGGTATAGTAGAGATTGACGCCATTACGATAGAAAGCGGTTGAATCCAGAGCATGAAAACCGACGGAATAAGAAGAGTGCATATCACCGCCCCACATGCATTTTTCACGATGTGGGCAATCTTCTAAAATTGAGTGCATATTACTGAGATGTGATTGCACGCCAATTTCGAAAATGCGGTTAAGCAGTGGATCATTACTATCAAAAGTGGCGGTGACTTTAACATCACTGTGCACCACTATACCCTCTACGTCACCTGCTTTTGGTGCTTGGCTCAGACCACTGACTTCAAGGTATCTGAAACCATGATAGGAGAAACGCGGCTCCCAGACATGTGCTTGCCCATCGGCGATGATCGAATGTCTTTGTGGACTTGCATGAACTTCCCAGAACGACTTAGGCACGTTTTTAAGCGCTGGTTGCTCTTTATCCATCATTTCTGTACAGCGAATTCGGATAGTAGTACCACTAGGTTCATTAAATTTTAATCGCAGCCAACCACTGACATTTTTGCCTAAATCAAAAAGCCAAGTTTTCTTACCCGTCTGCCAAGAGGCAATGGGAGTGAGGGTGCTGATTTTTCGTATCGGCTCAAAATCTTGTGATACCAGCCGTGGCGTTAAAGGTGGCACTTCGGCGCATGATTGCCATTTTTCAGAAAACCCTGGCTGTTGCCATTCATCATGTTCAAGGCGGTAATCAATATCATCACCTAAATAAACATTGGAGAGCAAGGTACCTGAAGCGCGATGCTGCCAATTATTGTCAGATACCACTTGTTCGCTACTACCGTCACTATATTCAATACGCAGCAAGGCTTTTAACCCGGGATCGTCATAGCGCAAATTAATGCCGCTAAAACCTCGATCTTGGTTATACCAGCCATCACCCAGTAGTATTGATAAAGCATTGCCTCCTTGGCCTATGGTTTGAGTAACGTCAAAGGTTTGATAGAAGCCGTAGCTTTCATAATCTGCTTGTCCGGCATCGAGCACGTGGTCGCTGATTTTCTTGCCATTGATAAAGGCGTCAAAGTACCCTAATCCGCACATATAAAGACGTGCTCTAGTAATCGTTTTAGTTGCGGTATTAGTTACGGTAAAATCCCGCTTATACCAGGTGACCGGTAATGGCGCTAAATTGAAAACTTTCGCTTCACCTAAAGGAGCTACACCATATGGCTGCGATATCTTAACTGGTCGTTGTTTTTCGATACTCTTTTCGAGACTGTTTTCGAGACTAAAAGTCCAGTCTTTAGATGACTGAATAAGCTGCTCGCTACCATCATCAAAAACAACCTGCATGCCAAATGAAATCTCTGTTCTTCCTGGCGGTTTAGGAAGCTTAAGTTGCAGCTTATTTTCACCAGGCTTAGTAAAGAAAGAAAAATCGGTAAATAATCTTCGAGTTGCTCTGCCAGTACGTTCTACCCATTCACCGTTGAGGGAGCATTCAATATCGGTAGCATTGACACTTCCCCACCAAGCTCCCGCATAGACAACCTTTTTGTTGGGAAGATTGAAATTGTATAGGTATTTTATTGGCTCTCTATTTGGATTGGATTTAATAGTCGTGTTGATCCACGATCCCATTAATGCTTTGGGTGCAAGCTCTGATTCACGTTTTAGACCTGAGCCGATCCACTTTGCTCCCAACCAATGTGCTTGACTTAATAAGCCCATTTCAAAAAATGAAGGCTCAGACCAAGCAGAAGTATTACCTTTATTGTCCTGTATTCTTACCCGCCAGTATACTCGTTGATAAGGGAGAAGTTTCTTTCCTGAATATGAGATCTGCGTGGTTTCGCGGCTTTTTTCCCAGTCACTGTCCCATAGCACTGCTGAAGCACTATGTAACGGTGTGGCAAAAGCCTGAATTTGGTAAGCAGATTGATGCGTGTCTGCTTCACTGGCTGCTATGCGCCAAGATAAACTTGGCTGCTGGTGCTCAATGCCAAGTGGACTGCTTCGGTAATCGCATTTAAGATCAGTCGCTATGAGTGCAGCTGAAACATTCAATGCACTGCCATCTTCGCTCTCTTCGGGTAATTTGAAACTTGCATCAGCTTGCGTTGGCAGTACCAGAGTACCGGTCAGGCCGCCGATACTTTTCAGCAAGGCTCTTCGTGAGAATGATTGAAATTTCATTTAACGCCCTCTTTAGATGATTATCAGAATACCGCGATATAATCCGCTCAATATAATCACATTCAATCAATTATTGTCAATACTTTACTTGTATATCCCGTTAATAAATTAACGGCAAAATCTTAAAAATAACAATTTTATAGTAATAAAACCTTGATGGCTTGCGTTAGCAAAACAAAGGTAGTTAACTTGAAACACAAGTTCACAGCGATCTGTTGGCTGAACAATAATGATTGTTATTGATTGAATTTAATGTATTATAAGAATAAAATTTATAAGCGATGAAAGCTGTTTTTGTGATGCCACAATATAAGTATTGTTAAGTACTGACGGCTTTCTCTTAGCAAAATATTCCTTTAATAATCGACGTCGCCATAGAAGCAGCGTGCAGCTTAAATATAATCATTGCGTTAACAGGAAAACCTGATGTCATTAAGAAAAACATTGCAGCAAACCGAGGTAAATAACCCTAATTTATTCAAAAAGCGTACCTGGTTAATATCTATGCCGGTTTTACTCGCCAGTAGCGCCTTTATCTTTCTGGCAGCCAGTTGCAGTGAAGCACCTGAGCCTGTTCAACAAGAACAAACTGCGAAACAAAACAATCAACTGGTCAGTGATTTTATTACCCCCCCCGAAGAAACCAAGCTTGGCACTTATTGGTACTGGATGAACGATAATATTTCAGAAGCAGGGATTAAAAAAGATCTGGAATTTATGTCGGAAATTGGCATTGGCCGTGCATTTATTGGAAATGTCGGCGGCTTTCAGGGAGATTTACCGCCACAAGGAGATGTAAGAATACTGAGCGAACAGTGGTGGAATATCACCAGCCAAGCGATTGAAACCGCTTCAGACTTAGGTATGGAAATTGGCGTGTTCAATAGCCCCGGTTGGAGCATGGCCGGCGGCCCTTGGATAAAGCCTGAACAATCGATGCGCTATATCGCTTCAGTCACTCAGCATGTCACCGGTCCCCTAAAATTAGGTGCTAAGTTAACTATCAAACTTGAAGCGCCTCAAGCAGACTTTCAAGATGTTATCACCCTGGCGTTTCCCGCACCTGAAGGGATATCACTCAATAGCCTTAATCCCAAAGTGAGCGCATCGGTTGCCATTGAATCACTGTCGGCTTTAACCGATGGCGACTTGAGCACTGACGCAAAATTACCCACCAAAAGAATCCGTGGCAAGCTGCCAACAGCCTCGATTGATTTTGAGGTTGAAGACAGTTTTACCGCGCGCAGCCTAATTATCCATCCGGGTGAAAAATCCTTTATGGCAGACATGGAATTACAAGCGCTACAAGGGGATAATTATCAAACCATCAGAAAATTCAGTTATGAACGTAAACGAGTAAAAGGTGATGTCGCCATCGGTTTTTTACCAAAAGCCCCTGAAGTCTTTGCTTTCGATGCTACAACATCGAAGAAGTTTCGTTTAGTTTTCTCCGAAATTAGGTTTGGTAGTGATATCGCCGAAATTGAACTCAGCTCAGCAGCCCGTCTTGACCAATATATTGAAAAACAATTAGGTCAACTGAAAGACTATCCAATCCCTTTATGGCATGAGCATAAATGGACCACTCAGCCAGCAGTTGATGGCAATTTAGTGGTTGCTGAAAAAGCCATTGTTGATATCTCTAGCTCGATATCAGCAGATGGTACGGTTAACTGGGATGTGCCTAAAGGCGATTGGGTCATTGTTCGTTATGGCATGGTAACAACCGGTAAAATGAACGGACCGACCACGACTGAAGGCAGCGGCCTAGAAGTCGACAAAATGAGTACTGAACACGTTGAACATCACTTCAACAATTTTGTTAAAAAAATTCAAGCACGTGTACCTGCAGAGAAAAGAGACGCGTTAAAATGGGTTATTGCGGATAGCTACGAAGCCGGATCGCAAAACTGGAGCGACGAGTTTGCTCAGCAATTTGAACAACAATATGGCTATGATGCTAAAAAATACTTACCTGTGCTAAACGGCTTTATCGTCGGCAGTAGTGATCAATCAGAGCGTTTCTTATGGGATGTCAGACGCCTGGTGGCTGATAATATTTCCTATAAGTTTGTCGGTGGCCTAAAAAAGGTAGCTAATGAACATGGCCTGAAATTGTGGTTAGAAAATTATGGTCACTGGGGTTTTCCGGGTGAGTTTTTGCAGTATGGTGGACAAGCTGATGCTGTCGCGGGTGAGTTTTGGAACGAAGTACAACCAGGTAGTTGGGATCTCGGTCCACTAGAAGTTAAAGCGGCCGCCTCAGCTGCTCATATATATGGTAAGAAAAAGGTCTCGGTTGAAGCCTTCACCGCTAAATTGCGCCAATTTGAACGCTACCCTGCCCTGTTGAAAAAACGTGGTGATTTTGCCTTCGCTACTGGCGCTAATGATTTCGTGCTACACGTTTATATCTCGCAGCTCGATGACGGTCGTGCACCTGGTGTCAACGCCTGGTTTGGTACAGCATTTAACCGTAAAAACACTTGGTTTCCGCATGCAAAAGGTTTTACCGACTACTTACGTCGTAACATGCACATGTTGCAGCAAGGTAACCCGGTAAGTGACGTTGCTTACTTTATCGGTGAAAGTGCGCCAGCGATGACAGGTATAGAACAACCAAGATTACCCAAAGGTTATGCCTATGACTTTATTAATGCTGAAGTATTAATAGACCGCATCACCGTTGAGAACGGCGACTTAGTGTTACCTGAGGGTACTCGCTATAAAATGCTAGTATTGCCACCGCTCAAGACTATGCGTCCAGAAGTGCTGGCGAGAATTTCTGATTTAGTTAAACAAGGCGTCACTATATTTGGCCCTGCCCCTAGCGCTTCACCTAGTTTACAAGACTACCCAGCTTCGGACGTAAAGGTTAAAGCCTTAGCTAAAGCACTTTGGGGTGATGTTGACGGCAGCAATAAAACTTATCGCAAATTTGGTAAAGGTCATGTTTATGATGGCGAAAACCTAAACGAAGCATTAGCCGGTTTAGGCATGCACGCTGATTTTGCCTTTGATGCCAAATTACCGATTTTATATAACCATAGACAAACTGACACTAAGGACATTTATTTCATTTCCAATCAAAGCGATAAGCCGCTTTCTTTTACGCCAACATTTAGAGTGAAAGGCAAACAGCCTGAGCATTGGAATCCGGTGTCCACCGAAGTGCGTGATTTAACAGAGTTCACAGAGACCCAACATGGCATTACCGTGCCACTGTCACTGGACGCTTTTGAAAGTGCGTTTGTCGTCTTTGAAAAACCACTCAAAGCAGCTAGCGCAGTGCCTAGTGAAACACCTAGCACACAAGCCAACTTCCCTAAGCCACAAGCTATACTGACGCTAAGCAACCCTTGGCAAGTGACCTTTGATAAATCAAAAGGTGGACCAGCTGCACCTGTTATCTTTGACACGTTATCTGATTGGTCATTAAGCAGTGACCCAGCAATTAAAACTTATTCAGGTACCGCTGTCTATAAAACCACATTTAGCGTCGACAATTTAGCTAAAGCACAAAAATACTTGCTTGATTTAGGCAAGGTTAAAGTGATTGCCAAAGTTAAAGTGAACGGCGTAGAACTTGGTTCAGTTTGGACTGCTCCTTGGTCTATTGATGTCTCAAAGGCGCTTAAAGCCGGCGAAAACAAGCTGGAAATCATGGTGGTAAATACTTGGATAAACAAAATAGTCAGTGATGCCTCGCTAGCTGAAGATGAGCGAAGTACCTGGGTCTCATGGCCAGCGTTTGATAAAAACAGGCCTCTTGACTCCTCGGGTTTGATGGGGCCAGTGGTCTTGCAATCGCTGAAATAACGCGATCAAGTATAAAAACAAACCAAATTTAACTGACTAAGTTATTAAGATTAAGTAAGTAAAATGACAGGAATTTACATGAATAAACATAAACAAAGTAAGCTAACCATTGTTATTGCTGGTTTGCTGACCATGGCATTCACTTCAAGTCAAGTGACAGCAAACACCTTAACGGCTGATAGCGGCGATAATAAAAAACCGATGAATGTGATCTTCATTATCGCCGATGATCTTGGTTGGAGTGATACTACCCTTTACGGCAACACCAAGCTTTATGAAACGCCTAACATTGAACGCTTGTCAAAACGCGGCATGACCTTTAACCGCGCTTATTCCAACAGCCCGCTGTGCTCGCCAACCCGTGCTAGTATTCTCACCGGACAAAACCCTACCCGTCATGGCCATACCAACCCAGATCATCATAAGAAACATGAGCAACTGGAGCCAACATTACACCCTGCCAAAAAAGGGCCGCAAAAAGCCATCGAGGTTTTGACTGCGAATCGGTTACTGACCAGCTTACCAACCCTAGGCAAGTTAATACAAAAATCCGGCATTCAAACTGCTCATTTTGGTAAATGGCATTTAGGCCCAGAGCCATACAGCCCGCTAGAGCACGGCTTTGATATTGATATTCCCCATCATCCGGGTCCTAGCCCTGCCGGTGGTTATATCGCACCTTGGGGCTATCACAAATTCAAAGCTAACTATAAGGGTGAGCATATAGAAGATAGAATGGCAGAAGAAGCCATTACCTGGTTGGAAAATATTGATAAAGATAATGCCTTTTTCATGAACTATTGGCAGTTTTCTGTGCACGCACCGTTTGATGCCAAAGCATCTTTAATCGAAAAATACCGCAAAAAAATTGATAAAAACAGTCCTCAGCAATCCCCCACCTATGCCGCCATGGTACATTCTCTGGATGACGCCGTTGGCAGTTTGCTTGATGCGGTAGATAAAAACGGTTTGGCTGACAACACCATCATTATTTTTATCTCTGATAATGGTGGCCATATGTACAAGAAGATTAAGCAAGACGGTAATGTCTATGCTACCAGTAATTATCCGTTACGTGGTGGCAAAGCAACCATGTATGAAGGCGGGATTCGAGTACCAGCCATTGTAGTCTGGCCGGGTGTTACCAAACCGGGTAGTCGCAGTGATGAAGTAATTCAAAGCGCTGATTTTTATCCTACTTTATTGAATGGTCTTGGTATTGAACTGCCTAACAACCATAAGATTGATGGTGTTGATATTACAAATGCGCTTAAAGGCGGCACCTTGGCTCGTCAGGAAATTTTTACCTACTTCCCCCATTCACCCCATGTGCCCGATTGGTTACCACCTTCGGTATCAGTACATTCAGATGATTGGAAATTGATCCGTCTTTTCCATGGTGGCGAAAACGGTAACCATGATTATAGGCTTTACAATTTGGCTGATGACATTGGTGAACAGCATAACCTTGCCTCCGCTAACCCAGAAAGGGTAAAGCAACTTGATGCTAGGATTGAGGCTCACCTTATGGATGCAAATACCCTTGTTCCTGTGCCGAATCCGAGATTTGATGCGAGAAAATATTTTCCCGAGGAAATAGGTCTGACCAAATCCCAATGGAGAGCACTTAATTCCAAGAAAAAGAATTAACGTTAATACCAATTTAACTAAGTTTGTTCCCACTCAGAGCTTGTCAGCTGTTTGAGAACA
>SPKZ01004692.1_pt1 | contig 12564 bp, 8 predicted proteins | sample 2456571 | NCBI WGS metagenome assembly SPKZ01 (sample SAMN11192286, study PRJNA482655) | marine metagenome | biome: ENVO:00000447; feature: ENVO:00000244|ENVO:00000211|ENVO:00000569|ENVO:00002023; material: ENVO:00002151; isolation source: ocean water from marine abyssalpelagic zone ...
CCACTGCTCGGCCATGACGGGATTCTTCGGCACCTTGAACCAGGCCACTGAATCCGCGAGCACCCCATCGGGGAAAAAGTTATTGATGATGAGGTCCTGCTTTCCGTCGTTGTCGACGTCCGCTTTCAGAAGGCAGTGAATCCCGCGAATGTCATGATCAATGATACGGGCCGCCCACGCACCGGAACCGTCGCCGGGATTCTCCAGCCAGAAAGGCATCCCCGGGGCCTGCGACCCGGCCCAGTCCATGTCTCCATCACCATCCACATCGAGCACTTCGCTGTGAATCAGGTTTCCCTTCGGCTTGGCAAAACGATGCAGTACCACCTCTTCCCAATCAGGCGCCAGGAAGAGACTTACCGTTCCGGGATAACCGGAAATCACATCCACATCACCATCCCCGTCAAAATCCGCGGCCACCGCGGTACTGGTTCGCCCACTCTCAGTGACGATATGTTTTTTCCACTCGTCAGCTTTCAACGTAAGCCCGGTGGATGTGGCGACGACAATAAGGGTTCCAAAAAAGTGCTTCATTTGTAACTGGCAGAGACTCTCTGCATCCTGTTGAATCAAATCACGCTGGCCGAAACGTGTCACCTTAGAATGTCCCGTCTCTCCGCCAGTGAGACTCCTCATGAAATCCAACCTCATTCTTTCTCTCGTCGCTGCCAAGCTCGCCGTCGCTCCGGCAGTTCATGCTGACAAAGCCGCGATCTGGAAACTCTCTGACGACGACTCAACCGTTTACCTCGCCGGCTCCGTTCACCTCCTTCGGGAAAAGGATATGCCCTATCCCAAAGCCTACGACACCGTCTACGAAGACTCCGAAGAACTGGTCTTTGAAATCGACATGAAGGAAATGAACGCCCCCGGCGCAGCCATGAAGATGCGCCAGCTGGGCACGCTTCCTGCAGGAGAAACGCTCGGCGATCATCTCAGCCAGGAAACGCTCGCCGCTCTTGACGGCTATCTGAACGGCAACAACCTGCCGGCCGGCATGTTCAACCAGTTCACCCCGGGAATGGTTTACCTCACGCTCGGCTCAATGGAAGCCCTGCGGCAGGGCGCCCGCCCCGATCTCGGCATGGAGATGCAGTTCCACAAGAAAGCGGAGAAAGACGGCAAACCCGGCAGCGGGCTCGAAACGACCGCTTACCAGATGTCGCGCTTTAATGAACTCGACGTTGAAACTCTCAATGACCTGATCAAGGAAACCATCGAAGCCAGCGATGAAACCGAGGAAACCCTCGACGCCATCATCGACGCCTGGAAATCTGGTGATGCAGCAGGCCTTGAAAAACTGGTTTATGACGAAATGGCAGAGACACCTGCGGTTCTTGAAATCCTCCTCGTTGAACGCAACCAAAACTGGATTCCGGTCATTGAAGAAAAGCTCGCCGGAGATAAAAACGTCATGTTCATTGTCGGCGCTGCCCACCTCGTGGGCAAAGGCAGTGTGATTCAACTTCTCGAAGACAAAGGTCACAAACCCGTCCAACTTGGCACCGAAAAGTAATCTCCCCTTATGAGTTCCGACACCAATCTAGTTGTTTACATCAAGCCCGGCTGCCCGTGGTGCGTCGATGCTGTCGCCTACCTGAAGCGCGAAGGATTTCCCTTCGAAGAAGTCGACGTGATCGCCGATCCGGCGCAGTTCCTTTACATGCAGAAGATCTCCGGGCAATCCTGCGCTCCGACGCTGACCTACGGCGAACTGATGCTGCCCGATTTTGACGTCGACGAAATGGTCGCGTTCTTCGAAGAGCACGGGATTACCGCTCCCAACCGCTCCCAGTAGCTAAAGGATCAGGCTAAAGAGCCAGCGGCCAGGTGCTGCTCGATCAGCGCATTCCGAGACGGCCGCCACTGGCCTCGAACTCCTTGAGGAAGCCCTCGATGGCGGAGTCACGCGGCACGCCGAGGTGCAGTGCCTTGAAGTAATGCTCCTCGGCCGCTTTGGGATCAGGCTGTTCCTTGGTCGCGTGCAGCACGGCGAGGTTGAAGTGGGCGTCGCCGTATTCCGGATCGATCGAAACGGCGTTGGTGAAGGCCCGCTCGGCACGGCTCACCCAGCCCTTGCGGGTTGAGATCACGCCAACACAGTTGTGAGCCTTGGCGTTTTTCGGGTCGTGTGTCAGGCCCTGCTCAAGCGCGGCAAGAGCGTCGTCGAGCTTGTTCTGGAGAAAGTAAGCGCGGCCCAGGAGGTAGTGAGCCAGGCCGGAAGAGTCATCAATCGCGAGTGCTTTCTCGAGGTAATACTCCGCTTCGGAGTAGTTCTTCATCGAGATCTTGAGAACACCCAGGTTGCAGAGGCAGGGCACACTCTTGGGGCGGTAGTGAAGATACTTGAGGAAACCGGCTTCCGCTTCGCTGAGGCGCCCCTCGGAGAAATCGAGACGGGCCGCCTTTTCGATCTGGGAAAGCTCGATCGCGATCTTCTGATTCTTCACGACGTCGACGGTTCCATTTCCGCCACCGGAGGCCACAAAAGTTCCTGACATGCTACCCACCGGTTCACCGGGACCTTCAGAAGTAACAGTGAACTCACCTTCGTCTGCCGCTGCTTCGACGATCTCCTGGAATTGCGGAGCCTTGAAGAGCTCTTTCTCTTCGTCGGTCAACTGGGATCCACGGGCCATGTCGTCGATCAGGCCGAGCAGCGTATCGGAACGGGCGCCGACCTTGTCCAGCTGGCGAATGAGCAGCTCCTTCGCCTGCTTCATCTGGGCCTGGCGGCGAAGCTGCTTCAGGACCATGGAACGAAGCAGTTCGTTCTCCTCCCGCTCCATTGGTGAGGCGCTGGCGAGAGCGTTTTTCTCCTCGGTAGTGAGGCCGTCGGAAAGCATCTCCAGCTTGCGCTGCAAGTCGTCGATGCTCTGCTGGTGGCGCTGATTGTCAGCGAGCAACTTGTCACGCTCGAGTCGGATCTTGGAGATCTCGGACTTGAGCATCGCGATATCCTTGTCCTTTTCCTTATTCAGTTCAGAAAGGCTGGCGGCGAGCTGTTCAGCGCGGTCGAGCTGCTCGGTGAGCTTGCGGTTCCGCTCCATCAATTCCTTGAGCGCTGTGCCACTGTTGCCCTGTCCCTGGACAACTTCAGCGAGGTTGTCGCGCTCGCGCTCGAGAGAAGCGACGCGCTCTTTGAGCTTGTTGATCTCACCCTGCGAACGGGTCAGCTCGGCAACCAGCTTGGCATTCCGGTCCGTGGAGGCTTCGAGTTGCTTGGTGGCTTCGCGCAGCAGGCCTTTGAGTTGATCAATCTTCTGCTGAGCCTCAAGACCGCCCGGACCGTTTTCAGCGGCGTCGATCTGACGCTGAAGTTCCGAGCGGCTGGCCTGGGCACGCGCCAGCTCGGCATTCATGTTCTTGATCTCATTCTCGCGCTCAGCAATAAGGCGGCGCTGCTTCAAGTTCTCATTGTTGAGCCAATCAATGAGACGGTCCTTCTCCGCGAGCTGATCATAAATGGAGGAGGCCACTTCGCCGGCTGAGGGACGGACGCCCGGCGTTTGCACCTGCGGCATTCCATTCGTGGCGGAACCGACTCGAGGAAGCTGCTGATTTCCTGATCCTTGATCCCACTGCGGAAGGGCAAACTCACCGCTGTTGGATTCGATGTCGAAGCTGCGCTCAGTGGCGCGGCTGCCGGGAGGGAAGGCCGGAGGAGCAATCTCCACGGAAGGAATACCGGGGTTACCGGGAGGTCTCGCCGGACTTGGCGTTTGAGGCCACCGGCCGGTCGACGGTGCCGTGGGCGGTGCCATCGGCGCGGGCGCGACAGGTGGCGCGGTGGTGCGGGATCGCTCGAGCTGCTTCAATTCATCACGCTTCTCGGCGATGAGTCCACGACGCCCCCGTACCATCTCGGGTTGAAATTCAGGGAAGGCCTGCGCGAGGTGATCAAAGAGCGGCTTCGCCTCATTAAGTTTGGCGAGAGCATCGAGGTAGTTCCCCTGTTTCTCAGACTCTTCGGCCGCCTGGATCAGCAAATAAGCGCGATACCAGATATCGGACGGGTCGAGATAATAGGCCTGATCCTGCTGCGCTTGAGCCGGCTGAGTGGCGCCGACGAGAATTCCTACCGCCAGGGCTAAAGCCATCGCGGTCGGTCTTTTAACAAGGCCGATCAGGAATCTCATGGTGACTGTCAGGGTTGCGCGGGTCGGGGGAATTACCCGGATGGACAATGCAACGTTTTCGGCATGTAGCCAAGCGGAAATTCCGTCTTCCGATGACCCCAAAACACAAAAATCACTGCCTCATCCAACCTTCAAAAATCATCCTCCAAGCCAGGCGGGACGGAGTTTCTACCAGAATTCCGAAGCAAATGCACCTCTTTTTACGGAGGATCGTGCTCGAATTCCTATAATTGCGATCTCATGAGTCCGGTTTCGCCGCCCGTTTCCGGTTGTAGAAGAGGCGAAAAGCCCCCCAGATTAAGGGCGGCAGCACCGCACTCAATATCAGCGCCATCATCGGCTTTTCCTGTCCGGTGTGCCCGATCCACGCAAAAACAAAGCCCATGGGGACACTGCCTGCGCAAAGTGCACCCATAAACCGTCCAAACGGCATTTTTGCGATCCCGGCGAGGCAGGCGACCACTTCAGGCAATACCGGCATCCATCGGGAGAGCGCCACCAGCCATCCTCCCAACTCCCCGCGAAACAAGCGCTCTCCGTCCTCAAGACCCTTCTCCCCGGTCAGCGAGGTCGCTGCCTTTCGTCCCAACTTGCGCGCGAGGCCATAGGCGAGCAGTCCGGCGCCGATGGATCCGATCGCCGAGAGAACGCCGCCGAAAAACCACCCGTAAACCAACCCGAGCGCCGACATCACCACCGTTCCCAGGATCGGCAGAAACAAATCAATAATAAGCAGCCCGATCCCGGCAGCCCACGCCCACGCCCCGGCCGAACGCAGCCATTCGACCGTGTTCTCCAACGACATAGCCTCCTCGAATGAATCGCCCCAGATCAAAAACGGGACGATCACGAGCAGTGCCAGGATCAGAAAAATGATGAAGAGCCGCTTCATATCCGCGTGGAATCGTGTTTACTACATTCCGCCCACCAGTGCGCGAGCTTTTTCATGAAACCCCGTCCGGAACCCGTCGATCCCGCCCAACTTCACGAGCTTGCTCACGACGTCATTCGGAAGGCGAAATTCCCGATGCTCGCCACGGTTGACGAAACGAATCAGCCACGCGTCCGCCCCGTTTCTCCGGTTCGGGTTGATGACGACTTCACTGTCTTCGTCGCTAACCTCGCTTCCTACGACAAGACCGCTGAGATCCTGGCAAACCCAAAAGTCGAGCTCGCCTATCTCGAACCCGATCACGACCAGCTCCGCATCACAGGCACTGCTGTCGTTGAGACTAACAAAGAAACCATCGACGCGATCTGGTCTTCCAATCCGTTGCTCAAGCAATACCTCGGCTCCCCCGAAAATCCGGAGTTCATTCTCTATCGTATTGATCCTGAACAAGTCCGCTTCATGCGCGAATGGGCGCTCGACTACCACGATGTGCCACGACAGCAAAATTAAAGACCGCATCAACTGACACCGGTCGCGCAGGAGCGCTCCCCTCCATTTTTCACGCGACGCCGAAGGCGTGGAGGGTCACGCTCCCGCGCGACCGTAAACGACCGCTTACATCAGCATGGATAACGATTCCGCCTCATCAAAAACTAAAGTCGGCCTCCTCACCGCCATTGCGATCGTCGTTGCAAGCATGGTCGGAACCGGGGTCTTCGGCAGTCTTGGTTTCCAGGTCGCTGGTATTCCGTCAGGATTTCCAATTATTCTCCTCTGGCTCATCGGCGGCGTCATTTCTTTTTGTGGCGCTGTCTGCTACGCAGAAATTGCGTCCATCTTTCCGAGATCCGGCGGTGAATACCATCTCCTCACCAAAACGTGGAACCCTTTCATTGGCTTCCTCGCCGGGTGGCTTTCGGTCACCGTCGGATTCGCCGCCCCCGTCGCTTTGAATGCGACCCTGATGGGCACCTACCTGGGGTCCATCTTTGATGCAAATCCCCTCGTGTTCTCCCTGCCGGCTGTCATTCTCGTAACAATAATTCATCTCGGCAGCCTGACATTCATCTCTGGCTTCCAACAGCTCTTCACTTACTCCAAGGTCGCTCTCATTCTTGTCTTGGGTGTCCTCGGATTCGCGGTAGGACAAGCGCAGGATGTGTCATTCCTTCCGAGAGACGGCGACATGGAACTGATCACCTCCGGTGCGTTTGCCATCTCTCTCGTCTACGTGCTCTATGCCTACACCGGTTGGAACGCTGCCACCTACATGATGGACGAAGTGAAGCAGCCGCAGCGCAATGTTCCCCTCGCCCTGCTCATCGGCACCATCCTGGTGACCATTCTCTACATCTTCGTCAACGCGGCCTTCCTTTACTCAACTCCGATTGATGACATGAAAGGCGAACCCGAAGTCGGACTCATCGCCGCGCAAGCCATCCTCGGATCGAAGGGCGGCATGATCATGGGCATCCTCATCAGCTTCGGATTGATCTCCTCGATTTCGTCCATGGTCTGGGCCGGCCCCCGGGTCAGTGCCGCGATCGGCCGGGACTACTCGGGTCTCCGTTTCCTCGAACGAACCAATAAGAATGGAGTTCCTGCCGTCGCCATTCTCATCCAGGGCCTCATCGTCATCGTTCTGATTCTGTCAGCCACTTTCGAACAGCTCATTAACTATGTGCAGGCGCTGCTCACCATCTCTTCCCTTATGGTGGTCATCGGTGTCTTCTACCTCCGCATCAAACGGCCGGATATCAAACGCCCCTACAAGGCCTGGGGGTACCCGGTGACACCGGCAGTTTTTGCCTTGGTTAGTGGCTACGTCCTCTGGTTTCAGCTCAAGGACAAGACCGTCGAATTTGCGTGGGGAGTCGCGACCCTGGCTCTAGGAGCGGCCGTTTATGTGATCATGACCAATCACCAAAAGAAGGCCGCTCTTCGCGACAGAAAACCGAATTCCGGGGACTAACACGGCCAAATCGGACGAAAACTTCGTCAAATTGGTCGAAAAGGCGCCACCACGGGCACAAATCGCTTGCAGGAGTTGTTTAAGTTTCCTTAAATAAATTCCGTTCCACTCAGTTTCCCGCATCTTTTTGGCTGAACAAAACCCAACTGGCAACGTGCCCGGCCCTGGAAGCCGTGATTCGTCCAATCACGCCTCCAATGTATTCAGCATGCCCGGACCTCTCGGTTCGGAAGACGCCAGCGCCGCCCACCACCTCGCGCCGCAGTTTCAAGCTGAAGCCAAACCCGAGCCGTCCGGAACGCCGGCCGTGGACTGGGCATCCATTCTCGACCAGCTGCCCTATGGTCTCATCGTGCTGGGACCGGGGCAGGATCTCCGACACGAAAACGCTGTCTGCAGCGAACTGCTGGGATGCAGCGTCAAAGACAAAGGCAGCATCGAAGCATGGCTCGCCTCGGCCTGTCCCGACGATGAGCATCGCGACCGGGTCATTAATTCCTGGCGTGACCATATCTGGCGCAATCAGCTCACGCGAACTTTCACTCTGCGGGGAGCGGATCAGAAACTGAGGGAAATCGAATTTCGCTCGTCACTTCAGCCGGACGGCGTCTTTACCGTGACCCTTCAGGACGTCACCGACCTGCGCCGGGCCGAGGAAACTCAACGCCACAACAAGCTCAAGTTCCGGGCCATGTTCGCCCACGCAGGGAACGGTGCCGTGCTCGTCGACCGGACCGGTCGAGTCATCGATGCCAACCCGGCCTTTCTTCGCTTTGCCGAACTCACACTCAAGGAGATCCGACTCTCGACGCTGGCAAGCCTACTCCATCCGGAAGACGCGACCGCTCTCGCTCAAGCCGAGCAGGAGTGGCGAAACAACGAAGAAGCCGATGCCCCTGATACCGTCAGTCGGGAAATCTGGCTCCGTGCCCGGACCAAGGAAAAGCGGGCCCAAATCACTTACTGCCCTGTGGGGGATTCCAAGAAGAACCCATCCATGGGGATCTACCTCTTCGAAGTGGGCGAGACCACCGAGTCTCGAGAGCAACTGATCAACAAGCTGCGCACCGTTGCAACGAAAGCCCAGGCGCTTCTCAACGCGGTCCCCGATCTCGTCCTACTCATCAATGACGACCTTACCGTCGCCGATTTCGCCCCACCTCCGACTCCCTGGGAAGAACTCCAGCCCGACGATTCCTGGCGAGGCCAGTCACTGGGACAAGTTTGGCCCGTCCTTTCCGAAGTCCTCGAACAGTCCCGACTCCAGGTGACAGCCGAAGGCAAAACCGTCCACGCTGATGTCGAAGGACGCGGTTCTGTTCCCTTCGATTTCAACTTCACCCTGTGCTCCTGCGGTGACGGGCAGATGCTCGCCGTGATCCGGAACAAAACCGAACAGGGAGCCGGCAGACTAACTGGATGGTCCTCGCCGGTCCTGAACCGAACCTCGCAGGCCATCATCGTCGCAGACGCTGATGGACGCATTCGCGAAGCTAATCCCGCATTTGCAGAACTCGTCGAAATGGCTCCGGCCGATTTGTTAGGACGTTCGGTATCAGAACTTTACCGCCTCGCCCAGGGCATGGAAGAACACATCTCCAGCCTCCTTGCCAGCAAGGACGCGTGGACCTGCCCCCTTCCGCTCCTTCGCAAATCTGGGCGCGAAATCAATGTGATCACTGAATTTATTCCCGTCTCCGAAAAGGGATCCCCTCCTTGCGTCATCGGCATGATTCAGGACGCTACCTCTTCCAACGAGGCCACACCTCTGAGCCAGGAGAAAATCCAGCACCGCTTCCGCAATCAGCTTCAGCTCGTGACCAGCCTCTTCAGCCTTGAGCCCCAGGGAACTGCGGCTCGCGACGCCTTTCTCAAGTGGCAGGTTCGCCTTCGCTCCGTCGCTCAGACGGTGAACGGCAGCTCCGACACCGGAGTCCAGGTCATTCCAATGCTTCGCACCATCGCCGACGAGATCTGCTCACTGACCGGCCACGGCCCAGGCAGTCGCGAGATTGAGATCACTGGCGATGAAACCCTGCGCATCGACAATACGAATTCGAGCTCCCTCGCTCTAATGGTGGGCGAGATCATGCGCCTCATTCTCGGGCATCGTCAATTTGGCCCCGGCCCCCAATTGTCGCTCAGCCTCCACCGGGATGGTGGTGACAACCTTTGCCTCCACGTGAAGCCCGGTGAAAACCGCCAGTTTGTGTTCACCGACGAGAACAGCGAAATCGAGATACTCGAAATCCTCACCGCTCAAATGCGCGGTGAACTGGCGCCTCTCACCTCAGAATCGAAACTCGCATGGGAACTGAAGATCCCGTCAGAGCGATCCTAATTACTTTTTCTGCCATCGCGGCGATGAAAGGTTGTGAATAAGGGTTTTTAATTTTTAAATTATAGCAATTCCAAGCTAGCGTTTCGACGCTCCCTCTCTCTCCTCTTTGCCAATCCTGAATGGACGACCTGCCCGCCAATCGATTGCGTGTTCTGATCGTTGAAGATGATCGGATCACCGCACGAGATCTCGAAGAAACCCTGAAACGTCGGGGTTTCATCGTGGCCGGTATTGCACACACCGCGGAGGAAGTTCCCGCCCTGGTGAGCCGCACGAATCCAGAGATTGCCCTTCTCAATATTGATCTCGGCAACAACTCATCCGGCATCGGGCTCGCGCGGGAACTTCGCGAGCAGCACGATATCCCCGTCATCTTCATCACGGGATACTCCGAATCCTCGCTCTACGAACAGGCTCGCGAAGCGAAGCCGGCCAGCTTTATCCGCAAACCCTTCAGCGATTCTGAAATCGCCGCCTGCCTTGAATCGGTCGTCGAGCGCAGCGTCGCCAGCGAAAGACTTCGCGATCGTCTTCACGGCCTGGAGACTGCTTCAGCCAATCTTTCCCAGGGCGTTGTCGCCACCGACCTCGATGGGAAAGTAGTCTATCTCAATGCTGCCGCCGAGAACATCACTGGCTGGAGTCGCGAAGAGTCCCAAGGGGCTGAGCTCGCCAGCGTTTTGCCGATTGACCGATCCGCTTCAGGAAACCCTGTCCTGACCAGCCGCGACGGCAGCCGCCACGCCATTGCCGAACGGTCCGAACCTATCAAGGCCAACGATGGCGAAGCCCTCGGCATGGTGACCGTCATCGAAATCCTGCCAGAACCACCGCAGGCTGAAGTTCCCGCACCCACCACCCGCGCTGCACCGGAAACGGAACCGGCGGAGGAAGAAAAGGCGGCTCCGGCTCCACCGGCACGCTCCGCCGCTGTTCAGAAGATTGCCGAACTCTCGCGTGATCCTGCCTTCCGCAGTCTGATCAAGAAGCGGGAAACTCCCGAGCCTGAAGCAGCACCGGAAGAGTCAGCGCCCGAACCCGAAGCTCCTGTGGAACCCACTCCGCCTCCGGCCCTTTCCGAGTCGGCTGAAAACGTGTTCAATGCTGCGGGCGCCTCGCTGATCGACGACTTTGGTGATCCTCTCATCAAGATCGATGACGACGGCACCGTGAGCTACGCCAACGCGGAAGCCCGCGCTGTTTTCAACGACGACAAGCCACTCGTGGACCAATCCTTCTGGAGCCTTTTCTCCACGCAGGAACGCGAGAACTACGAAAGCCAGATCGACCGGCCGCTGGCCGACGGTCGACGCCATCGCTTTGATTTCCACGACTCCACTCGCGGCCGCTGGTTCGAAGTCCGAAACTACAAAACCACCGGTGGCATTCTCGCCCTTTTCTCCGACATCACTTCGTCGAAACTCGAAGCCGCCGAATCCGTTCGCCAGCAACGTCTCGAAGGCCTCGGCCTGCTTGCGCGAGGGTTTGCCCACGACTTCAACAATCATCTGACAGCAATCACCGGCAACATCAGCCTGGCTCGCGAGCGACACCAGGAGGACGCAGAACTCCAACAGATGCTGGCGGAAGCCCAGTCGGCTGCCACCGGAGCGACCGGCCTGGTCCAGCAACTGATGACCTTCGCACGCGGTGGACGCCCCATTCGCAAACGCACCCGCATCTCAGAGGTCATCCGCCGAATCCTGACCGAACAGCGCCTTCAGCACCCTGACATTCGCTACCAGTTCCAGGCGGCCACTTCTGACATCGTCGCCAACGTCGACCCGGCTCAGATTGGCCGCCTCGTTGAGAATCTCGTTTCCAACTCGGCCATCGCCATGCCCAATGGCGGTGTCCTCGTGGTGCGATGCGATCGCATCAAACCCGAGCAGGTCATTCGCATCCGCGGTTCCCACACCCCGGCTGACGAGGATCACCTGCTCATCGAAGTGATCGATACCGGTCACGGCATGAGCGAAAGCGCTCTCGGCCGGGTATTTGAACCCTATTTCACCACGCGCAAAGAAGACAACGCCACCGGTATCGGCCTCACGGTCTGTGAATCGATCGCCAAAGCTCACGGCGGATTTATCCAGCTGCAATCGAAGGAAGGCAAAGGCACCATCGCCACTTTCTGCGCGCCGCTGGGTCAGCATGCGGGTGCAGTCGAAGAAAAACCGGTTGAGACCAACTACCCGAACTTCAGTATCCCCAATCTCGCCGAGACTCCGGCCACTCCCGTACTAAGCGAACCGATTCTTGTCGGCACCCGGATCCTCATCCTCGAAGACGATGCTCCCATCCGCCGACTCATGGCCGCGACCTTGCGTCGGGCGGGGCATGAAGTGGTCGAAACCAAGGACGGCCGCGAAACCATCGCGATCTACCGCGACTCGATGGAGAAAGGCGAAAAGTTTCACCTGCTCATTTGCGACCTCACCATCGAGAATGGTGTTGGCGGCGTCGAGACGATGCGCCAGCTGGTAGAAATGGACCCGGAGGTGCTCGCGATCGTCTCGAGCGGATACTCAGACGCACCGGCCATGTCGAGCCCGGCCAGCTTCGGGTTCAAGGGAGTCTTGCCGAAGCCCTACGCACCCAGCGAACTTCGCGCCGCGGTGCACCGCATGCTGGCGGCACACCATATTATCTCCTGAAGCGATCTCAGGCTTCCGGCTTCTCTTCTTCCTCTTCGGAATCCTTCACTTCCGCGTCAGCAGGCGCTTCTGCAGGAGGTTCCCCATCTGCCGCGGTCTCTTCAGCTTCTCCCTCTTCAGAGGCTGCCTCATCAGCCGGCGCTGCTTCGGCTTCAGCCGGTTCTTCAACTTTTTCCTCCTCAGCGGCCGGGGGCTCTTCCGGCTTGGTCTCTTCGACAGGTGCTTCAGGCTCTTCCTTAGCAGCAGGAGCCTCTGCTTTCTTCTCCTCCGCAACCATCTTCTCCTCCGCAACCTTCTTCCTGGCCGGAGCGGCTTCCTGGGGGCGCGGCTGTTTACCGATCACAACGCAGGTGTCGGGAAATTCAATGACGTAGCCCTCGGCAGCGAGCCAACGCAGGTCTGTCAGGACCGTCTTGGCTCCCTCGGTCAGCTCAAGTTCTTCGGTGGGCGCCCCGTCCTTCTTCTCCGGCTTGGAGAAATCTTCGGCGAGGGCATCGAGCAAGTCGACGACCTTGGAGCGAGGATTGGCAACCAGGTAATCCACAATGGACTGCACCTGTTCG
>SPKZ01003750.1_pt1 | contig 12558 bp, 8 predicted proteins | sample 2456571 | NCBI WGS metagenome assembly SPKZ01 (sample SAMN11192286, study PRJNA482655) | marine metagenome | biome: ENVO:00000447; feature: ENVO:00000244|ENVO:00000211|ENVO:00000569|ENVO:00002023; material: ENVO:00002151; isolation source: ocean water from marine abyssalpelagic zone ...
AGTTCGTATATCTATTCGCTTACCATTCAAGACACACGACAGGCCCCTTAATCACTAGGTTATAGCTATAAATCGGCCATTCTCACTACCAATCGACGCGATGGCAGACAAAAGATTAAGCATTCCATAAACCCAGCTACCCAGCCACCAAATTCCCTTGTATTGCCACCGCAGCGATTGACTAAATTGATGAGTGGAGCGACAGGCAGACTTTATGGCAGCACAAGCAACAGTTCAAGGCTATAAATTTTAGCCTACAGATTTCACCCATGATGTAATGCAAAATAGTGAATAACAATTACCATTGAAAATAATTAATACAGTGCCCTTTATCATCAATAGAAAGAAACAAGACAGGCACCTTTAGTCACTAGCTTGGTTGACTTGTAAGCGGTTGAACAAGTTTAGGCGCTCTAATACGTAAGCTGCTACTTTGTTTAGCGTGATAAATATTAACTTGAGATAGCGCTAGAGGGTATACCCCTGCTGCATCAGAGTCATTAAGCCAAAGCCACTGGCGAATAGCGCCACTAAACAAACAATAGGATTCGAAGAAATTGGCGGAGGCTAGCCTTAAAAAATAGCCTTCTTAGACTTCATCTGAATAAGTCTCTGGTCTGACAAGTAGCTGCATGCTGTGCCGTATCCACTATTAACCAGAGTCAAAATTCAGTCCATTTACCGCTTACATTAATTCAGCTTTTCTAGTAACGCCAACTGGTCAGCCTCTGCTAGTTTGGATATCTTACAAATCAACTCAGCCAGCACATCTTCTTCACAGTAAAGGTAAGCAACAGGCACATCTAGTTCAGCAGCCATTCGCTGAGCTGTTTGGTAGTCTGGGGCATGTTTACCCTTTTCATACTGGTTAATTCTAGCGCTTGCTGTATTGGGATCCATACCAAGCTGAATACCTAATCGTTGCTGTGTAAGATTGGCCGCCTTTCGCGCTGCTCTCAACCTCGATGTTAATGGACTACTCATTTATCTCAGCTTTAAGTCAATTGAAAGCTAAGATTATCTTAGTATTACAGGGAATTTGTTACTAAGCAATACTTAGTTTTTATTACAACAGATTACCAATGTTGGTTTCATTTAATAAAAAACTGTTGCTAATTTAGACACTAGACAACTGATATAAAATACTCTTAACTATTCAGCCATAATGAGAACACATAGAACTATTCGTATTTTATTCAAAATATGTCAGCTATTTCAATATATTGGGGAGTATTTTTGTTAGATATAATCTATAAGTATATGCCATACAGAATAGAGTTTTTTGATAATAGGTGGCTTCGATTTACCTCTAGATGGGATCTGAATGATCCCTTTGAGGTTCGTCCTTCGTTTTCTCAGCATGCTGAATATGCCCATAAAATAAATGGATATGGAGACTCAGTGGAAGCAGTTGTAAAACAGATGGAAGATAATCAAGAGTTTTTGTTGATGGGAATTGCACATCAGGATTTCGATATGTACGGAATATTATCAATGACAGAAAGAATTGATAATTTATTGATGTGGTCTCATTACGCTGATAGCCATACAGGTTTCGTTATTGGGTTTGACCCGTCACACGATTTCTTTGATGGTACAAAATCCAATAAAGAATACGTTAGAAGCGCGGTAAATGAGTATATCGGTGTACTAAAAAAAGTAAGGTACTCCAAAACACGAAAAATAAAAGCTGACAGTTTAGTAAAAAGTCTAGATGAATTTTTTTTCCTTAAATCAAACGATTGGTGGACTGAACGAGAGCACAGGTATGTATTACCAATTGCTGAGGCAGATGAAATCAGAAATGAACCTAATAGCACGATGGCATTTTATCAGATACCAAGTGATGCAATCGTATCCGTTACATTTGGGTTGAAATGTAGTGTACAACAAATCGAAACGGTGAGGGATATATTGAAAAGTAGAAATGAGTATCAGCATATAAAATTGTATCGTTCAAAAATGTGTAACGAGAACTACGATTTAAAAATCGAGCCTATAAATGAATCAGATAACTTATTCATTTCAATTTTGAATAAAATTAAATAGTGACAACCATTACGTATATAAATTTTGACGATTTTTAGTAACCGGGGTTAAAAATATCATTCTTAATATAGAGGAATGAATTAATGGTCATGTGCAATGTTAAGTTAACCGGATAAATTCTCAATGATTTTGTTAGAAATTATCTGTTTTGTAACAAGTTAAAGCCAAAACATACTGTCTAATACTTTCTTGAAAGGCAGTTTTTTGGATAAACAATCAATATTCAACGAAGGAATCACTATGAGCATTAAGGAAGACATACATTCGGCAGGTCAGAATTTACGCACAATAATTATTACAGCAAGAGAAAAAGATGGTTCCATCGAAACAAGAGAAGCGGAACCATATAGTTATCGTGTCACAGCAGGTAGTGAAAAATTCTTCTGTTATGACGTTAACAAAGGTGGAACACGAAACTTACTTGTTTCAAATATTATTTCAGTTGAAGAAACCGAAAACACCTTTCAACCAAGGTGGCCTGTTGAAGTATAGTACCGGAAAAAAGTCCGCATAATATAGATTTTAAATTATATAATGCGGCTACATTTACTAAATTTCCATTTTATTTTGAATGTTTTTAAAATTTATTCTCTGTGTTTCTAAACCCGCCTTTCCAAATTTATATCTAAAATAACTTGAAGTGTGGTCTTCGTGAGTAGAGATAAAAATCTGTCGATCCCTAAATTCATGTCTTAGTAGATCGATAAAACCTGCAACATTAATTTCATCCATTGTCTGTACCGGATCATCAATCAACAATAGTGAATGCTTGGCATACTTATGGTTTAAAGCCATTGTGAACGCAATTACTAATGATGACAATTGCCCTGAGCTCATAGTAAAAATCACATCATGTTCAGCATTAGGAGTATCTTTGAAGGAAATTGATTTTCCATCGGCTTCAATAAATATACCTAAACCATTATGAAAATTTTGAAGTAAACGACCAGAATAGATATGGAATAATATTTCAATGCCTTTACTTATGCTCTCTATATAGTCGTTAATATTACCCGTATATAGATTAATTAGATTTCCGAGATTTTCCCAAATTTTAACCGCATTATCGAATTTTATTTTTTCTTGCTCATAAGCTTCTTCTTTGTCTTTTATATCTTGTAATCTTGATTTTGCATATTGTTGCTGTACATATTTTATTTTTATATCTATTGTTGCAATGTTTAATTTAAGTAATCCGTTTTCATTGTTTTCAAATACCTCACTAAATACATCATCTAGATCTGGAGATAAATTATCGTAAATAACAGGCTTATACAGAGTCTTAACTTTCTCTATTAATATGTCGGTTTGTATATCTATTAATAAATCAAACGATGGTAAATAGTAACTAGATAAATCTATCTGATATTCATCAAAGGTCATTTTTAATCGGTTTAGCTGATTTATTTGTTTCTCGTCAAGCTTGCATATTGTTGTTTTGTAATCAATTTGAGACTTTCCAACGTTAATTATATCAGTACAAATACTTATAACCGGGGATAGGTATTTGGTTTCAATAGCTTGAATGTTTTTTTGTAAACTTGAGTTGCTAGCCTTAAGAATCGACGCCAATGCTTGTTCTTGTATTTTAAACTGAGTAAGAAGTTCCTCATGACTTAACCAGTCATGCCCACATGTAGGGCATTCGGATTCATTTAAATCAAGCTGTTTGTTATATGTATCATGATCCTCTAAATATTGCGCTCTAGATGATTCAAGTTGAGATAAATGCTGGCTTAACTGATCCGATGATTCTAGTAATGTTTTTAACTCTCCAACCTGTGATTCGAATTCTTCAAATTTGAGATGTTCGGGGAGTTTTTTTCTAATTGATTTTTTTGGAAGTATAAGATTTCTAGCAACTAATTTAACTAATCCAGATTTGGAATTGTCCACATATTGCTTCGCATCTTCACATAAATCAATTTCGATTTGATATTGATCAATGCCGTCAAGGCGGTGGCCAAACTGTAATAAAGGTATAAGCTCCTTAGATTTTAAAGCTAATTTTTTTTTGATATTATCGTTATAACGGTTATTTAAAAAATCATCACAATTTTCTTTTAAATATTTTAAGCGGACTAATATTCCGCTTTCACTAGTCCATTGAGCATATGTACCAGTGCTAAAATCAACGGTTTCGCCATCCCAAGGGAATTTTTTGGTCTCAATTAGGCGGGTATGAGGTATCAAATTAGAGCTATCGGGGAGTGATTCTCTTTTTAAAGAGTTAAGAGCAGTGAGCAAAGTGTCTAATGTGGTTTTCTTAGCTGGTGTTTTTAGTGTTGCAACACTCTTTTTTAGCTTTGTTAATTTTTCTATCTTTTTTCGGTAATCTTCAACATCAAATAGGTGATCAATTTTTTCTTGTTTTGACTCACCTCTGCTTTTAAGCATTGTGGTGTTTTCTTCTTGCTCAATATAGTGGAATAAACCATAGTTTTTTTTGTAGTTACTTCCAAGTAATTTAGATAAATAACGCTCGTCATCTGAAATTTGTTCCCAAACATCACTTTCTAATTCTTTGACATAAAAGTCGAATTTAGCATCCGCAATGCGCTTCGTACTTTCCAGCGTTTCTTTTGTAGCACATCGTTTTATATATTTAACTCCATGGTCTAATTCAATTTCGGCCTCAATGGATAATGAGTCACCGGACTTAGTACCATCATACAGAAGTGGAAAACACCCAATATGTTTTCTTTTATTAGATACAATTGAGTCTAAATCAATATACCTTGTTACTTCTCCCAAAAACAAAAGTTCTAAGGCATCATAAAATGTTGTTTTACCAAATCCGTTAGGGCCATCAAGTAGAGCCAAATTATTAGTTGTAATTTCTAACTTAACAAAGGGGAATATTTTGAAGTTCTTAATTGTTAATTTTTTTAATTTAATGTTCATCATTCACTGGCCTCAAGTTGTTCCATTATTAAATTAAGCAAACTTCCAGATTCACTTGCGAGTTCGCTTTCACTTAAATTTTGAGCCACGGTGTTTAACTTTATTAAACTATCATTATCTTTTATTTTATTCATCGCTATATCATGATTTTTGTACAGGTTTGATATGTTTTCACTAGAACTTTTTTCAATAGGTATGAAAGTTAATTTCATGCATATTCTATAAAGCAATGATTCCCACGTGCCTTTATTTATATTTACTTTATAGCGTTGGAAGACATCGGGGTTTGTCGGACTTTGTTGAAGTAAATCTCGAAGAGGGTAAGCTGAATACTGTTCTTTAAAGCTAGAAAGTTCACTTTGGGTATAATAAAGCACGTTTTTTTTGAAGAAGTAGATATCTTCTTCTGCCTGATGGAGTTGGCGAATGGTTTTTTTGTCTATAGATTCAACATTCCATAAGCAAATAATATTGGCATTTTTCTCAAAAGCGGGATCTACGCAAACTTTTTTACATTCTGCCATTAGTCCACTCTGTATATTCTTTTCTAAAAGTTGACTTGGAGAACCTTGATAAACTACCCAATAGTCTTCCATTGTGGTAGATTTAAATATAGGAATATCACTAGCAGGTAATTTAGAATAGTTAAATATTTCAAAGGTATTTATTATTATTTCAATCATTAATAACTCGCTGGGCTTCTGCTATGGATATGAGTGATACATTTCTAAAACTATTGATTCTGTTCTCGTTTAATTCATCCGAAAATTCATCTTCTAAGTTAAATTCACTTTGGTTACCAACTGCAATATTTGAGAAAATAGATTGACAATTAATATATCGATTAACTAATTTCCCTCCCTCAAACAAGAAATTAACATCATCAGCTATTGAAGCCTCGATTATTTCAACACAGAGGTCTTCAGCTTCTTTTTCGTGATGGTGAATTGCAGTAGGGTACAAATATTCATCGTCATTTTTCCAGAAAAATAACGATGGTAATTGTAAGGATTCATCAAATTCAGATTGTGCCAATTGGTCCAATACTTTCAGTAATCCTCTCTTAAAATCATCTCGATTGAATGTATTATCTTTATATTGAGATATGTTATTAAATCCAACTTTCTTATGCGGCACTATTGCTCGGATAAACTTTGTTAACGAACTAGGATTTAGAGCGTTAAATTTAGAAAAATAATAATTTAGCTTAAGTAATGTATTTTCATTGTTGACTCCTAGTCTCTGGCAGTAGTCATGGAAATATGTCCCTGCATCCTTTAACAGCAAATAGTGGAAATAACTCTCATCTTCACCTCTATTATTGAGATTTTCTGTAAATATTTCGAAAAAATTATCAAATACAATATATCTACTGGCTGCGACTTGTCGTTGTACCGCGCCTGGTACTCTATTTTCTTGTATTTCACGGTGCACATCAATAACATGCTTGATAATAATATCTTCTAGAAATTGACGGCTCTTGAGTAAATATTCATTATTAGTGCGGTAAGCATCATTTGGACAAAGTACTTGATAAACTTTATTTATTTGGTGTTCGATAAAAGTATCGACACTCCCAAGGGGGCAGTGGTCAACAGGATTATCGTTAGTATCATAGTATTGGTAAAATGTTACAGGAAAGTAATCGTTCGTAAACGTGTTGGGTATTAATCTCAATGTTAAAGAAACATGAAAGAACGCTTCAGAATCGAACTGAAGATTAGCTTTAACTCGAAGTTTTTCAATATCGGGCCGATAGTCTGAGAATAAACGATCTTTTCTCGCTTTTACTTGATGTAATGATTTACAAGTATTATCAGTATTTAAAATTGCAAAATCTTCAATGCTTTCAATTTGTAATTTAAGCGTTCGGCTTTCTGTCGGTTGCCGTTCAATTAATTTAAGGCAATGTAACAGTGCTATTTTTCCTTGATAGATGTACCCGCTATAGCTTGTTATTGCTGTATGAGGAGCATCTTGTTCAATCTCATTCAACTGTTCGTCCATGTTTTCATTGCTCCTACTATTATTGATATTGTAACCATTTGATTTTATTATAAAGTGTCAGATTTCTAACCGACTCGAAACTGTTCGGCAAGCTCACTTATACCAAGCCCGCTTTTTTTAGTGACTCGCAGTTGAACAGGTATTCGTTCTTTCATCGCTTCCACATGACTAATTACACCAATCATCTTGCCTGTCGAATTTAGGTTATCTAGCGCATCCAATGCTATATCTAAGGTTTCACTATCTAATGTGCCAAAACCTTCATCAAGGAATAGCGAGTCTATGCTGGTTTTATGGCTGACTAGATCTGATAAAGCCAGTGCTAAAGCTAGACTGACCAGGAAGCTCTCACCACCAGAGAGCGTCTTAGTATCTCGTTCTAGGTCTCCTTGCCAAGTGTCCATCACACTTAGCTCTAACCCTTCGCTTTGCTTTCGCTTAAGCAGATAACGCGCATGAAGTCGTTCCAGTTGTTTGTTGGCCAGATAAACTAGATTATCTAGAGTTAGGCCTTGGGCGAACTTACGAAATTTATCGCCCTTCTGAGAACCTATTAATGAATGTAAATATTGAATGTCATCGTATTGGTTACTGAACTGTTCTATTTCATCGAATAAGGCTTGCTGACTCTTTCTGCGCTCTTGGTCTGAGCTTTGTTCGTTAGTAATTTCGCCATGTCGTTTCGACAGTTTTTCTAGTGCAAAATCCAATGTTTCTATTTCAGAATCAACTTCTGATTTCGGTTGCTTAAACCAGTCCAGGGCATATTCATGAGCCTGAATTTCAGCTAAATTTCTCGTTGCACTTTTTTGTAGTGCTTCGGCTTGATCAATTTCACTGGCAAGTTTCTGCTTTTGTGTGTGTAGAATTTCACGCTCAGAGTCAGGTATTAACGCAATTTTGAATTCTTCTTGATTTGAAAATGGACTCGCTTGCAAGGCAGCCTTCCAATCTATTTCACGCTGTTGCTCACTTTCTTTTTGTTCTTCAATTAAAGCTTGTGTACTCGCTACCTCCGCAAGAATTGCTCTATAATCGCCACTAAGCTGATGCGCATTACCATTTAATTCGCTGCTTTTTATTTCAGCGGTTTCTAGCATTTTTTGACTATATTCACGCTCTTCTTTGACGCTCCTATCACCGAATAAAGCCTTACGATTTTCAACTATGCTATTGAGTAATTGAGATAATTCATTGTATTCATTACGTGATAAAACTAGTTGCTTGTCGAGTTTTTCTAAATTGATTTTCTCAGTTTTCTGCTCTGCGGTAAGCAGACTTAAACTCCTATCAAGATTCTCTTTTTTATTGCTATTTTGTTCCCATAAATCAGCGTCATTATGTTTCAAGTCAAGCCAAGTTTGTAGTTGCTCTGATTCGGGTAGCTGGTATCCATGGCTTGCTAGCTGTGAATATAGCGCCTCTTCATGTGATTTAATGGCATTAAAACGCTGCGTTTTATCTTGATTAAGCTGAGCTAAATTATTTGAATTACTTTCTATACTTTGAGCATTCAGTTTCAGCGCAGATTGATAACTCTCTACTTTCCGGTATTGCTGGTCAAAAGTTGATTTCGTTTTGACCGCCTGTTTTTCAAATATTTTTAAATCTGCAATTATTTTAGATAGCTCTTCAAACGCTTGATGATTTTCTGTCTCGTACTTATTTAAGCTTGCAGCATCATCGATGGCGAAGGTGACGTGAAGCTCGTTGGATGCCGTTACCCACTGATGTTTTAATGCAACTTGCTCCGTTACAAGAATACTTAGCCGTTGCTGGACTTCTTCGATGTAACGATTGGTAGAGGCTAGAGATGTGCTATTCGCTTGACCACTTTCTTTAATTAATGCCAATTCTTGTTCCGCTTGTGTTCTCTCTTGGATTGTTTGCGAAACATCTACAACATCAGTTTGTAGCTTAGGATGTTCAACTGAACCACAAAGAGGACAATCTTCGCCTGATTTAAGCTCTGCTCGGTACTGTGCCAAATGTTCTTCTTGAGTTACTAACTTACCTAGAGCTGAAATTAATTGCTCTTGCTTCTTATATTGCGCAAGCAACTGTTCACGCTGACTTTTAAAATTCTGTCGGTGCTGCTCTTGTTGTTTTTTTGTCGCTGTTTTTTCTAGGTGTTCGGTGGTGAGTTTTACCCACTGTTTATGATGTTCTGTGAGTTGAAGCCGTATCGCATGAGTGTTATTGAGTTGTTCTCGTTGTATATCTAAGGATTCAATATCACCATTGCTTTGTCCCTTAGTAAAGGTTTCTTGGGCTTGCTGCCATTCGTGCTTGGCCTTATCGCTGTCAATGATCGCATTCTCTAATGACTGCTTTGCTTCTTCATTGATTTTTTGTTCGTTAGCTAACTGCTGCTGTTGTGCTTTATCTTTTTTCTCTAGCTCTATTAGCGCAAGCTTTTCAACTTGAATTTGCTTAGATTGTTGCTGCCATTGTCCTAGAAATTGTTTGAGTGATAAGTCTGAATTGTGTTGCTGGATATATAGCTTTGAGGTTTCCAGTTCTTCATTTTGAGTTTCAATATTAGTATTTAACGATTGGAGTTTCTCAGTAGTGGTTTTCTGTATTCGTTCTGCGTTTTCAACAAGAGCATTTTTATCAGTAAGTTTGTTCTGTTGACTATCGATTTGATGATCTAAAGGTAGTATTTTCTCATTGATTAGTTGTTCTAGGTCACTCTGCGCTTGCTTCGCTTTGGAGAAAGCCTCTTCTTGATTTTTAGCTTTTTGGGTAGCGTCATCTGACTTATTTTTCGTTTCTTGTTCATTGGCTCGTTTAGTTATGATTAAAGTTTGTGACTGAGCTATTTGATTGATCGCGGCTTGCCTTAATTCGAAGGGAGTTCTTAGCTTGTCGGCCGGTTCGCTTCGCTGTAGACGCAGCAAATTTGGTTGCGCCAACTGTTGCCGTTCCTTAGCCGTGGCTAGTTGTTTGTCATTATTGGTCTTATCCGCTTGAGCTTTGTCATAATTTACCCACCAAGCACTATGTGCGCTCAACCGAGATTGTTTCGCTTTTTGGCCCTCTTGATCTTTATTCAGCTGTCCTAATTCTTCTATTAATGCCTGTTTCTGTTCTTCACTTAGTAGCTGTACACCTTTGGCCTGAGCTTCTAATTCACTGAGCTTTTGTTTGGCCAGAGAGTAGTGTTCATGAACCTTTTCAGAGATAAGGCCATAAATTTCAGTGCCGGTTAATTCTTCGAGCAGCTCGGCTCTTTCATTTTCTTTCGCATTAAGAAAGGCCGCAAACTCCCCTTGGGATAGCATCATAGATTTTGTGAAACGGGCAAAATCTAACCCAGTTATACGTTCTATATCTTCGCTTTTTTGTTTGATTTGAGAGGCTAAAATTTTTCCAGTTGCTACCTCCGCTAACTGAACTTCAGCTTGTTGTAGATTGCCGTCAACCTTACCCCTTGAACGGCGCATGCTCCAAAAAGCACGGTACGCTACACCTTTGACTTCAAACTGCACTTCAGCGGCACACTCGGCGGTACCTCGCGTCATTATTTCATTATTTGAGGTAGTGATTGGCCCTAAGCGAGGAGTCTGGTGATATAGCGCTAAACAAATAGCATCCAGTAAGGTGGTTTTACCTGAGCCAGTGGGACCGGTGATTGCGAATAGTCCGGTGTCAACAAAAGGAGCTTGCGTAAAATCAATTTTCCATTCACCTTGGAGCGAGTTCAAGTTTTTAAATTGTAGGCTTAAAATTTTCATGAGTTTTCTTCCCGATGCTCAACCTCAGATACTATTTTTCGAAACTGTTCCTGGATTCGTCCTAGACGGGCCTGCTCTTCTTTGCCTTCAAAAACTTCTAGATCTAAACGTTTTTTAAATACGTCAAAAGGTGTTAGTTCAGAGAGACTCTCTTTCTCTATTTGAGTTAACGATTGATGCTTTCGATTGCGCAACCGACGAAGTTGAAGGACTTCGACATTGAGTCCTTCAATCATCGTTTGGATCCGCTGCTGAAGATCTGAGAGGTAATCTTGAATTTCGATTTCAATACAAAGCCAAGTTGGCTTTTTACTCAAAAAGTTTTCTGGATTCTTCAACTGTGCTTCGATTGAGCTAAGATCACCTTTGAGTGTAAGCATCGGTTGAAAACGAGGTATTTCAATAGGATTAATAGTGAGAAGTTTATCTTGGCTAAATTCGACTATCACAACCTGTTTTGGTGATTTCAACTCATCGAAACTCATCGGTATTGGAGACCCGCTGTAACGAATATGTTCAGACTTGGCGACGATTTGTGGCCGGTGAATATGACCCAGCGCGATGTAATCAGCAGGGGGAAAACCATCTGCAGCAAATCCATCTAATGTGCCTATGTAGATATCCCGCACTGAGTCTGATTGGCTAACTCCTAAAGCCGTCAAATGGCCTGTGGCAATAATCGGTACCTTAATGTTTTTTAGTTCTCGCAGCGCTACAGCGGCTAAATAAATTTCGTTGTAGTGCTGTTTTATTGCTTCTCCTAAAGCTTGCCGTTTATGTAACCCAGATTCCCCAGCAGTACTCGTCATAACATCACGTGGTCGAATGAAGGGAATTGCACATAAAATGGCTCCTGTATCACCGTGACTATTTTTAAGTTCAATGATTTGTTCACTAGGAGTTTTAGCGGTATTAGCAATTACATGAGTATTGAGGCAGGACAGCAACTCTTTAGATTCATTAAGAGTTGATACTGAATCATGATTACCACCGAGAACCACAAAGGTGCAACCAAGTTGGCTTATATCGACGACAAACTGGTTGTATAATTCTCGAGCATAACTGGGGGGAGTCCCCGTATCAAAAATATCACCAGCTACAATAACAGCATCAACTTCATTTAATGATATTTGCTTAAGTAGCCAGTTGAAAAATTCTTGGTGTTCTTCTTTGCGACTTTTAGTAAAAAAGTTCTGACCTAAATGCCAATCTGAAGTATGAAGAATTTTCATCTTAATCATCCGTAATTAAATTATGTGGATGATGTTATCACAGGTTTTTAACGTTCAAGCTTGTTTACATCAAGAATTGTATTAAAAACATATTACTATCCCCCACAAGTAACCTTTAACTTTTCGCCTAGTTCCTACGGCAGTAATATTCTTGACTTTCATTTTGAGTCTTTAAATCTCATAGGTTAGGTTTTATTACTGCTTGAAAAATAGAACCCGATTACAGTCCCAATTAAAGCGCTTGCGAATGTTAGAATCTCACTAAAGTACTTACTTGATAAAAATAGGGACGCAAAAACCAGAGCCATCACTAGAATGATGATCAGCATCGGTGTGATTCTCTTATTCATTCTCTCGGTCATAGGCTCAGCTTTCCCGATACCCCCACAGACTCCACAACCTAATACGGGACAGGTACAACCTAATACGGGACAGGCACTTTTCATCTCCACAGCTCAGCTATAAATCAGATAATTTCACTGCCATTATTCAATTTAATAGATAAAACGTCGTATCACACAAAACCTAAGAAAAGATAGGACAGTCATAGATTAATTTAATATGAACGTGATGAGTGTAGACTGTATATCACGAAATATTTATTTAATTCAGAGTTTACTCTGAGC
>SPKZ01002873.1_pt1 | contig 12548 bp, 9 predicted proteins | sample 2456571 | NCBI WGS metagenome assembly SPKZ01 (sample SAMN11192286, study PRJNA482655) | marine metagenome | biome: ENVO:00000447; feature: ENVO:00000244|ENVO:00000211|ENVO:00000569|ENVO:00002023; material: ENVO:00002151; isolation source: ocean water from marine abyssalpelagic zone ...
GGCGACCCCTGAACAACATGGCAGGCGCGATGAGCTCAGATATGCAGCGCGCGCTCGTAAGCGGCCAGAACACTTTCATGCATCATCTCGGACATGGTCGGATGCGGGAACACGGTTTCCATCAGGTCTTCTTCGGTGGTTTCCAGCTGACGGGCTATCACATAGCCCTGGATCATCTCGGTCACCTCGGCGCCAACCATATGCGCGCCCAAGAGCTCACCTGTTTTCTCGTCGAATATCGTTTTGACCAGACCTTCGGCTTCTCCCATGGCAACCGCCTTACCGTTTCCGATGAAGGGGAACTTGCCAACTTTGACCTTGTGGCCCGCTTCTTTGGCTTTTTCTTCGGTCATCCCAACCGAGGCCACCTGCGGGTGGCAGTAGGTGCAGCCCGCGATGGAGCCCGGCTTGATTGCGTGGACCGACTTGCCCGCGATCAGTTCCGCCACCATGACGCCCTCGTGAGACGCCTTGTGCGCCAGCCAGGGTGCGCCTGCAATGTCCCCAATGGCAAAGACGCCCTCCACACCGGTGCGGCAGTATTCATCCGTGATCACATGGGTGCGGTCGATTTTCACACCCAGCGCTTCCAGACCCAGACCTTCGGTATTGCCAACGATGCCAACGGCGGAAATCACCGTGTCGAACTCGTGCTGTTCGACCTTGCCGCCCACTTCGATATGCGCGGTGACTTTGCCTTTTGCACGGTCGAGCTTCTTGACCATGGCTTTTTCCATGATCTTCATGCCCTGCTTTACAAACTGTTTCTTGGCAAAAGCGGAGATGTCTTTGTCTTCTACCGGCAGCACACGGTCCATGACTTCAACCACAGTCGTATCTGCACCCAGTGTGTTGTAGAAGCTGGCAAATTCAATACCGATCGCACCGGAGCCAATCACCAAAAGCTTCTTCGGCATGCGCACCGGCTTCAGCGCGTGGCGGTAGGTCCAGACCAGATCCCCGTCGGCTTCCAGACCGGGCAGTTCCCGCGCGCGCGCTCCGGTTGCGACAATGATGTTTTTCGCCGTCAGCTCTTCGGTGCCTTTGTCGGTTTTAACCGACACTTTGCCTTTGGCTACAATCGTGGCCTCGCCCATGATGGAGGCGACTTTGTTCTTTTTGAACAGCCCCTTAATGCCGCCGTTCATCTGCGCAGCAACTTTACGGGAGCGGTCGACAATGGCGTCCAGATCAAAGCCAAACTTATCGGCGCTGAGGCCATAATCCTTGGCGCGCTCCATCTGGTGATAGATTTCCGCCGAGCGCAGCAGCGCCTTGGTCGGAATACAGCCCCAGTTCAGGCAAATTCCGCCGAGGTGTTCCCGCTCGACGCAGGCAACCTTTAGGCCCAGTTGGGACGCGCGGATCGCAGCCACATATCCGCCCGGCCCTGCACCAATTACAATCAAGTCATAGGAAGTCGCCGCCATGTGTCGTCCCTCACGAACAAAGATCAAAAAACTAGTTGACCGCTAAACTAATTCTCGGAAGACTTCAATCAGACAGTTCCCCCAAGGCCGAGGCGCCTAAAAATGACTAATTTTCGCATGTGTTTCAGGTCCTTAACCCCAAAATAAAAACGGCTTCCTGAGGAAAGAAGCCGTTTGACCCCCTTGGGGCTGCAACAAATCTCCGTCAACGCGGACCCTGGTCAGACGTCTGCCTTAGCGCGCGGCCTGCAGACCGCGCACGGTTTCGCCATAGCCACCGGCCTCTACATAGGCCATCTCCGGCTCGGTCGACGGCCGCCGCAGCACAGCATTGCGATACGGAAAACGGCCGAACAGGCGGATCACCTCCCGGTGCGCGCGGGCATGCTGCAAGTTGCTGGCCCCACATGTGGGCATCCGCTCTTTGATCAAGCGCACACAGCGTTCCTGGTCCGTAAGGCTTTCTGAATGCATCATGGGCAGATAGAAGAACTGGCGCGCCGGCTCGTCAATCCTCAGATCCCACTTCCGATCCACCGCTGCCTTTGCCGCAGCCAGCGCCGCGCAGTCGGTTGCGAAGGCCTTGTCAGACCCGCGGAACATATTCCGCGGAAACTGATCCGTTAGGATAATATAGGCCAGCGCGCCGCTTGGGTACGTCAGCCACAAAGAATGAGAGCCCTCGCTGGCCTCCTGCCATGTCTTGAGGAATTTTTCGCGGATCTGCGCATCCAGCGCGTCATTTTGAAGATACCAGTCTTTCTCCTCGACCGTATCGAGCCAAAATTCCAAAATGTCTTCAGGGCCTGCCATAGTTAGTCGCTCCAAGGGCGTTGAACAATTTGTGACACTTACATGAACCTTAGTTTACCTAGGGAAAACAAGGATAATCTGGTCACATTTCGTATCGGTTGCGACATTTCCGTGAAGACACACGCCGTTATCGGAAACACCTGTCGCCTATGGTTGCCCTTCGGCAGTTTCTTGCTCCTCAAGGTCAATATCAATGGCGTATTCTTGGGCAAACTCCATCGCGACCGGCGTTGCTGTAGGGGACAATGCAACTACAACACCGGTCTCCTCGACGGGAACCGTGGAACGCTGAGTCGTCCGATATAGGCCGTACAACGCAATCGCACCGAGAAAGGCCGCCATAAACAGAAAAAATCCCTGAGGTCCAAACAGGTAATCGGACATTGCTTGCCCCACCAAAAGCGCTCCAAAGGACGCGCCGAGACCGTTGATGAACACCAGCCCACCCGAAGCAGAAGCCATATCGTCATGATTGAGGTAATCATTGGTATGCGCCAACAGCAGCGAGTAGAGCGGGTTTGCAAGCCCCCCAATCAGAAAAACGGAGCAGATCAGCAGGGCAAAGTTGCCTCCGAAAATCCAGCCAACCACCGACGCCATCGCAGCCCCGGTCGCAAAGACGATAATCAATACCCGGCGGTCCATGCGATCTGACAGCCAGCCCAATGGAAACTGCAGCAGCAAAGCAGACACAAAAAAGCTCGATGTGAAGATCGGGAATTCATAGCCGTCCAGCCCAATTTCAGTGGCGTAAACCGGCGCCATACCGAACTGTGCCGAGAACACGCCACCAATAAGGAACATCCCAACACAGCCCAAGGGCGACGCCTTCAGCAGATCGCCCAGTGGCATCGGTTTGGATGTGTCAAATGCGGGTGTTGGGGAAATTGACAGCAAAATTGGGGCAAACGAAATGGAAACGGCAATCGACGCCACAACAAACGGAAGGTAATCGCCAGCATCGCCGATCAGCGTAAAGACTTGCGCCGTCGAAAGACCCAGCGTCATCACCACCATGTAAAGCGACAGCGCTTTACCCCGGTTGGCATTGTCCGCGGCGTTGTTCAGCCAGCTTTCTGCGGTCACATACACGCCGGCAAAGCAGAACCCGACCACAAATCTGCCACACATCCAGGCCGCCGGATGGACCAGCGCCGGATAAAGAATCATAACCGCTGAAATCAGCGATGCGAGGGCTGCGAAAACACGCACATGGCCAACCCGCCGGATCATGCCCGGCGCCAGCCAACTGCCCGCCAGCAGCCCAAAGAAATAGAACGCCATTACCAACGACATTGTGGCGGTTGAAAAGCCCTCGATACCGCCGCGCTGCCCCAGCAACGCACCTTGTAGGCCGTTGCCCAGCATCAAGAGGCCAATACCCAACAAAAGCGCCCAAGCACTCGACAATACCTGTAACATGGCGTCCGTCTCCTTCGCAGAACCCTCGCGCGCCTCCTCTCACGGGAGTGCAGTCTATGGCGGTCACAGACCGACCACCGAACGCGCATTTACGACCATAACAGAGCTGCGCTCTCGCGATACCTCAGAACCGGCATATGCGCGCTTTCAGACCTCATGGCCGTCACCGTAAGCAAAGAAAATTACTTCTTTGGCAACAGCAGGGACGCGTCGCCATAAGAAAAAAAGCGGTACCCTTCCCGCACCGCATGCGCATAGACGTGGCGGATTGCCTCTTGCCCCATCATTGCAGACACAAGCATCAACAAAGTAGATTTCGGCAGATGGAAATTTGTAATCAGCGCATCGGCCACATGGAAGGTGAAACCCGGATAAATAAAAATATCCGTTTCGCCTTCCCAGGGCGTAATCGCACCGTTTCGTACGGCGCTTTCAATAAGCCGCAGCGCGGTGGTGCCCACCGGAATCACCCGCCCACCGGCCGCTTTGGTGGCAGCAATTTCTTCCGCCGCGGTGTCGCTCACCCGGCCCCATTCAGCGTGCATTTTATGGCTGGTAACGTCATCGACTTTGACTGGCAAAAACGTACCCGCGCCCACATGAAGCGTCACGTGGCTGAATGCGACGCCTTTGTCCCCAAGCGCCTTCAGCAGCGCTTCGTCAAAATGCAACGAAGCCGTTGGCGCCGCCACGGCGCCCGAATTTTTTGCCCAGACCGTTTGGTAATCCGTTTTGTCCCGTTCATCTGCGGCGCGCTTGGCCGCAATATAAGGCGGCAACGGCATGGCGCCTGCCGCATTCAGCGCCGCATCAAAATCATCGCCAGAAAGATTGAATTTCAGCCGCCCCTGGCCCTCGACACTCTCAATCAGCTCGGCTGACAAATCCGCACTGAACACCACGGTTTCGCCAACCTTGATCTTCTTCAACGGCTTCAATAGCGCAGCCCAGGCGCCATCAGCCTGCGGCTCCAGCAAGGTAACCTCAATTTTGGCTGCAACCGGACCCTGTGCACTGTCGCGATGCCGCAGGCCGCTCAGACGCGCCGGGATCACTTTGGTGTCGTTCAACACCAACCGGTCGCCGGGGCGCAACCACTCCACAAGATCCAAGACACGTGCATCATGGATCGTCTCCCCCTCAGCCACCAAGAGGCGAGCGGAGGTGCGCGGCACCGCAGGGCGGGTCGCAATCAAAGTATCGGGCAGGTCGAAATCAAAATCACTGAGCTTCATAGATAATCGCCTACACCGCTTTACACGCCAAGGCCAGAGGGCCAGACACGGCAAAATGCTCAGCGGTCTTCGATTCTCCGGCGCAGCTCCTCGCGGCGTTCTTCTGCTGTCGGCCGCTTTCGTTCTTCTCCGGGTTTCCGGGGCTTCTCGCCACGAAACACCTCTCGTAGGAAGCCCGGTGCCAACGCAGACAGCGGGTTTACCCGCACATCAGGATCCGCCCCGGTGCCGCGCATACGGAACGCAAAGGCAAGAAGTCCCTCCCCCCGCCGTGTTAAAATGCTGCCAATCCCATTCAACGCATAGAGCGGCGTTAACACCCCGCGCATATCAAGCGCGTCGGTTTTGAGGTTGTAAATCCCCTCCATTGTCAAACCGATGGACACCCCAATCGCCGATAGGTTTGTCAGCGTCAGATATTGAGGACCAAGCTTGAAGTCGGCTTCGGCTGAAGTGAACTGAATGCCCTGCCCTGACAGCTCATCCACCAACCCAACCAAACTGATCGCGTTCAAAAGCGCCGTGATCCGTGCCCCCTGCTTGACCCGAATGCGACCGACCCGCAGCTGCCCTTTGTATTCGCCCGGCGTTGCCATCGGCAGCAAGGTCATTTCAAAGTCACCGCCAAAACTGTTGTCGATAACACCCGCCGCGCGCAAAATCGCACCTGCATCCTCCGCTCGCAGCCTGATTCCCAAACCGCCCTGTTGCGGCACCACAACGCCCGTAAGCGGCGCCTGACCGTTCAAACGGCCGGAAAACTCTCCGTTGAAACCACCCTGTGTGGAAAACCGCCCCTGAAACCCATTCAGACCAAAATCATCCGTGACCCGCAGCTGATCCAGCTGCAGCGCAATTGGCACATTGCCACCGCCGCCTGCCCCGTCGGCCCCATTTGACTGGGTGTCAAAAGGGACGTTGCGCAGGTCGATCTGACCACCGCGCACCGTCACCGCCGGGGCCGCAGCACCGCGCCCCTCCAGGGTCACCGCCCCCTTCAGCCAGCCACCGAGCGAGACATTTGAAAACACTGCCCGTTCCAGCCCGCCATCTGCTCTGGTGGTGACCTGCCCCCGCGCACGCAAACCCGGTGCTTCCACCAAAAGGTCCTCGACCACAGGACTCGCACCAAGACGCGCCTCCAGTTTCAACAGCCCCTTGGAACCTTTAGATTTTGACCAGGACAGATCCGGCAGGCGCAGCCCGACCCCTGCCAATGTGCTGCTCAGCGACAGCCGCGGCGCGGCGCCGTCTGGCGGAAGTGTTACCTCAAATGTTCCAGTACCGCGCCCGAAAACACTTTGGTCCGGCACGCCAATGCCCAGAGTTTCAACCGTCGTGTTGCTCAGCTCGATCGTGCCACTGACCCGGCCGGGCTGGGGCTTTTCCGGGTTGATGTCCTGCCGCCAGCGCGCGTCAACGGGGATCCCGCTCATCTGACCGGGACCAAAGATCTCAATTACGCGCGGATCACCCCGCAGGCGCAGGGCCGCGCTTTCCAACACATGACCGGGCAATAATGTGTCGGTGCGCACATCCGTCAAAACGCCGACGTAGTGGTAATCGATCTCCTGAAGTTTTGCATTCCTGCGAAGGGGAACTGTTGCAGTTCCCTTCAGCGCAACACGCCCCTCGCCCAGATCTACCGGCAAACCCACTTTATCCAACAGCGACAGGGGCGCTGTATTCAAAACGGACAATACCGCTACAGCCGTGCCCTCTGCTGCAGCGCGCACGATCCCGAAACCATCATCTGCAGGCAGAGCGGTGTCGGGAATGATGAATGACGTCCCGGAGACCTCCAGCGGCCCACCTTCGGGCGGCAGCAAAAACCCTTCGGTCGCAGTGACCGCCAGACGCGACCCATGAATTGACAGCTGCCCCGCCGCCCCTACGAGATTGGGAAGGGTCTTGTGATACTTGACCTCCGCATCACGGAAGCTCAAATCGACCGATACAAAGGGCTTTTGGCCACCGCGCCCCCGAAGTCCCATCTCGACATCATATATGACGCCCCGAAGGACGTTATCCCGCACCCATTTGCGCGGGTTTGGCGGGGTTTTTGTTGGCCAGAGCGCCTTAACCAGATCCGGTGTCAGCAGATCAGACCGTGCCGTGAGGTCATAGTCCCAACCCTCAGGCCCGACGCGCGCTTCCCCATTGGCAACGACATTCAGTCCGTCGCGCTCTATCAGCATCTGCCCAAGCCGCACTCGGAATGGGTTGAGTTCCAGAAGAAAATCCGCCGTCACGCCCGCCAGTTCTATTGGTTGGTCGTAAAAATCGTTTGGGTTGAGTTCCAGATCCGAGAAAGCCAATTGCCCGACCAATTCGCGCAGCTGCCCGTTCTCCACCCCAACAAGCGCGGCCGTTCCCTGCATCGTGCCACGGCCCCATCCGCTGTCGATGCGCAGGCTTTCAAACGTCAGCTCTTCGCGGCTTGGGTCAAAGGTAAAGAAGCTCTGTGCACCGCGAATTGGCACCGGTGTGACCGCATCTTCGGGCTGGATAACACCTTCGCCAATCTCAAGCGCAACCTGAAGAGGCCTCAGCGCCCCGTCGCTGTCGACAGCCCCACGGACCGCCCCGGAAATTGGCGCGCGCAGGACCGACAACCACCCCAGCGCCGCGCTTTGAACTGCCACATCTTCGGCGGGGACATCTGTTATGACCAGCGCAAACTCTGCGGCCGTGTCCTCAATCTGCGACCTGTAATTTGCCGTCACAGTGCTCACAAAATTCCGCCCGCTGAGAACTGAAAAGGACGCGTCAAACTCTACATCGCCTTGGTTCCGACCCAGCGAGACTGCGCCGCCGTCCAGCGTCCACTCGCGCCCCAATCGGAGGTCTTCCAATCGGAGCGTCAGCGCATTGGTTTCGATCTGCGTGAGCGCCGACAAAACCGGCAGGGTCAAGTATTGGTCCCATTGCTCCATCAAAACTGCGAAACTGGCCGCGCGCCGGACGTTCGAACTGCCCTCGCCAAAGCGTAGCGCCACCGCGCCGTCTTCGGATCGCTCAAGACTTGCAAACAATCCACTCAGCGAAATGGCTTTTGGACGCACCTGCCCCTTCAGGAGCGGCCAAAGCGAAAGCACCGCCTGCGCATCCGCCACTTGCAGCGCCGATGTGCCATCGGGGTAGCGAAGGGTTACATCCCGCACAGAAACGCCCGGCAGCCAGCCAGAGCCAAGGAAAGCCGACATTTCGCCAAACTCAACCTTCACCCCACCAAGGGTCTGGTCCAATCGACGTTCCACAGTGTCACGCACCCAGTCCGGCGCTTCGATCCTGCGATCGGGGAGCAGAAGGAGTGTGGCCGCCAAGGTTGCCCCAAGAAGGATCAGAAAGGCACACAGCCGCGCAACACATCTGCCCAAACGCCAACTGCGCTGCTTTTGGGGCCTATTTGGGCTGTCCTTAATGCTCGGTCTTTGCAGACCCGGCGCCTGCCCGGAGCTGGCTTTTTCGGAAGGCTCAGCTTGCGCGCCCAGGCGATCCAACAGGTGATCGGGCATATCTGGCTTTACTTTGTCAGACATGGGCTATTTACGGTTTGTGAGACCAAGACAAAGTCCGGAGAAACCAAACATGCTGACCCCCCAAGACCTCGCCCCTGATTTCACCCTGCCGCGCGATGGCGGAACGGAATTGACTTTGTCTGCTCTGCGCGGCAAGGCTGTTGTCCTGTTTTTTTATCCCCGCGATGATACGCCGGGATGCACCAAGGAATCCATCGGATTTTCTGAATCCTTGGGGGCATTTCAGGCAGCAGGGGCCGAAGTTGTTGGCATTTCCCGTGACACAGTTGCAAAGCACGAAAAATTCATCGCCAAACATGGGCTGACGGTGCCGCTGGTTTCGGATGAGGACACCACCGCCTGCGAGGCCTACGGCACTTGGGTGGAAAAGAACATGTATGGCAAGAAAAGCATGGGGATCGAACGGTCCACCTTTCTGATCGACGCCGAAGGCAAGATTGCGCAGATCTGGCGCAAGGTGAAAGTACCAGGTCACGTAGATGAAGTTCTGGAGGCAGTCAAAGCGCTCTGATCCCAGAGCCGCCTTACGATCACACCGCATCCGGCGCCTACGGCGGGCCAGCCCTCCCGCCGACAAGATTTGCATACAAGATGCACATGTGTCTGTTGGGTGCCAGTTGGGCATATCACCTGCACGCAACCCAGCCCGAAACGGGGGGCGTCCGTGGTTCAAACGGAGCATGTGGCAGCGTTCATCTCGCTGTCCCACGCACGCCACCGACGTCCCCCGCGCCGATCAATCGACTGAGGTGACGTCCCCCCTTGCAGCCCACCGTCGGTTTCACTATCCGAACGGAACCTCAAAACCGGCAGAACACTCCAGCGGAGCGGCTTATGAAGACCCTTGCCGAAATGGCCACAGACGTGCTGACCACAGCGGATGGTCGCCAGAAGACAGCTTTGTCGCGCCAATACGCCGCGAGGTGGCGCGACGCCCGCGCAGGAAAAGCCGATCCCATCAACGTTGGCGCTGCAAAACCGCCGCTCCACCCCGCGCGCCCGGCCCGTCCCGAGCTTCTAAACCCGCGCGAGGTGCCCAAACGCAAGCCCGGCTCAGCCCAAGGGCGGATTGCCCTGTTGCATGCAGTTGCACATATCGAGCTCAATGCGGTTGACCTCCACTGGGACATGATTGCCCGCTTTACCCATGTGCCCATGCCGATGGGGTTCTATGATGATTGGGTCAAGTCTGCGGATGAAGAAAGCAAACATTTCAACCTAATGTGCGATTGCCTTGAAGCGCTTGGCGCCGATTACGGCGCGCTTCCGGCGCATGCCGGCATGTGGCGCGCCGCTGAAGACACAGTGGGCGACCTTCTGGGCCGTCTTGCCGTGGTTCCGATGGTTCTTGAAGCCCGCGGTTTGGATGTCACGCCTGGAATGATCGACATCTTCAAACGCGCAGACAATAATGATGCTGTTGCGGCGCTTGAACTGATCTACGCCGAGGAGGTCGGCCATGTGGCCTATGGTTCTAAATGGTTCAACTTCTTGTGCGGGCGCGACAACCTGGATCCCAAAGACGAGTTCCACCGCCTCGTTCAGTATTACTTTCACGGGGCGCTAAAGCCACCCTTCAATGAGGCAAAGCGCGCAGACGCGGGGCTTCCACCCGATTTCTACTGGCCGCTTGCGGATGGAGAGGCCCCCGCCTACGCGCGCTGAAACCGGACCCTCTAATTTCGGCGAGAAACCGCCGATCTCGACACCAAACCAGCGACTTTACGGCATATAAACCAAAGAGGGTTGCCCGGAGGACACACACCGCGTATTTCATCCTGTACGAGAAGCAGCGTCACGCAACGGGCGGGGAACAGCCCCATCCGAGCTTCGCACAAGATGCGGAAACAAACAGGACTGGGCACTTTGCGACGAAGAATGGCAATCAAGCTTCATGCCTTTCTGGAGCGCAAGCTTCCGGAACGCCGCGTTTTTCTCAAATCTGACAGCGACACCCGCTTTATCCGTTTGACACCCGAAAGCCAGCTTACTGCCATTCTGGGCGCTGGGCTGTTGGTATCTTGGTCCATTGTTGCAACCTCCATCGTGCTGATGGACAGCATTGGATCCGGCAACTTCCGCGAACAGGCCAAACGCGACCAGGCGATGTATCGGAGCCGCCTTAATCAGATGGCGCAGGAACGTGATGCCCGCGCCAGTGAAGCCTTAGCAGCGCAGGACCGTTTCACTGCAGCCCTTGAGCAAATCTCTGTCATGCAGTCCGAACTCTTGGCTTCGGAGACCCGCCTGCGCGAGTTGGAAACCGGGCTGGAGATCGTGCAATCGAACCTGCGCGACCGGCTAAAAGAACGCGACAGATTGCGCGTCAAACTGGCCGCGATGCAACAGCAAAGCGCCGAAGGCCGCACGACCCCGTCTCTGGTCGGCAACACCAAACAGGTTGAACTGCTGACAAAGGTCCTGAACGACACCGCTGTTGAACGCGACCAAGTGACGACCGATGCCCGCGATGCCCTAGAGCAACGGGACGCGCTGGAACTGGAACTGCGCCTGACCGAACAGCGCAATGACCAGATTTTCCGCCAGCTGGAAGAGGCGATGAAAGTTTCGGTCGAACCGCTGAATAAAATGTTCCGCAATGCCGGCCTGCCGCCGGATCGCATCCTGGAACAGGTGCGCCGCGGCTATAATGGTCAAGGCGGTGGCCCAATGGCCCCGCTGCCCTATTCCACCCGCGGCCAGGGCCCCAGCATCGATGAGCAGCGCGCCAATGCGCTCTTGTCTCAGATGCGCGAACTGAACACCTATCGCATTGCAGCCGAAAAGGCGCCGTTTTCGGAACCGCTGGTACGCGGGACGGCGCGGCTGTCCTCCTCTTTTGGCTTTCGCCGTCACCCGGTCACGGGGGGGCGACGCATGCACAACGGGATTGATCTGGCAGGTCCAACCGGCACCGATATCTATGCAACCGCCGATGGCGTTGTGACATATTCCGGCTGGCAGTCTGGCTACGGCCGCATTGTGATCATCCAGCACGATTTCGGGATTGAAACCCGATATGCCCATAATTCAAACAACCGTGTAAAGGCCGGTCAAAGGGTCTCGCGCGGTCAGCATATTGCTGATATGGGTAGCACAGGACGGTCCACCGGCCCGCATCTCCATTACGAGATTAGGGTCGGCGGGAAACCCGTAAACCCCATGTTCTATATTAAGGCTGCGAGAAATGTTTTCTAAGAGCAAAATCAACGAGCCCGGCCCGAAGTCAACCGACGCCACCTCGACCTCCCCTGCACCGGCCCAGGCCCAAGCTGCCCCGGCCCCAGCCGCGGCTCCTAAGCCTGCTGCCCCCAAAGCAAAACCTGCTGCGTCACTGATCAGCTCGGACCTGACCATCACCGGCAATATTAAAACATCCGGTGACATCCAGGTCGAGGGAACCGTTGAAGGGGACATCCGCGCGCATCTGTTGACCATCGGACAAAGCGCAACCATCAAAGGCGAAGTGACCGCGGATGACGTTGTGATCAACGGCCGCATTGTGGGCCGTGTCCGGGGTCTGAAAGTTCGCCTGACAGCCACCGCGCGCGTCGAAGGCGACATCATCCACAAAACAATTGCAATTGAATCCGGGGCGCATTTCGAAGGCTCCGTTCAGCGGCAGGACGACCCTTTGAATCCGGGCAAAGCTGCGCAAAAACCAGCTGTTGCAGGCTGACCCTCCGGCGACATGGTCGCAAAACAGCAATTCCAACGCCGTCGTTGCCCATAGGGCATCGTCGGCGTTTTCTTTCCAAACGGTGCGTGCTATTTTTGTAGGCGGGTGTGCCTCGGTGTCACATCCCGTGAACTGGTTTGGTGTTGCGTGCAGGATGACGCATTCTGACGTCGTGTGCGCATTCTCTGGTTGCGCCGCCGGCCATTGTGGAAGTCCTGTGGCCTTTGTGCCGGCTTTCGCGGAAGTCTCCGAAAGTGCTGCCCCACCTGGGCGTCCTCAAGACACAACTCTAGAGCCGCTTTTGTCTGGCTTTCGCTGCACCTCCCGCCATGCAGGCTTTGGCTAAAATATCCCGTTCCACCGGCAACCTGCAGATCTGTGATCTGCAGCTTACCAACGTCGGAGGCGTTCCCTTGTTCTGGGGTCA